>Ga0123357_10008604_pt1 | contig 12772 bp, 5 predicted proteins | sample TergutEmb28metaG_FD_89873 | JGI IMG/M metagenome (GOLD analysis project Ga0123357, IMG submission 89873) | Embiratermes neotenicus P4 segment gut microbial communities from Petit-Saut dam, French Guiana - Emb289 P4 | ecosystem: Host-associated > Arthropoda: Insects > Digestive system > Gut ... | reverse complement strand
TGGACCCATTTTCGAAGTCGTTCCAAAACATCTTTGTAGAAGGCGTGATTAACTGTCTGTCCTGGAGGTACAAATTCTTTGTGCACAATGTCACGGCTGTCGAAAAAAACAATAATCGTAGTTTTCACCCTGGATCTGCTAATGCGTGCTTTCTTCGGACGAGGAGAACTTTTCTTGTGCCATTCCGCACTTTGCCGTTTGGTCTCGGGATCGTAGTCGAACACCCATGATTCATCTCCTGTTATTACTTTATCCAAAAATGTGGCTAAATTTCGAGTCTTCCCAGAAAATCCTGACAAATTTCCAACCGGTTCGCTTTTTTGCTCCACAGACAAGTTTTTCAGCACTAGTTTTGCACAAATTTTTCGCACGTGCAAATGATCTGTTAGAATTCTATGAACTGCAATTTTATCCAAGCCCGTTTCTTCTGCAATCGTCCTGACACTCAATCGGCGATCTTTCGCCATCACAGCTGGCACCACTTCCACATTTTGATCATTTGTTGACGAGATTGGTCTTCCAGAACGAGGGTCGTCTTCAACATTTTCTTGCCCCTCTTTGAAAGCTTCGTGCCACTTAAAAACCATAGTCCTCGATAGAGTGGCATCTCCATAACCTTCGGTTAAAGAAGCAAATGTCTCTGTGGCAGATTTGTTGAGTTTCACACAAAACTTGATAGCGTACCATTGTTCGATATTTTCCTGCATCGCAAACGTAACGAGGTGTTAAAACATGACCGCACACAAACAGCAGTAGCGCACGACTGACCCGACCAATCCAGTTGAAACAAGTATGAACATGTTGCCAAGGTCACTACCAATACGCCAATATACATCAACGAGGTGCTACGCTACCAATTCGTACATAGGAAAATCAGTACACTTACTTTTGAGACAGACCATGCATGTGAACATCAGCATTTAACAGCCAGCAGCCATACAAGGTGAATCAATGGCCACTACACGAGTTCCGAGATCCATCTCTGTTCTCAAAACAATGGCTTACTTGCCATTCAACCATTTGATATGGCTGCTGGCCCAACAAGATTTTAATGAATACTCTCTCCCTCATAAGCCCAAAACCAGCATTCCTTGTGCAAGAAATTCTTTCTACAGCAGTAATCTATACAGACTTGCGGCAAATCTTGAAAACACAGTAATAGACTGATTACCTTCATGGACAGTGGCAAACTCACTCTCAGAATGCTTGCCTCGAAAGAACCCTGCTGTCAGTAATGTCATACTTATTGATGCAAAGTTCAGAAAACAGAGCAGGTACAAACGTGACCTGCACACTGCATCACACTTGACATACAAATGAAGGTAAGGGTGATGGTATCCATTAAGGTACATGACAGGTGGAAGAACAGCCCCACTAATTAACCTTGGCACTAGATCGAGGTACAGGACCATCTTCATACCCTGGCCACTTTACTATTGGGGAAACACCCTTCCAGCTCTTTAAATAGGAGACTGGATGGGCCACAGAACCATGCCAGAGATTTCAAAGAAGAGAAAGTATCTTGCCTCTGCTAGAAATAAAACTATAACCTTTGGACATCAAACATGTGCCTAGTCACTACACCATCTGAGTCACCTCAGCACACCTCTCAGTACAAATTAAAGAAACTCCACAGGATAACTTGGAATGTTCCATCGATACCAATATGAATAGGCTGAACTAAATAAGGAATCCAACCACAACCCTGCCATTAGTCAAGTTAACATTTCAGCTCCATTCAGGTGTCATCTCTGCTTGTGCAATAAACTCCTTCAGCATATACAATGTCCTTTACATAACTAAAAAGGCAAAACTCTGATGGTGTTAGGTCAGCATTTATTTCGGGCAACTCAATCAGCCCACCTTTTCCTTTCCTACGAACTGGGAAGTGGACAGAGAATACAGCTGCCACTCAACATCTGAAACACTGGAATGGCAAGCAGTACCATATTGCACTGCAATGAACTATTTCACACAACAAAACCTGGACATGTTTTGATATTTGCAATCTATGAAGTTTTATTTTCTTCAGATCACTATACAGGTCTTCGTCAAACCCTGGATGTCCTTCTCACACAACTTGCAGATCCTTTTTAAGAAGCTCCATTTAAGATATAAGTGACATACGTTGAATGCTCTACAAATCAAAAGATGGCTGAAAATCCGTATACCATGAAATTATAAAACAGATGAATTTAATGAAAAATCACAGCCCCAGGGAGCGGACCCTGGCACTACTGAGTACAAACATCACACCATGTGATGTGTGGCCATGTACAATTTCAAACTGAAGGGTGACTTGCCTTAAAGAGGGCTTTTACATTTTCAGATAATTTAAGCCTGTGTAATGTATGTCTTGCACTTAACCACAATAAATGATGTGATGATGCAGTGTACATGCATGTAATACTGAATGTTCCATTTACTTTTACCTAGCTTGTTTTACCATGTGTTATTTATTACTTAACACAATGACAATTTTCAAGAATCAAATGGGAAGTGATCTTAAATTGGTTCATATCATTATGATGATAATAACCAAGATATAGGAAAAAATCCACTGATGGTATTTCTCCAGCACTAAAAAACACAGCTCACCCATAATCTTCACTCCACGCAGGTTTTTCAACTAATCAGGTTCTTTACTTCAAAGTCTATAACATATAAATCCATACAAGACCAACAGTGCACATACAACTCCAACTTACTCCTAAATATAATCATCATTCAAAACCAGCAATTCTTTTGAATACCACACCTCATATCTAAAAACTGCTTATATTACAGAACACTTAACTTAGCTCTGTTTGAAGACAAACATGTTTCCCCCCCCCAACACACACACACACACACACACACACACACACACACACACACACACACACATATTACACCTACCTAAAGTTTCCTCCATTACAATGGTTAAAATAAAAAAATTGCATGAAATAAAGAAGAAAAATATTCTCTCAACCACTTGCCACAAAATCTACTAGTGAAAACAACATCTATACACAGCCCAATGAGCCTTTCATATAAACTGATTAACTGTACAAATGAGATCACATTTATATATAAACTACCCACAAAAATCCCTGATATATTAATAATAAAAACCCCTTAGTTGTGATTGATGGATTTTTAGGCACATTTGCAAAATTGCAAAAAGTAACTATTAGCTTTGTCAAGACCATCTGTCCGGATGGTACAATTCGGCTCCCATTGGAAGGATTTTCATGAAATTTTATATTTAAGGATTTTCTGAAAACATGTCAATAAAATTCAAGATTCATTAAAACTGGACAATAATGGGTACTTAATGTCAAGACCTATATACATTTTTGATCATCTCTCACTCAATTCTTCTCAGAATGAAAAATATTTCAGACAAAGTTGTAGCGAAATTCAAAACACAAACTTCATGTTCAATAACCTCCACCACCCCAAAAGAAAAAAAAAGTGCCATTTAAGAGGAAATGTGAAAACACGTTCCAGAACAGGGCAGGTCACAGATGATAATATGGTGCATGCACATTGCATGCTGGATACCTAAGGCTACAAATGCACACACAGACTGCGAAATACTCAATCCCTTTCCACTGCAACAATGGTTGCATGAACACACCTCAATGTTATGTGATACGCAAAACGTGTGTCTTGTTTCTGTATCTTTGTTGCTTTTGGGAAGTGGTCTGGGCCTACCTGAAGGAACTATACCCTCAGTTGCCTGCAGAAAGTGAGGAAAATCATTAAAACAGCTAGCTTTCAGGCCAGTACCTCCTAAAAGCAAAAAGTGTCAACTGCTCAACTCTCAGTCTCTCTCCAGTATGTCTACAGATTCTGGTGATGCAATTACTAAACTTTAAATGTGACGTCCTAACATACCCTAAAAGTGACCCCATACCATTGCAGTTAAAATTCAGTTTTTTTTTTTTTTACTCACTACATTCATACCAGATGTCATTAGCATAGAGTATACAACTAGCAAAATAATTTATACATGCTAAACAGCAGGATACTGAGATTTTAAGAGAAGATGGTCTTAGCTTTAAATATAAGTATCATACTACAATACTGAATGAAATATTCTTGGAAGTTAATTTTACTCTTTGATTTTAACGAAAATGTTAAAAATTTAACATGGACAAACATCAGCAATTCTTGGTAAAGGCTCCTGATAACAACATAGAATGAATATCAATGAAGTGGAACATATGTGGATGGAAGGATGGAGAGTGCCAGTAGGTGTTTTTCTTCAATCTTAAAACTCTCAACTATACCTCTTTCATTGTTTCCACTATGTAACCAAGAACAGGAATGCTGTCCAGAGCCACGACATCCTCTGAAGCCTTATACACATACAGAACTTGTTCCTTGAGAACAAACCATAAACGCTTCCACGAGCGGCGGGATCTTCGCTGTAACCATCCACTCATCTGTGCACCAGTATCGTTAGCTGTTACCTGAGAACAAATGATCAAATGAAACTTGTAATTCCACAAGTGTCTGCAAACACTTCACAATCTTTACTGACAATTACTTCCTCTAAAGAGTGCAAACTTTTATAAATTTCCTTGTCTGTGTTCTGACATGAATATGTCATGAAAGTATTATAAGCCAACTTACAGTAGGACCTAAAAATTACTTCAGTAAAATAAATTTATTGGAAGTCTAAATATCATGTAAAAACACTCTTCACTACCTCAGCCCCTCAGCAAGATTTGTTCAACTTACCTCTTTGAGTCTTTGTGGTATGTACTTCTTCACCTTCTTCCCAATGACTGGTCCAAGCCTCTTGAAACTATCTCTGATCCTGAACGACTTTCCCAGCACTCGTTTCATTTCTTGATGAACTTCTGATGCTGGGTTTTTGGATTCTGGGAAGAGAGAAAGAAAGGAACATACACAGTCTGCACATTCACGAGAGCATAAAGAGCCCAAGACATCACTTTTATTATGCCTTACATGTACTCATCTCCATACTTAACGTGGAGTGTGAGGATAATATAAGAGTATGTAATACAAATATTATTCTGCTTGACAATTCTGAGTCCCATGCAGGAAATTGTTTTGGCTTCCCTTCAGTCCACTCTAGGGCTAAACATGTTCAAGGCATAACATGTATAAAAAATGTCAGTCACAACCTAAACACACTTTGTGAGCAGTTTTATTAGATGGCATCTAGTTTCGACCCTAGACTCTGGTCATCATCGGGGTCAAAATTAACTGCCATCTAATAAAACTGTTTGCAAAGTGTGTGTTGGTTGTGACTGAGTTGATAGACATTATAACTGCTACACCAACAGGGATGCTTCAAATAATGTTTCAAAATGTTCATGGCAGTTGACTTAGTTTTCTTCAATTATTTCACTGAAATTAAAAATGTTTAAGAATTGTCAAATATTTCCATTACTCACTTCAACTCTTAAGGTATAGCTCGAAAGAAGTAAGTAGCTTAAAAGATCCAATTTTTGTCACTTCTACAGGGTCTGGCAGAAATAGTGAACTAATTATAAATAAGAATAACATTTTTACTGAATGTAATTAATGACAACTCCAGCAAGTTACAATTTACTAATATGCCTAAATTTGTTTTACATTGTTTCACTCTTTTTGTACGATATCTTTAGGTGGCCACCACCCTCCTGAATGCACAGGTGCACACAAGTTGAGAAGCTGCGCATAACTTCTGGAAGTGTTTCTTCTGAAATGTTGACAATTTCATCTCATATGGCTTGTTTGAGTGCATCATGAAATCATGAAACTGCCACAAAATCTCCCTCCCTTCAATACCAACTTCAGTTCTGACACCTGTGACTATGTTCATAAAGAATGTGGGCCAATGCTAGTATGTTTCCTGCCAGTCCTATTATGCAGCAACACAATTCTGCTCAAAAGTTAGAATATGAGATACGACCTTCACAGCAATCAGTTAGTTGCATGTTCATATCTTGTGTTAGAATGCTTCAGCAAAATCCAAATGAGATTGCCACCTCGAAGCATGCATGTTTCTGTAACCAAGTTCCTTGATATGCATCACCATCATCCACTTTATGTGTAGATGGACATACTGAACACTTAGCATTATGAAGTGATGTCAGTCCATTTCTGAACTTGGAAATCCATTCAAATGCCTGAGTTCTGCTCATTTTTTCCTTCCCAAATGCAAGTCATAACACCTTATAAGTTTCAGCAGTAGTTTGTATACTTCAAAGTAGAACATGATGCAGAAGCATTGTTCTCTTAAATGTATAATTTTGTGAAAAAGTGAAAATCACAGATGACAAAACCCACAACCTCACTACATAAGGTGTTACTGTGACTGGCACAAGCTACAAATTTGAAATGAATGGTACAATCATCCAGCAGATTACACTCTACAGTTTTGTCCTAAAGGAAGTAATCATATTGTGGGCAGCTGCACACTTATTGATCACACAATGCACTCTGCGGTGGTCAGTTTCTCAATGACCCTGAGTTACTAAGGGGGGAGATGGTGTAAATCATAGGGAAGATGGGTTACATTATGGACCCTAAATAGAGATACTACACTTCTTATCATTCATTACTGTTACTGGCTACATTATTAAATATATATATATATAAATGTTAAAAATACGACTTGCTGTATTAACACTTGCAGGTAGAAGCCACTTTTGCCACCTGTTAAAATTAAACTCACTGCGATATTTATGGCTGTCACACACTGAAACCTGTCTTATGGAACTTTACAATAGAAATTTCCACAAGAAAAGAACTCCTGAGACTTACTGACACACAGTATGTACTCTTATACTGGCTGCCATCTTCCAAACATCAAATCCAAAACCTTTATTCACTGTATTTTGTTATATGGACGTTGTACCTTCAAGAAGTGTTTCATAACATTCTTCACAGACACGGGCTGACTGGAAATTTATATACTGGAGAGGTGCTCTGAAGTCTGAGCAGTCACTGCACACAACCTGACAGAAAACAAGACAAGACTCAATGACTAGGGTATGAGTTTGATACCCACACTGTGAGTGGCCTCTCTTACAAGGTACACTGGTCTTAAAGAGGACCCAAAACAGCAGCTCTTTATGCTGCAGTACTTTGTGACAGTCTTCCAGTATTACAAACCAGTTTAATTTCCTGTAACAGTGTATCTCAAACTGTGGGCTCCATACTGTTGCTGGACTAAATACTATTAGCAAATACACATTAATTTTGTATCATATATTTAAACAATAACCCCCACCACTCAAACAAACCACTGATATGGAATATATTACACAACAAAACTACACATTACATCATTACTTCGGTCTAATCAGCACTACATTTCAGACACAATAAAGTTCAGCTCATTAATCAGCAGGCACTCTAGATACCGGTCTACAACATTACAGATCTGATAAACAGTGCCCTGCACTGCTCACTACATAATTTACTTGTAATTACTCTCTGCAATGAACGCTACTTTACAAAAGCCTCAAATCCATAAATAAAACCAATGGAGACCCAATAAAGCTATCATCAAACTGCATATGCAACTCCTGTATTATTAAACTCCACTCCTAACAGAAACGATATGAAGAAATGTTCACACCACTAGGCATCTAGCTGAACAGGGAGTAAGAAATAACAGAAATTAAGATAAACTTCACAATAACAAGCAAACAGTAAAAGATGCAATTTGTGTGGGACATGACGATGTGACAGCATTCTGATAACTCCAATTGTGGTGGATCTCCAGCTGCTCATTATTAGTGCAACATATTCTTTTCTTAATTTCAAGAACATCAAGAATGTTTAAATATGAGTGGCACAGCTGCCTCTGAAAATGCTAAAGAAGCCAGATTCAGAACAGTCTGACAATGTTCTCTTTAAGTGGTTGCTCGAAAGAGAAGGAAAGGTACCCTAATTTTTGGGCATACAAAGAATGACAAAGCTAAGCACTTTTACAACCATATTTTAACAGGTGAGAAGTGTAAACTAGAACATCCCATTCCTCATCCAGTTCAGATAACGAAGCTTTTACAGTACTACATCAGGACAGTTCAATGGCACTACTGCAGCCATTGACGGTCTGCAGCATCAAGAACCCAAATACAGCAACCAAGATGATGCCAGTACACTTCCATTACCAATACAATGGCGGGTATGGTTTGTCAACATACCGAAGGGCATTGCCTTCTATGACAACACACAGCACACAGCACTCAAACCACGTCATTTAACAACTGGCAGCACACAGCACTCAAACCATGTCATTTAACAACTGGCAGCACACAGCACTCAGACCATGTCATTTAACAACCAGCAGCACACCTCTTGCCACTATTCCATATACTGTCAGTCAGAACCCACGTACTTCACTTCAGTGCACTGCAATTAATATTACGGTTTTCAACAAAATAGTTAATGAAGGTGCTGGAAGTGTTTCTGTTAGGCTCACAGGCATGTATGACATCTAACAAACATGATGGTCATTGCATGTTGAAGTTTTATCGGTTAAGTGAAAGCCAACAAGAACTGACCAGCAACAATTGTCAGGTATAACAGTGTCCCTGTAAATGTATATTAATTAGTCATATGAATGAGAACACACACTATATGAGCAATGTTAGATGAGAAATATCGAGCACTATTACGTGAATTACAAGTTAAATTTAAACAAAGGCCAAAGATGCAACATTAATTTCAATAAAATACAGTATTTGGAACAGTAAAACTGACAACATACAGCAAGCACTCAGTTTCAGTGTAACAGAATTTTACTGTGTTCGTTTACCGTCACAACAGCTCACCATTATTAAATATCCTTACTTTAGCAATGCAAAGGAAAGAAAAATCTGCTATTCTCACTTGAAATTTGTCCTTTTGTTATATTTACTGATACAGACAGTCCTGCAGCAATTGCAATGACAATGTGATAGTCACAAGAACAGTTAAATGGTTGGCAGCAAAAAAGGAAGAACCCCAAGAAAAACAAAAATAATGCTGACTTGTGTAAGTAATCCAATAGAGAACTGTAAGGGGGGGGGGGAAACAGTTCTGTTAAGTAGGAAAGTTACAGTCATTTTAGAATTCATATTCAAACGTGCACCTCTCTCATCATTCACACACGCACGTAAGTACCAACTGAAAAAGCAGTAAACACTTTCACATATACATGGAACAGTGACACATGCATGACATTGTACCTCCCTGATTTCATCTCAAAGTGCAAGAACATCTACATAATGCACCACCACAGCAATGGGTGAACCACAATACCGAAGAAGATGGCATCTGATGATACTGGCCCCCCAGGGCAACAAACCTAACACTGTGTGACTTCTTTCTGTAAGGGTATGTGAAAGATCTTCACTGTTGGCATCCTGCTGTGCTATTTAATGAAATTCCAACTGATAAATAATATGGGGGGTTTTCATCTCAGCACAACAATCTTTATTGTGTCTTAAGTATCTCCACAAAAATGTTTTCACTTGTGCAGGTCATTTGCAGGTAAACTGTATTTAAAAAAACACAAAAAGGCAGTAGATTTGATGCTGAATTCTGTGTCCTGTAGTTTCTGATTCTCTTCATCAAACGTATTTCAACTTTATGTTTTTTTTATTCCCTTATAGTGTTAATGGTTGTGCACAACTTTTCTTTTTTCTTTCTTTCTTCTTTTTTTGTGTGTGTGTGTGTGTGTTTTACTGATACCTGTTCTGACAGGATGTCTTCTCAGTATTTAATGTTACACTGTGAATATACTACTTACATTTTGTCCACCTTCATGTGATTTGTTGTTATGGTGTGCTACTTGGATCATGCTGCCTGTTCAGTGGGTGCTGGTAATTCTATGTTGTCTCTTCCTGTATTATGGGAGGAGTGTGCCAAAAATTGGGTTGTTAATGATCTTTCTTTCAGCACTTTTACACAGATATCACCTGAATGTGACCTACACAGGTTGACACACGCTGTAATTTTTATGTAGCTATTTCAAGACACAATAAAGAATGCTGTGCTTACAAGTAAAACCCCAATTATCTTTGTGTGTGTACAAGCTCTGTTTGTGCCACCATGGCCAACAGACATGCCTGATCTTAAGGCAGGATCACTGATGTGGTGGCTGCAGATGCCAGGGACATACTGATGGAGATATGGGAATAAATGGAACATGAAATTGATGTTTAACATATGACTTATGGTACTCACTTCAAGTGTCTGTATGGCTCATAGGAAACGGCCAGAGATTCTTTGCTGATACGAGTAATCACATCCACTATATGTAGGAATTCTTATTTCTATGAATTTCTTGAAGTGTTTACTCCTTTTTGAACTGCTCTGCATATATTGTTTGTGTAATGCCACCGTCAGTAGCTCAGATTATGCAGTGTTGATACAATAAATGCAGTCTCATTGTCTGTTTAGCAGGCATCCTTATAGAACTTCAGACCCAAACATCAGGGCCTTCATTAACTAATTATTTGGTAAGCCGTGTGCCCTATTTAACTCATTCCTTCCAGTCTGTAGAAGAATTCACAGTACCTAAAATATTCTTACATTGTGAAATTATTTATTAATTATTTCATTGCTCCAACATAATATCCATACTAAATAACTTTTCCATAAATAGTATAGTTGTAAGAACCACACTTAATGGAAGTAACAGTTCACAAATTCAATGGATTATGTGTGTCAGATGTTCGAAGCTATCTCTGATGCCAGCTATATCAGACAGCAAACACTAAATTTTCATTGTTAGAATCCTACCAACCACTGAGGAAGAAAGAATTAAGTATGATATAATTTTTCATTTTCCTTACTGCCAGGCTGTCTGACTAAAGGAAAAGCCTGTAGAATTTGATTAGTAGCCTGGAGGGATGTGCCTACATTCATTTAAGAAACTGTAACACACTCTTGGAGCAGAATCTGTGATGCAGGAAGAGCATGTCAGACACTTCTCGAAGTGTTATGCTGTATCATACCGTACTTTGTGATTAAAGTGCAAGACAAGAACTTCATCAAACACTTGGGTGCTGACAGCTATAAACTGAAATATGAACACAATTTTTTCAGAATTTCCTTCACTGTGTTAAAGCTTGCATTCCTATGTGCTGCCAGTCATAAACATATATGTGTGTGTGTGTGTGTGTATGTGTATGTGTGTCTAACACACTAACTGCATCAATAGCAAATGTCCAGTCAGTAACATACATGAATAGAAGTTCTCTGCTCACATGTTAACTAGGCAATTTCCATGAACCCTACACACATTTCTCATACAGGACAAACCTAATTAAATAAAAGATGCAAAAACTGCAAACCCCATTCCCTTCAGGAAATATAGCATGATGATATTGAGAGAAGGCTGCAGTTAAACATGCAGGACAGGAGATAATTTCCTTATTTTGGAATTACAGGACTCACTATAGGAGAGGCAAACTATGTACATGTTACATACTGCATTTGCACTGTGACATGTTATTACATACTTGACTTAGTTTTATAAAGGATCTATGGAATGTAAACTCTGATTCTAAGGAAATGGGAATTTATTCTTACCAATGAATATGTTGCTCTCTTTCAAATGAGAACATGGCAAATTATTTTAAAGCAGCAAATACTTTAAGATTATCATGTAAAGAAACAAACCTTTCCACAAGCCCGACAATGATGTCGTCGAAAAGTAACAGTGAACTCAGCAGTGCAGGACTGACACATAGTGACACGACGATCTGGAATCCATACTGGAGCCTACAAATACATTAATATAACATTTATTCTTCAGCATTCTATAGAAGGTGTACAAAATCATTAATTTCAGACTTTTGTTAAGTATGGTAACTATATAGACCAAAATTAATTCACAGATAATTAGCAGCAAGTAAAATGTTTTAAAAACCATTCGTACAAAATAAAAATTATTGTCATGTACAAGGGAATGAATTATAAACCTGCTGAGCTAAGAAACCAGTACATTGCATGGAAGGTGGTGGTAGCTTGAAGTCTGAATTGTGAAGCAGTCTGTACCTGTGCAGCAGATTACAGTTACTACACAGTGTCTAACTTGACACACTTTATAAATGCATGTCAGCTGAGTAGCTACACCGTACATACGCTGAAGAATTTTACATCTTCGTTTCTGTGATCCTAAATATCTTTCTGGCTTCAATCCTATAATTTTGCAAAGTGATTAACAACTTCATGTTTTGACTTCTGGGTCTTATTCCCAAGGTAATTCACATTCAGAAACATCATACAAATGCAGTGCAATTGCCAGAGTCAAAAATTTGTTAGTCAATGAATGTTAAACAATACAAATAAGCAAACACATATTTACATGATGTTCCCATCACTACTCTCACAATAATTATTCAACACAAACACCCTCAGGCTCAATACACATCCTGGCAAGTCTGTAAATCAAGCATGGGTGTGTACTAGTCCATTAGGGCTGCCTTCTATGGGGGTTTCAGCATTCAAAATGTGACGGAACAACGCATCTTGTGTTCCCACTGTTCACTGGTACGTGGGTGGATCCAAAATTTTCCGGACTGACGCTGTAAAAACCATAAAACTCACCATAAGGCCTATCGGCCGCCGTCATCCTCGAAGTAGTTCCCTCCCGCATGTAGACACCGGTCCCACCGTCTCCTCCATTTTTGGAACGAATCCTGGAAGTTCTTTTCTGTGAGAGTGTCAAGCACTTTCTGCGTTTCGGCCTGGATGTCCTCAATGGTATCGAACCAGCGTCCTTTCAGCTTGAATTTCATTTTAGGAAATAAGAAGAAGTCACAGG
>Ga0123357_10008603_pt1 | contig 12772 bp, 9 predicted proteins | sample TergutEmb28metaG_FD_89873 | JGI IMG/M metagenome (GOLD analysis project Ga0123357, IMG submission 89873) | Embiratermes neotenicus P4 segment gut microbial communities from Petit-Saut dam, French Guiana - Emb289 P4 | ecosystem: Host-associated > Arthropoda: Insects > Digestive system > Gut ... | reverse complement strand
AGGAGCACTTTCCAAATCCAGCCACACTTCAACCCTGCCTTGAAGATGGAACCGACAGAGGGTTCCGAAACGTCGGATTTTGAAAATTGGACGCCGGGGAGATACCCAAAAGAAGCTAATTTATATCCGTACCCTGTTTCTAAACCGCACTGTGGTAGGTCGATTTTTGTCGTCAGTGTCATTTATGGTTGCGTTTCACAATCCTGAGAACAACAAGGTTTTTGAATATGAGTTTTTAATGTATTTTAGTGCCGAGATGTGAATAAGAAGTATAGATTCTGAGGTTTCCCGAATAATGAACGTATTATTATTATTATTATTATTATTATTATTATTATGGAGCCGGGATAGCTCAGTCGGTATAGCGACTGAGCTACGGGCTGGACGGTCCGGAGATCGAATCTCGTTAGGGGCTAGATTTTCCGTAACCGTCCAGATCGGCCCTGGGGCCCACCCAGCCTCTCACACAGTAGGTGCCGTGTCTTTCTCGGGGGTAAAGCGGTCGGGGCGTGTCATTGACCACCCACCACCATCTAGCGCCGAGGTCAAAGAAAGAGTCCTCCCCCTCAGGGCCTTCGTGGCCTGTTCTAGGGTGAACTCTTAAATATTATTATTATTATTATTTTTATTATTACTATTATTATGTCAATTTGTAGCCGATGTCTTGCAAAAGACCTCACCGCTGTGCTTGATATTTCTGTTCGGAAAATTCATTATAAATGCGATGCCATTTTAAATTGTTTCCGAGGAGGGCTTGTGTAAATTGTGAAATGGTGCCCTACGGCTGTCTGCAGCAGCCAGTAGCGTGTATTTTTTATTTCTTTCTGCATCTGAACTTGTCCCTGAGAGTTTGAAAGAACTTTTCAATATAATATTCAGCTGCTGGATGTATGAGGAATTGAAACGTCTTTCCGTCCCAGCTTCGTCCTCGGACGGACAATGGCCGTATAAATTACGGCGAGCCTGTAGTTCGGAAACTTCCGTCGGGATTTAGAAGTTTCTGATGGGAGATTGCCATGTCTGCCAACATGAACGCGTCGCACAACGTTCGATTTTCTGCTGCCGTGCGACGCTTCAAGACCTTTACACTGATTGGTGACGCCACGACAAGTAAGTGGGCACGGTACCGTTTGGTGAGAATTACGCTTGCTGCTGGATTCTAATGGATGGTCCAGGGATCGAATCTCGGAGGGGGGCGAGATTTCCCTCTCTCGTCCAGGCCTGCCCTGAGGCCCATCCTTCCTCCTGTATGATGGGTACCGGGTCCCTCTCCCGGGGTTTAAAGCGACGGGGGCGTGGTGTTGACCACCCACCCCCGTCTAGCCCCGAGGTTAAAGAAAGAGTAGAACTATACCTGTACTTCCCCTCTGGGCCTTCATGACCTGTTCTAGAATGACCTTTACATTTTCACTGGTTTATAAACTGTGTCGGCTGTGATTGACTTGCTGCTGGGAGTGCCGTAATGGTACCCATGTGCAGTATTTAAGGAACAGCATCACTTTGTCAGATCAGGATATAGCTTGCTTACAGTTTCATTGGAAAAAGCTGAACTTACTGTATTTCAGTACGAAAACTTTGTTTTATAGTGCCAATCGCCCTGACAATAATGTACCTAAATAGCGGGCACATTATGTCACGACGGTCGGCAACGTACCGACTGCGTGGTAGTCTGACTCCCACCACCGCGCCACCCCTTGCGAAGCGAAGGATGTTGACAAAATTTCTCCTTCTTTCAACCTCGCCGTTAATTGGCATCTTTCGAAGCGCCGTTTCGGTGCAGTTTCTGCTGATACTTCACCACATCGCCGTCCAGCAGTAACTTCTACAACTGCCGTCCGCTGTAACAGACAGACAGACAGACAGACAGACTGACTAGAAGCATCGGCCGTGATGGACTGCATGACGAGATGAAACGTTACAGTGGCGACGCTGAGTGTGATCGTGATGGGCTGGTTGTTGTGCAAGTTTACACAAAATCCTGTACTTAAGATGCTTCAGTCTGACGTCACTCATAGCAGTGCGCGATCTTTTCAAAGTTTTTTTTTGAGGCACCGGAATACTGTCTGTAATAGTGGACGAAAAATGGGACCACATTATACTTGAGCGATGTCGGCACTTTAATTCTTACATTTTGACGGTATTTTCCACGATTATAAAACGCTGCTGGTCCCTGGTGTAACATATTGGTCGGGCCTGTTATTGTTTATGAATTTCAAGTCTGCGAGGTAACTCTAAATGGTCAGAAGAAATGTTTATGTAAAATCTGTTTTTTGCAGCCCGAGAACAAGAGCGTAGTGGATGCATTGAGGAGCTCTGGCTGTGTAACCTCACACAGCACATGGACACCCCTGTGAGTCGTAACACTTCCCAGAGCAAAGAATATTTTGGCTGATGATCCGTGAGAAAGGGATACAAGACGCGACGGAATTACGTGGATGTGGGGCGGAAGACGTCACATTGACGTTGAAGGTATTGCCGTAATTTGCGCGGAAACAGGGAAGCTGATGGCTTCCAAATTGTACACTTTGTATTGGTTTTTTTGCGCGAAGTACATCAAATGAACGCGTGATGGTATGTCGTAACCAATGGTATATTCAGTGTGCTGAAGTAGGTGTCAAATTTCGATGTGGCGAAGACATCGGGCGATTTTATTTGGTTCGACGTCAGTCCTTTAAAGCTCCGACGTCATAGTCGTCTTTCTAGACAGCCTATTCGTGAAGCGTACGTGAGCGTCCTTGTTAGGTTAGGCCTTTCGATAGGAGCGTCGCGCTCTGTGCTGGTGCTTCACGTTGGGCAGAGCAACTGTAGTGCCAACCGCGCCCATCGTTCGACCAGACTGCACGGTGTTTCCGTCTGCCTGCACTTTGGCTTAGTTACATGGCTGTACGTAGCGAACGGGATTGAACTGTTGATCTCGCGTTCTTATTACACAGGACACGCGCTTTAGTCTGGTATATTAACCACACGTGTCATATTGTTTGCCGTCACAATGCACACTGTCCAGAACTGTGCTGTATCTTTCACAACAGGGAACAGTAATACAGTTTCTGCCTGCTATAAGCGGGTGGGTTGCCTTAGGGTAGCACACTTAGAATACAGTGTCGCAAGTGAAATCTCATTTTCTGTGTTGAGCTTCAAACTAAATCGACTGGCACAACGTACAGCGTGTTCCTTTCCACCGCCGAACTGTCGGAATCTACATTAAGTTTGGGAAGAACTGTCACTTCTCTGTCCCTTTGAATCATTTCTCGTGATTCAGCGAGTTAAGGAAAAATTGATAATGTATGATGAACTGACTTCTTTGTTCGTGTGAGCCAGTTAATAAATGTTCATAAAGCCCGATATTACTATCTCGGCCACGGGCGGTCGCAGACCGGTCGAGGCCCGCCTGCGGATCGTCTGTGTACATCTTTTCTGCGCTGTTTGGTCTTGAGGTGGGCCGATGTTCCCTCCAGAGATTTAACGTATTTTGCAACATGAAGTGAGAATCGGAAGCAAGAGGCCACTGATAGGCAAAGTCAGTGTTAGGGTGGTGGTGAAGGTTAGGGTACACAACTGGAGGTGTTCGTCCACCTGACTGTTTTGTATGCACGTGCAGCTTGGTCGTTTAGATTAAGGGAAGGCATACTGCGGGTGTTTGAAGGTATGGCACCGAGGGGAATATCGGGACACGCGGGTGGAAGCAACAGGAGGCTCGAGAAATTTGAATAATAAAGAGCGTCATGATTGGTTCCCTTCAGTTATTATTAAAGCGATCAATTTAAGGCGAATGAGATTGGAGGAACGTGCAGGGAAGGGAGGGGAACAGCGGAACCGAGGGCAGAGGGCTGCAGACACTGTCAGGTGGCCAGATTCTGGTTTGTGACAGCAACACATTTTGGCGTTGAAGTTGTGTCTGTAATATAAACCAAGCTACTGAAGGTTTTGTGTGAGAGCACCAGAGTGGCGTTGAGTGCGGCCAGAATTGCGCGTGGATTTTTCTTTTCGTTGTGCCATTGTGCTGTGCATTGCTTTGCTTGGACGTCCGCAAGGCTCACATTTGTGAGGCCAGCACCACGTGTGACTCATTATTACAGGATGGCTGGAAAATGTTGCAATGCACGACGGCCATATTTAGCAGGGTTGCCAACGGCCATAGCGACTGTAACTTTAGTAAGGAGAAAGTCCAAAGTCTACGGCTGCCGAACGGCAATTCTGTCGAGGTAGTTCGGCCACTTGACTGACATGAGTGTGCGTGTCACTGGGATGACGCTGACCTTTCCGCTGTACCTTGAACTTGTATCATTGCCACTAAACCCCGACAGCTTAAGTTTGTGTCACGAAAATGAAAACGTATCTACTTGTTTTATATGTTCCATGTTACGTCCATTCATCACATGTACAATTTTTTTTATAAAGGACCAACAAATGCACTTGGATGTATGAATGTAATTTTAGTTCACAGTAATAAACGACATGTTTCGGCCAATTATGCAGCCATCTTTAGCGTGGCGAGAACGAGAACGCAAATTCGATTTAGACACATTGTGACTGCATTTGTGTTCTTGTTCTCACCAACCTGAACATGTCTACATGAATGGCCGAAACATGTCGTTAATTACTATGTAATAAAATGACATTCATACATCCCCGTGAATTTGTGTCTGTCTTTTTAAAACGTTGTATCTACACGTGTTGTATTATTTAACGTAGTCAGTATAATAATTAGAGCAGGTATGTATGTATGTATGTATGTATGTATGTATGTATGTATGTATATATTGTATGTATGTATGTATGTATGAGTACATATATGTATATATATGTATGCATGTATGTACTGATGCTGAACAGCTGTTCCAACTGACATACGGTCATGTTCAGTCTGTGTACGTTTGATAGAACCAAGTAGGTGCATACAACACCATCGCTTTGTTCCTTTTCTAACCATAATTTTATTAATTTTACTGATCAGTTACTAATGAAATGTTAATCGACACCATTTTTTTTCCTGTGATACATTTTTCAAATTCTACAAGACAGCATGTTATACACACACTTCTTTTATAGTCAGCACGCATTACCGATCATGTAGAAGGTATATTTGGAGACTTTATCTACTTAATATTCACTTCCTTGAATACGATTTTAAGTCATGTGTGTTTATATGCTTGTATTTCTCACCTAATATTGTTCGGGTGATCAAATGGAGAATGAGATGGGTGGGGCATGTAGCACGTACGGGGAGAGAAGAGGCGTATACAGGGTTTTGGTGGGGAAACCTGAGGGAAAGAGATCACTTGGAAGACCCGGGCGTAGATGGGAGGATAATATTAAGATGGATCTTCAGGAACTGGAATGTGGGTGCATGGACTGGATCGAGCTGGCTCAGGATAGGGACATGTGGCGGGCACTTGTGAATGCGGTAATGAACCTTAGGGTTCCGTGATATGTGGGGAATTTCATGACCAGCTGAGAATCGGCTAACTTTTCAAGAAGGACTCAGCCCCATGGAGTTAGTATTTGTTTGCATTCGTGTAAAGATCGCGATATGAGTCTTCAAAACACGTATATATATAAATTGGCAGAGAATCTACTATCTCATAAACGTGTTCAGCCTGAAATGATCGCATGTCGGTCGAAACATGTAGCTGTACAGTGTTACTAGATACGTACCATACTTGTTTTGTGGACTGATATGAATTACTTTAGACCATTGAACTCCAGACACAACAGGACGCACAGTATCAGAGATATGTACGTCTGATTTCAGGCCAGTGGTAATTCCTTACCACTGCTCCCTGCGTAATAGCCTAGAAGAGCGCAGTTCTTATCTACGTTTTTGGTACCTCAGAGCTAAAGATGTGTGCATTTAATGTTAGGATTTTTGGAGCTCGATAAGAGAGGTAGCTGTAACCATATCCTTACTGCTGTATAGGGCGTGTGTCTGTCTGTCTGCCTATCTTAGTTTACCTTAACTATGTATCAGAGTGTCAAAATTATTGCGAATTTCTCTCAATAAATGAAAACTCGTTACCTAATGTACTTGTATTTCTTACCTCAGTTTAGGTGGATGCATTAAATGTTCTTTCACAAATATGGAAAATCAGAACCTGGCTCATGTGCATGTACTTTCCGTGACATGACTACGTTTTGTGACTTTCTCATGTTGGCAGCCTTGTTGTACACTGACGTTTAACGTACACCCATAAGACCTATAGACTGCAGATAGGAACACCACTGAATATTAGACGTTCTCCGCCACTTTTGCGATAACCTGTTCATTTCTTAAACGAATAATAGTATATCTATCAGCTGGTGAACAAGTACTTGCCAAACGGTGTGTGGCGCGGAATACTGTTGTGTGTGGCGGGTTGCCGCCATTGTGACCACACTACACACAAAGAGTGTGTCCTGGTCCCTTTGTCGGCTGGGCCTAGACTGACGCATGTATCTGACTTGTGTTGCATATTGATACACTTTGTATTTCCGGCTGCTGTGACGTACTGTTCAGCTGCTTGATAGCTTACACTCACAGTGCACCATGGCAGGACTTTGTGGATGTGTGCGACATTCAGCAAATGGAGACGTAGCTACTCGAGCGGTGTACCCCTCTCTTGTTTGCGTCCCATTTCTACATGCCAGCGACGTATTTGAACCAGCTCAAATGCGAACGTACATTAGGTACAGTGACCGCTCGTATAGTCACTATGCAAGTGTTGTCTATGTGAAGAGCCATTTTGAATGGATGCGAACGTTTTGGTATCAGTGACTAGTACTGTGAAGTGACTGCTTTTCGAAGTGATTCGCTTGTAGTTAATATGTGACATGTGTTAACGTGAATTTGTACAGTGATTTATTAGCTGCTTGTCACTTATTCTAATATATCTTCAGACTAAATATAAGCTTGCTTTTACGTTGGAAGATGCATTTACTGTGAGCGTGAGATTTTGCCGAATAACGAACCATGTTTACAATGTTACAGGAAGATCCACAGCACACCAGACCTTGTTATACGCCCTAGTTGCGTTACGGAAAAATTGGGCCATGAAGGGCGTAAATAAGAAAGTATATTTCCGTCACAAATGACTAGTTTAAACGATTGCAGATGAACGAACTAGAGGCTTTTTACCATGTATTGTGATAACAATTACGTAACGTAAACCAACAAATGCGCATTATTCATATTAATGTCTTAATTAAATTCTTGGCGTCTTCTACTTGTTTCGGTCATCATGTGTTCGTGCAGCTTTGTATTGTATGTTTTGCTTACATTAATGTATGAAAAACATGCCATACAAAACTACATGTACAAATGGTCTTCCTGATGTTCGAAACCGAAAATGAGGGGGTGGAAATCAATGAGTGCAAATTTGCAAGGGGCGTTAAAGCCAAAATGCAGAAGTGTGCGTGATGAGCGTAAACATATTGCGTGTTATATAGTAATGAGGGTCAGGATCGCTATTTTATCTGACCAATGTCGTTTTTCGCTTCTTGCCGTTGTTCCAGTATGCCGTGAGCCGGGGTGGGTGCACGTTTCTAGGTCAATATATTGCATCGGAAGTTGTGTTCTTAGGGAATGTACCCTGAATCGCCTGGCCCAATGTCGTCAGCTGCTTCGTCCATTGCACGTAGTGAAACTGGAGACACTGGAACGTAAATCCATAATCCTGCGTATTTAGTGCCATGATTCTTGCTCTGCTGTTTATCCTTCAACATGCCCCACCAATAAAAATCGTACTGGTTCGTCTGGCGAACGAGGAAGCAACAATTTCCGGCTTGTTATTATCACCAGCACCACTCTGCAAACAGCGAACAAAATTGTTTGTTGTGCGAATGTAGCATGTAGGTGCGAATATATGGTCACAGAAAAACGATCGGCTCTCTAAGTCCTGCGGACACACCACACAGCACACCCCAACCACATCATCACGTAATGGCAGTTCGTGCATTAACATGGGATTCTGCAGAGCGGTGTGTGTTATTGTGCAGCCACCGGGCTGAAACCAAATTCAACAGAGTGGCTTCTGCTGTTACATCGTACATCCCTAGAAGGTAACAATGCCAGTTCATACGTAGCAGCTGTCTTTATCATTTACTCTGCGCTTCAGTGGGTCATTCAGTGTGACTGGTGATGTATCTGGGCCTAACAAACACCGTATTGTACGTCGCGGCTGGTCGTTAGCGAACCGACAGGAAGTAACCAACGATATTCGATGTTTGTCAGATAAAGTGTTACTTTAAGTCAAGAGGCTGAAAATAGACGGTCATGCGATCCGGAAAATCGTCAGTGCGTAGGAAATTTGATGGAATTCCATTGAACTTATCTAAGCAGGAAATTAAGGTTAATATCTCAGTTAAAACGTGTCTTAGGTGTTTACGACCCGAAGATATGAACAAAATTCATTTGCCAAGGATGCATATTTAAGCACGTTCGCAAAATTACGAAAAGCGACGGTTAGCTTCGTCATGTCCGTCCGTCCGAATGGAACACTTCGAATGCCACTGGACGTATTTTAATGAAATTTGATATTTGAGTATTTTTCGGAAATATGTAGGGAAAATTCAAGTTAGATTAAAATCTTACAAGAACAACGGATACATTACGTGAAGACGTGTGTACGTTTATGGTAATATGTTGCTGAATTCTTGTTAGAGTGAGAAATGTTTCAGACATGAGTTATAGAGAAAATCAAAACACACATTTTGTGTTCAGTGAATATTTTCCGAAAATCTTGCCGTTTATGAGAGAATGTGGAAAAAATACAAAATACATTGTTGTTTCCGCTGCAACAGTGGTTTCAGGAACGGACATTGCCTATCTTGTTTATAACGACGGTGAACCTCAGGGATTCGATAACAACAAGAAAGTACTACGAAATGTGTGTCAGGAAATTTGAAGCTGTGAAGTGCGGTTTTATTTAAAAGTGAATTTACTTTGGTGTATATCATTGTATAGCATTATGCTATAAATCACATATCCATGTATTGCATCGTCTTTAAATAAGATACGAACAGGTAATGAGTTTAATGGGAGATAAAAGCGAACAGTCTTCCTTCCATTAACTGCGGACTGGCCGCCACATGGTTGTTGAACGTCGCTAGAGATTGTATTTGGTCGTGGGAACGCAACGGTCTGTGTGGCAGGTTGTCGACCTTTGCTTTTGAGACCACACAGTGTCAGCCGGGGCTAGAATCTAACCATGTCCTCTGGAATGGAAGTTCCTGCCCCGGACAGACTTTGCTCACATCTCCACATTTCGTATGCCGCAGTCGCCGTCAAAGATTGCGGCTGCTGCTCGTGTTGGGGCTGACGGCACGTAGGTTCGTGGAAAACATGTTTGTCGCAGTAATAACTCTGCCCTCAGAAAATGCTGGTGTTATTCGGAGCTCATTCAGCCCGTCTTACATTGAAAACGGGAACCTCCGCTTGTTCAGTTGTGTTTCCCCCCCTTCTGTCCGCATTGTGTGAACACAACGATCTCCTGATAGCTTTCATTACTTCGTGTTTACAGGATTCTAAAGGTGCAGTCATGTTTGCAGCTCACTTGCATGCAGCATGTTTTCTCTATTACATTCCCCATTGTTGGTCCTCAGCCTCTGTGGCTATGAGCTGAACAGTACCGTCTCTCTAAACATAAAGTACTTCAATCCCAGGTCAGTCCATCTAGTAAGCAAAGTGGCCGTGGGAGAAAATTTTTCTCATAGTACTTTATCCCCGCCCAGTAGGCTCATAATTTCAACCAGTTCTTCGTACTCTAATTTCATTTATCCACAACTGACGTCATTAGTAGCAACTGAAGCACTTCTTTTTAAGTGAGGCATCTCCGTTGTGTGTTCAGTGAATTAATAGAAATGTATAAATTTTTATAGTCTAACACAATTTTTATACATAAAATATAATTAAAGAAATTTCTTTAATTATATTTTATGTAATAAAGTTGTGTTAGACTATAAAAATTTATATATTTCTATTAAATACCTGAAGCACTTCTCTGTCTTGAAAAATGTTAGAGACGAACGTTAGAGTCGCTGGTTCGCATATTAGTTTATACCGTACACGTTTGATGGGTGAAGCGCAATATTTTCAACGAACACCAAATGCGAATGTGACCATTCTGAATGGATCGCATTTATTATGACCGTCTCTTTTCATCTGTAAGTACACTAATTAGGTGCCCTGTGCAGTGCACCACCCTTGAAGAACCGGACTTGGTCGCTGGCTATGGAGGTGTGATTGCTGCGAGCCTGGCTCGGAATGTGCGATTTGTGTATTCGTCATTGTGCCAGCTGCTGCCGTCACAACACTGTACCATCGCCCGCCAAGCGGAGAACGCATTCCTACCGTCTGAAGACAGTTATCTGTCAGTGTTTGGTGAATTGCCTTGTCTCCACGGAGAGTGAGTTCTTACAGTTGAGCGTTTCATGTTAGGAAAGGCAAGGATGAGGCTGGATCTAGAGGCTGGCTCGTGACAGGTGTTCTGTAAGAAATTACTGGCTTTTACATGAAATACATTGATTGCCCACCGCTTCCTACCTTGTTAGTTGTAATTCTTATCCAGAAACCACCCTGGCTTAGAGAGTTCAAATAATGTCATGAGATAAACCCTGAATATATCAATCCGTACTGCAGCCAACTTTTACGGTCTTGTAGCATTTAGCTTGTGACCGCAATCTGTGCCGGGTGTATGTAAGTTTCTCGACGGCCGCAAATCGCATTGTGATTATCGCCGTAGCTTGTGGAGTCAACACAGACCGTGAAAACACTGACACTCTGACGGGTGCAGAAGTGCCACACGGCTTGCTGTTTGCCGTACAGTTTATCCTGATATCGTGTCCCCATCTTTTGGACTTCCAAAGTGACAGTTTTTCAAGACAGTTTCTCTTAGCTCTTGGTCTGAACATCCTAATTATGTGTCCAGATTGCCGTATGCCAACCACTAAAATTTCTGTAGTTATTCCGAAGGGATCTGGCCCGAATCGTTGCTGGGTACGCCATGATGTTTCTCAGGGCTGTCTGTCGCTGATCCGATATTTTGCAGTGTGGTGTGACTACGTCCAAATTGTTGCATGTTCGCGAATTGTGGTTATAATCTTAGTATGTGTCGTGCTTTCTTGGTTTGTTGAACGATGTTTTTCTTCAGCTGCATATGTTGGCCTATGTAATACAGTCATTGCTACCTGTCTGCCCTTCATATCTTCAGCACAACTGGCCACTATGCATATGTTGGCCTGTGCCATGCAGTCATTGCTACTTGTCTTTCCATGATAGTTGCAGCACAACTGGCCACTATGCGGACGTATGAACGCCGGACTTGCTCGGTACAGATGTTCCACACTTGATTGTCACTGTCTTGCCCGCATCTACACCATAACGTGTTGCATTTCACAAGAAGTAATTATCTGCCTTTCATCGTCTCATCAACCTCACCTTCTGTAACAATTGCACTGTTGGTAATGAAACTTCTCTCTCACCAAGGGACTGATCGTCTGTGTGTCCGGCAGAGAGGCAGTTCAGAAACGTGTAATGACTGTCCTCACAGTTAGGTCACTTCATATTTCTAGTGCCGTTTGATCACGAGTTATGTATTAGCAAACAGCCAGAGATGTCTCCCAACTGAAGGAAGGAAGGAAGGCCGTGAACCAGAGTGTAGCCTCAGGTACGCAGTTGGCTGTCCACCCCAAGGCTCGTGATTGTTTCTTTGTACTTCCTGTATCACTTCATCCATACGGCGGTCCACTGGTCACGGAGCGACAGTTTTGACGCCCGTCTTGGTTCGCGGTCTCATCCAGGGGAGTCGGAAGTTGGGGGACGGCATCTCAATATCAGCTGTCACTTCCGTCCACGTGTCTTGAAGCCTTACCCCACTGTCGGTATACGTGTTGGTGGTTTGGTCCTTGGGTACATTGACAACATGCCCATGGCATAGGCCCGTAGTTTCATGTGGATGCCAAAAGTATTGAGGTGATTTGACCCAAAAGTATTGAGGTGATGTGAGTGCTGAGAGTTTTGTGTTTGCAGTGACGAGATTTCGGCTCTTGTTACAGACCGGTGAGTCAGTAAGTTTGTTAGTCTGTTAGGTATGTTGAGTTCAAATTTGTCTTGAGGCCTTGCCTTGCAGCCTGGGAATATTTTTCTGAATTTAGTTTCGTGCTTACGTTCCAAGATACTGCGTTGTAAGGGAAAGAGAACATCATGGTCGATTAGATAGTGCCGCTGCTGCGGACTTGGTAGGTTCCGGCCTCCAATTTCAGCCTGGAGATCCGGGTATCCTGACAGGCGTTTCTTGTCGTGACAGGTTTTCCGTGTCCTGACAGATGTTCCATATCGTGTCAGATGTTTCGTGTCCTGACAGGTGTTCCGTGTCCCTAGAAGTGTTCCGTGTCCAGACAGGTGTTCCGTATCGTGTCAGGTGTTACGTGTCCTGAGAGGTGTTTCGTGTCCTGACAGCTGTTCCATATCGTGACAGGTGTTTCGTGTCCTGACAGGTGTTCCGTGTCCCTAGAAGTGTTCCATGTCCAAACAGGTGTTCCGTATCGTGTCAGGTGTTCCGTATCCTGACAGATGTTTCGTGTCCTCACGCGTATTCCGTATATTCACCACGGTTCCATAGTGCTCATATTCCGTGATAATCTTTCTTCCTGGGCCTGTGCAAAGCATTGTTCGGTAAAAAGTAAATAAGCACGTGCCTTAGAGCTGACTTGACGTACCAGTGACAGCTTGGTGGGGGGGGGGGGGGGGGGGGTGAAATCCAAAGGGGGGAAAAGGGAGCGTTTTAGTTTTAAAACTTGT
>Ga0123357_10008602_pt1 | contig 12772 bp, 4 predicted proteins | sample TergutEmb28metaG_FD_89873 | JGI IMG/M metagenome (GOLD analysis project Ga0123357, IMG submission 89873) | Embiratermes neotenicus P4 segment gut microbial communities from Petit-Saut dam, French Guiana - Emb289 P4 | ecosystem: Host-associated > Arthropoda: Insects > Digestive system > Gut ... | reverse complement strand
TTTAAAATTATGCTACCGCTATGATATTTTACGAGAAGGGTTGAAATATTATATGGAACGGTGGTTTAAATAAAAAATTAAATACCATTCAGTGGAAAAGAATGTGTTTAGTAGACGTATTCTGTTTAGGGACAATATTTACAAAGTAAATTGAAAATCTGCATAACCTTTTTCATGTAAGTTCTTTATTTAACACAAAATCATGTAATTTTTTTTTTTTCGTTTTGCCTCTCCCTTGTATTCCGCGTTAGGGGCATCGCTTTCCAAAGTCCAGCAGTAGTCGGCGAGCATAGCACAGTTCCATTTCCCTTGATATCCCTTCACCATTGAAGAAAAGTCGGATGGAAACCTTCTCCGTGTTCATCACTCACTGCACTACAATTCTCTGGGAAAAAATCCAAATGTGATTGAAGGAAGTGTATTTTTAGTGACATGTTACAGCCTAATTTCTGGTAGCTCTGCGAATGGTTGTTTACACGCTCCTCATAATTTTGAGGCATTCTGTTTCATTAAAAATTTAAAACTGTCCCAAACCACCTTTTCGTCGCCTTGAAGGAGCTTGTCGAAGTATTCGTCCTTGGTAAGGTCTCGTATTTGTGGACCAATGAAAATACTTTCTTTTCATTTTGCCTCACTTAGTCCGGGGAGCTTTTCTCGTAAGTAAAGGCAGCTTCTTCTTGGTTCACGGCCTTTACAAAATTTTTCGTCAGACCAAGCTTTAAATGCGTGGATGGCAACAAAATTTTACTCGGTTCCACTAGTGGTTGATTTTCCACATTCATGATTTCTGGTTCCAGAGATTTTCTTGCAGTCCAGTCTTCTTGAGTAAAGGAGACCGAACTCTGCTGTCCCAGTCCCAAATGAAACAGCAATACTTTGTGAATCCTTGTTGTAGTCCAAGTAATAAGGCAATCACTTTTAGGTCACCACTGATTTGCCATTTGAATTTATCGTAATTAATGGCTTCCATCAGAATCTTCATGTTTTTCTATGATTCCTTACTATTCACTGAATGACCAACAGGAATAGAAGGTAGGGTGTTGCCATTGTGAAGGAGAACTGATTTGAGACTCAAATAGACGAGTCTATAAAGAGTCGCCAGTGCAGAGGATTGCGATTAATATAGAGTGTTTGCATTAGGCCATCAATATCAGTGCAAGCAACAAGGTTCCTTTCCATTTTAAAGAAATGAACCAGATCTTTGTGTCTTATACGATACACTGAAATTCTGACTTGTTGTTTATTGCTCACCGTCTGGGAGCACAGTGCTGACTGACACATGTAAGCATTAAGCCACACTTCATGGATCATGACCACTAGAGCCAAGAATTGAATTGTAAGACTACATTTGGTCTCAGCACATTGAATTGGAGAGGAATCAACTATTTTGGTTACGGATACATTTTATGTGTTGACAAGTGTATTCGGCAAGATTTTATAAAAAATGGTTACTGAACAAAAGAAATGTGTGTTTTGATTTTCTCGACAAATTTTGGCTGAGGTATTTCTCATTCTGAGAAGAATCTGGCAAAGTTTTATCATAAATGTCCCGACGGGGACTAGATTTTCCGCCCCTCCAGACCGGTCCTGTGGCCCATCCAGCCTCCTGTAAAATGAGTACCGGGTCTTACTCGGGGATAAAGTGCGGCCGGGGCGTGCTGCTGACCACTCACCCCCTTCTAGTGCCGCGGTCATGAAAGAGTAGAGCTATAACTCTACCCACCCTGTGGGCCACACCGGGCCTGTAACGGGATCACTTTACCTTTACCTTATTATCACAAATGTACGTAGGCCTTCATGTAAAGTTCCTGTTATTCTTGTCGGATTTTATGAACCTTGAATTTGCAAGACAGATTTTCGTAGAGTACTGAAATAAATTTCATATAAAGCCGTCCATTGGGAGTCGAGTTGTTTCATGCTGACCGACTTACGGACGGACGGAAAGACAGCTAGACATAACGAAACTAATAGTCGCTTGTCACAATTTTGGGAACGCACCTAAAAGCCATATAAATTCAATAATCCTTCCTATTGTTTGAACTAATGCAATACCATATACAAACAACCGATGTAAATACCCATCAGGGAGCCATGAAAATGCTGAGGAAACAAATTCATTGGAAGAGAACAAATAAAATGAGAAATAAAAGCGTACAAAAATTATGTGTTTACGAATTAAAACTCTTTCCACTAATGTATTGGCTATATTTGTGCACACTAGTTTACATGATTAATCGATATGCAACCTGCCATGCGGTCTATAATCCACGAAACAAAATTGGGTGTTTCGACATTGCTGTAATTTAATGTTGCCACGTTTTTTTACGTTCCGTTAAATCAAATAAATAGCAGTTGAAGGCTGGGGAAGGGGAAGGAGGGAGTCTGTGTTTATGTGAGTAAAAATGAACATTTCGGCACTTTTCCCAGCAATACGTATAAATAAATCGCCCCTTTTGAATACTGTCAAAAGCCAGTTCGATGCACTTTATGTGCATATAATCGTACTGTCCATCTTATATCATTTTAGTATTCTGTCTCCTGTCAAAGATCGCAAGGCGAAATTTTAGTGACTTGTCCCTATACTCGGAAGATCCCAGGTTGAATTCTCGGCCCAAAGCCTGAATATCGTAACCCACATAATGACTTTATCCATCATCTCCTAATAAATGCACAGATTTTGCCCCCCAATGTATGCCGCGTCCACTTCGTTCCAAAGCGTTGGCAATTTACGTATAATTCACAAATCATCTTGAACTTTTGACATTGTTAGTTGTGCTCTTGCCAATAATTCGTACGTGGAAATAATAAAATATTTAAACAACAAATATTAATTTATATAAATAATTTTTTAAAATACCAACAAATTCATTTGAGTGTATGTAGTAACCACCGACATGTTTCGACCACTCATGTGGCCATCTTCAGGGTGGTGAGAATAAGAATACAGTTACAAATAATGTGTCGGAATGCATCCGCAGTTTAAAAAGTCATATGATTTGCTGTTAAATTTACGGTTAAAAGTGTACCATATAGATGAGTATAGAATACTTGAAAATGATAATCATGTATAGTGCTGTTCTGTGATGCATACAGAAGATACATATAATAATAAACTGCACAGTGAACCACTGTGCACTTGTTCACTGTGCAGTTTATATCTTCATTATGTAATTTGGATGTTTCACTATATGTACCTTCTGTGTGCTTCATTCCACAGCACTACACTCCACGTGCAACACTTTTATTTTTATTTTTATGTTTTATACTCAGCTATATTATTCTCTGTTAACCTTGAATTTAACAGAAATTTATGTGACTTTTAAAAACTGATTGAATTCCGACACGTAATTTGTAATTGTATTCTTGTTCTTTCCAACCTGAAGACGGCCACATGAGTGGCCGAAACATGTCAGTGGCCACTAGGTAATACAATTAACATTCCTCACGTGCCTTTGTTGGTCTTTTTAAAAACATTTTATATAACTGACTGATTCGCGGAATAGGGAACAGACAAAATTTATTTATGTATTTGAATATGTTAAAGCACTTCTCGATATACAATGTTTGTTGTTATCAGTCTATCACTTTCTATACTTTGTCGAAGACCTTAAATAAATGGAACAGCGACGTTGTCAAATGAAGAGGATCGGGACAAGGCCACATAGAGTTGAGCTTGGAAGCACCCAGGCGATGGTGGACATATTCCATCACGTTTAAGCGTCTGCCCTTGAGTCCTACTGACTGTCACAGCAAACGCAATGTTGATCACAAATCGTCTTCTGCACGGTTTGAAGGGAGTGGTAGGATCAGATGAACTTAAATGATTGCTGGGTATAAGGATTGTGTTTCTAAAACCGATAACTTCAGTTGCTATGGGGTGTTCGTGAAAGCCCCTTACGGTCATGTGCTGCCTTCACCGGTGGTCAAGGAAACTAACAATTTTTTTATCTACTTTCTTGACTTTCTGCAGAGGTACCAGTATCAGTATTAACGTTAGAATCTTTGTTAAAAAACAGTTCTTGAGAGGAAATTAATGAACAAAAAGGAGATTTCCGTCCATGCCGATTTCTATACCCTTCAAACACGTAGATTATTAAATGATCTACTCAGTTGTTCCGCAGATCATGATGTCGCAAAACTTACCTTACCTCGTTAATGTAAGCGGTTGTGAACTCTACTACTGACAGCCAAGTGGTAGGGAAGCAGTGTAGTCTGGTTCTGGGAAAAGGATCCTGCTGCCTCCGCTATCATTATATTTACACATTTTTTATGCCACCCAGTACTGGAGGCGACCCGTAGTCACCACCATGACAGTGTCACATGGAAAGTGAAGCCGGTTGTATCGCGAAACAGAATGTTCTGCAGAAAGGTTTCCTCAGCAATATTCTATGTGACTTTCAGGCCCTTCCAACTTTCAAGAACGCTTTCAACCCATCGCAACTTACTAATTTCACCATCGGTGCTATAGGAGGCGACCTTTATAAGACGCACAGTCCGTCTTTTATCTTGTATCCTTCCTAGCTACGTACCCAGCCTATCGTAATCTCCCGCATTTCAACGCATTAACAACCCCAGTCGCACTGCAGCAGTCATACTGTTCTCGGTTAGGTATAATCTAAATTCTATATAAAATTTCTCACACCAGGTTTACCTACTTCAAGTTTCCCGACTAGAGTTAGTTTTGAATTTCTTGTAACCTACATCTGTCAGAGGAGCCGAATACGCTAATGAAAAATCTTTGTGAATTTTGTCGGTCATTCAAAATCGGATCCTTGCTGCGTTCAACACCGCACCGTCTTCTGCGCTTCCTCCCAGTTGTGTGATTCAGCAAGTCAACTAAACTACTCACCTACATAATACTTAAATCCATTCTGAAGTTCAGTCCTAACAATTTCTTTCAATTATTTCTCTCTTCCCGGCATAGCCACACGCCTGTACCGGCCTCAAGTTCATCTCTCACACGCTGTACTTAACGTCTCTGTGTCCCGTTGTTTTGGGGTTTACGAGCTTGGAGGGAACCTGTCATCTTTCATTCTGTCAAACTGTGCCATTTATTGGAGAGAGATTAAATCATTTTCTCATATTTTCACTTTTATTTTCATCTGATTTTGTGTATCTTTCGGCATTTTTTTAAAAGAAAGTGTCACATGACGATTTAAACTCCGTTATATCACCTACTCCTGTGACGTACAAACAGTTATGCGACATGCATCAGGATGAATTGCCCTTCTTTTAAGAGCTCGGGTCTTTGAAATCCCTTTGAAAACAACGCGAGGCGAGAAACCGCTTATCTACTGTGCGGTGGCGGTATTTCTGTCTACTTTCCTTTCTTGCCGAATGGAATCTCACAAAGAAACTCGAAGAAATATGAATAAGTTAGGAGCCTTGAGAGAGTAGTACAAGGGAATAGAATTCACACAAAGAGAATTTGATGACGTCTTGGAATTAGCATGGGATGAAAGAACACAAGTGGATAGGAAGTGGAAGATGATAATGAAATAGGAAATGGTGAAATATAAAGGGAATGAGAAATGAAAAGCACTGAAGATAAAAGTAGAAGTTGAGATTAATTTGAATTAGCCGTAGTTGAGACAGGACTGCTCGTGAATGTGAGTTGCAAAAGGAACAAGAGACTGGGATTATGAGGAGAAGGAGAGGGAATAATTATACGAAACAAGAGAGAATGCCGACACATAGCCCAGGCGCGGGAATGATAAATGTATGAGAAAGAAATATTAAATAAAACCCAGATGCACTGGACGTAAAGTGTGTCTGTGTTTTCGGTAATATAACACCGCCTTCGTCTTTTTTGTACAGAGAACAGAAAAGACATTTATTTTTCTGTTCAAAGAGAATTGAGGTTAGCTTATAGCGTATTTTGAAAAGGAATGCATTTGAAAGTAATAAGAAGGCAAGGTAGACTTCAGACTATCTTTGTGGGGGAAAAATAGATAAATATTTCAGTGCTTTTATTACGCTGCGTGTGAGTATTTATTCTGAGGAGACGATTTCCTTTTCATTATCTGTTGTGATCTTGAATTTGAGATAGAGTATGGAGTTTTCACGTATTTAAGTCACTGTGTTTTACGTAAGCTATTTTGTGCCTCATAAAGAAGTTTAAAATTTAAGTGACATATAATTTTCTAAGAAGAAACACGATTCATATGGACGCTGGATTTTAAAGCGTCGGATGGAATGTTTATTTTTTTACTTCTGACACGTATATTCTAGCTGCAGACCACTAAACAGCATCGAGACCGATTAAGGGCAGATTTGTTACATTACACTCACTTTCAGGATTGCTATCCTAACACGATTAAACTAAATTAGGAGAATGTAACGAGGTTCTTGTCTAACTTGCCAGTCTGCAAGCCAATCCGCATATTGCAGCTTTGTAACAGCTAGACGGATTTCGATGAAATTTGATACTAGGTGCAAACGAAAGCCGCTGCGTACCCAGGATGTTGCGGTTGATATTTCAGCTCAGGAGATCTCTTATCCTATGTGCGATCTTTCGTGATCTTCCACAGAACTCCCAAGAATATGCTGGGAAAATAGTGGAAATCAGAGGGACCTCGTCTTTCCACATCCTTTCCCATTTATTATTCATTCGACGCCACGTAGACTGAGCTACTGACAGTGTCGAGTAAACCGTAAATATATGTAGGAATAACAAAGGTGCAAATTTCTATGCTCTCGCAGCCGTGACGTCAAATTCTCTCTTATCCCGAAATGTCTCACGGCCTCACTGGGTGATCGGTGTTCGACTTTCCGACACTGCACAGTGATCTTGAAATTTTGGGCCCCCACTACCCCACAGACACGGAGCTATTCCTCAGAAATACACAGGGCTACAGCAAGTAGATCAGTACACTTGGCTGTAACAAAAATTTCACAGCCTTTTCGATTTTCCTGTGTACCAACTGAATGAAGTGTTATAATTTTGTACAATTTTGAATAGGAAAGCTGTATACTGTGTAAACTGATTGCTGAAGCAGCTTTTACTGCAGTCGTTTAAACCTAGATTTTCCTTAAGTTCTTTATTTGTCCAACTGAAGCACACAAATTATTATAAAATTGTTAAACAATTAAAATAATTTAAAATTGTAATAGTAGCTCCAACATGTTTCGGCTTACATAAAACATCATCAGGGAGCTCTCAGCCTGTGCTTCGCTAAAGTTACAATGGTGCCTTCTTTACATATCGTCATTTGATATTTGCATATGCAGCCACAATACCGATAACTTCACATAATGATATGTACCCGAATTCAACACTGTAACTTCAGCGAAGCACAGGCTGAGAGCTCCCTGATGGTGGTTTATGTAAACCGAAACATGTTGGAGCAACTATTATAATTTTAAATGATTTTAACTGTTTAACAATTTTATAATAATTTGTGTGCATTGGTTGGAAAATAAAGAACTTAATACTATCAACATGCACGGTGCAACTACGAGGACTATATTTTCCTTTCTCTTTTGTTTGTTTGTTTGTTTGTTTGTTTGTTTGTTGTGTTGAAGGTTCTGTGTCTTGACCCATTAGGGACCGGAGTGTCTTACTGTCCGTCCACTGGATCTCGAACAAATGGATCTGGAGTAATGGCGGAACGATGATTAAGAGTGGAAAGCTGGAGTGTTTGAAGATAAAATAGTCCCAGTATCACTTTGTCTACAACAAAACACACACAAACTACCCTGGGATCGAACCCACGGAGAAGCCTTCAAGTAACACGCCGAACTATGAAACTGTTTGTCTTTTCGCAGGATTACATGAAGAACACTGAAACTTTAACGTCCCTCCAGAATCATTTTGTTTCTTTAATTATTATGTATTGAATGTGCTTAATTAGCATCTTTCACCTTTGATATTTTGGAGCAGACATTTGGATTTTCAGTAATAGAGAGTTGTTCGCCAAACTACCAGGGTGCAGCCGCAGAAATAAGAAGTTTCTTCAGCTTTTACAGATCCGGTTTCTATAAGAATATATCACTGGGGATTTGACATTTTACAACCTGCTTTAAATGTTCAGGAGTTGTGTGGGACCCACAACGTCCACCCTGTAAATGAAGGTAGCAGATGTCTTGCATTTTTACTGTAGAACAGGGTAGATAGTTTCTTTTTTTATGACCCTGTCAGTGTGACAGGGAGGTGTAGACCGTAAGTATGATTCATGAATGATGAATTGGGCAAGAATTTGAAAAATTCGGGTGTTTACTAGCAGAAATACTGTGTCGGTATTTGTCGGGAGAGATTGTAGAGAACCAAGAAAAAATAAGGTTGGCTGATGAAACGTCAGAGATTCAAAACAGGAATCTGCTGAATATAAGCCCATGACCTCAAAGTTCAGTAATTATTTTCACATTCGTACCATGCATCTTTATACTATCAAAGTTTTACTTCTTCCCAACTGATGCACTAGTGAGTTGTCTTAAAAAGCAATATTAAATTTACATCAAAACAGCTCCGACATGTTTCGGAGTTACAATTACACCATCATTAGGGAGCGCATTAGTTTGTGCTTACTAAAGTTACAGTTGTTACAATAGTCCCTTTAAATAAATCGGTGTGTATATTGTTTTGAAGACAACTCACTAGTGCATCAGTTGGTGAATAAATAAAACTTCAGTATAATCTTAGTAATTAACCAACTTAATGCACAAAATCTTGTTTTATAATAAGTTTATTATATGCCTCTACATGTTTCGAGCACTGGTGTGTTCATCATCAGGAGGTCAAAATTGTATTATACAGCATCTGGTATCATCACACCTGTAAGTGGCCGTCCGGTGCACAGGTTGAAGTTCTCTCAACCTATGCACCGGACGGCCACCTACAGGTGTGATGATACTAGTTGCTGCATAATATAATTTTGACCTCCTGATGATGAGCACAACAGTGCTAGAAAACATGTAGAGACATATAATAAACTTATTATAAAACAAGATTTTGTGCATTAAGTTGGTTAATTACTAAGAAAAATACTGAGATTCACGGTCAGCAAAATATCAACATTTCAGTATTTTTGTTTAAATGTAAAACATTAATATTTTTATAAGCCCACTCTGTTCAGCCTTATTTCGTTACCATTTTGTAAGCTGCGTTCGAATTGTATTAGGGGAACTGAACTCTTTTCAGGACCAGCATGGAGAAACTTTGCATGTCACTTCCATTTTTTTTCCTTTCTCTCTTTCCTCCAAAACACCTTTCAAAGAACAAGTTCTTACACATTCGTCTTCCTTACTGCATTCCTACAAGTATCTCAAACATCCGTATTCAGAGATGACGTTGACAGTTGATTGAATTAGATAGATACTTCTTCTTTAATGCACACTTTTTGAAATATTCCCTCACACCAAGTTTCTAATCTTTCATCGTCTAATAGAATATGAGATCCAATAATTTATGGTACCGTATTTATTCCACTTCCAGTATTTCTTATTTTATACATTCAAAGGGAAATTTTGAATGCTGTTTTCTTTACTTGTTTATGCTTCGTTGGTTTAGTATCAAATTTATGTGTAACTATTTCCATGAAACTTTGCCTTAAAAGAGGAATTCGTGTCTCTGAAAACAAGCGCTGGGTTGAAGAGTTTCGACACTTGATTCAGTTGCTCTTCAAAGCTCAAGGTATTTAGGATGTGCTTCAAGGAAAAGGAAGTTCGGATCGGACCGTCTCCAGAAATATTTGCAGAACAGCTCTCAAATACGAATGAAATAAGAAAGAGAGATTCAGGAAGGACAAAGGGACCTATGTCTTATTTTTGATTAAATAAAATTGTCATCTTCGCAATAAAGTCTCCTCTACATCTAGCAAAACATAAAAATGTACACCCTTTGTTTCCTACCGCGTAGGTACAATATAAAATCTACATGAACTTTACCCAGTAGGCCCACACTTTCCAGCCTAAATGGTAACCACACGTGTTAAGTCACGCTAGTATTGTGGTGCAGGTTTTAAGTTCTTCCTTAATACTAGTTTCTATTTATTTTAAAGTAATTCGACTAAAACGATTTGCATTATTGGAATATTTCTTTATTTTAAAAGGCTTTGCAACTTTATATCACTGACAAGAAGCAGCTACTGTACCGGCGATGGACAGATACTCCAGCTTGCTACTAAAATGTAGAAACTGTCTTTCTAATTTCAGTGTCGAAATTTTAATTACTAGACTATATGCTTTGGAAAGCCATACTATCTCATGGTTGTAATTAATACCACAACTACCCCGCTACCTCTCTTGAACACAGTCCTTCTGCAGCCGCAAAGACTTCCAGAATTTCCTACCTTGTACGAGCGTCTCAATGTTCACTGTCACCTTCACTAAAATCATCATAATCACCGGAGTGTTCACTGTCAGTTTAACTAGAAAAATATTGAAAATATGAAGGTTCACTGTCAATTCACTAGAATCATAATGAACACATGAATATTCGATGTTACATTCACTAGAATAATGATGATCATTTGATATTCACTGCCACATTCACTAGAATCACAAACAGAATCTGATGCAAATCAGCATACCGAAGACACGAACAGCATTCCCACTGGTGTTAGAGATGACAGCTTCCTGTTCTTCCTACCTTTTTCCTATTACCATATTCGTTCCTAACACATTTGGGTCTATGTCGGCCATTCTACAGCGTTTGTCGTTTTGACAGGTTAGCCTGTCACGTGGCTATCACAACCAGTTTCGTGTGGACAGAATATTTATACGATTGAAGTGGAATGTAGGCAGGGTGTGTAGGGGAAGCGTGATGGTATGAAGGGAGGAGAAGTGGAGGAGATAATTCCATGTGACTTGATTTCACAAGGGTAAATGTGTAGATTACTGTGTTTTGGGTCGTGGTCCTGCGCAGATTGTTTTGTGAATATATCTGTCGTCACGGTTTGCAGAATAGACGCGAGTTTCTAATGGGACTGAAGCAACAGTTTCCACCGAAACGTCGATCTGCAACTCACAAATCACAAAAGTCCCATTCCACAAGAGAGTATTACTAAACAAATAATATTTTCATTAGGATTCCTTAAATGCGGCGCAGTCGATTCCATTCGTGGTTCTCACAGATGTGCAGCTAAAGATACTGAGTCCTGTCAACAGACGATGCTAAAATACCGAGTCTTGTGCAAACACAATGCTAAAATACCGAGCCTTATGCACAGACGACGCTAAAATTCTACGTTCTGTACACAGACGATGCTAAAATACCAAGTCTTGTGCACAGACGATGCCAAAATACTGAGTCCTGTGCACAGACGACGCTAAAATTCTAAGTGCTGTGCACAGACGATGCTAAAATACCGAGTCCTCTGCAAAGATGGTGTTAAAATACCGAGTCTTGTGCACAGACGATGCTAAAATACCGAGTCCTCTGCAAAGATGGTGTTAAAATACCGAGTCCTGTGACACAGACGTGGCTAAAATACCGAGTTCTGTGCATACACAATGCTAAAATACCGAGCCCTATGCACAGACGACACTAAAATTCTAAGTGCTGTGCCCAGACGATGCTAAAAATACCGAGTCCTCTACAAAGATGATGTTAAAATACAGAGTCCTGTGCACAGATTATGCTGAAATGCCGAGTCCTGTGCACAGACGACGCTAAAATTCTAAGTTCTGTCCACAGAAGATGTTAAAATACCGAGCCCTATGCACAGACGACACTAAAATTCTAAGTGCTGTGCACAGACGATGCCAAAAATACCGAGTCCTCAGCAAAGATGATGCTAAAATACCGAGTCCTGTGCACAGACTATGCTGAAATGCCGAGTCCTGTGCACAGACGATGCTAAAATTCTAAGTTCTGTCCACAGACGAGGCCAAAATACCGAGTTATGTGCACAGACAATGCTACAATACCGAGCCCTATGTACAGACGACGCTAAAATTCTAAGTCCTGTGCATAGATCATGCTAAAATACTTTACCATATAAATACAAAGCTAAGCAAATTATAACGGTCCCTTAGACGTATGTCAGTTAGAACATTGTTGCTGAAAATGAACTGCTGAGTTTTTACATCAAGCCGGTGTGCACAGCACTGACAGACGGTGCAGCTAATTTAAGAAAATAAACACACTGTAATATGAGGTAATGTGTCATGTTACAAATGTGAAATGTGTGGGCGTGTCACATCGTGTTACATTGCCTGGCGAGTTTTAACAGGAGCGCTTTTATGAGATGCAAATAGACTGTGCTGTTTAGTAGGCATAACGACAGTGGTTGGTTCTTGATTTATTTAACGACGCTTTTTGAATTGCATTGGATACATAGCGTGGAATGAGGAATATTATGGATGATAAATTAAGATACAGACGAAGTCGCTGTGCAATATTTCATTGTACCGTTGGTGAATGTATGTGTTAGTAGCGAGTGCAAACACACACTACTAGCTGGAATATGGAGTATAGCGCTCGAGGTTCGAACTGGATCAAATTGTGTGGCGGGGAACTGACGGATACGTTTGTTACAGAACGATAAACCTGTTAGTGATTATGAAGACGATGATAATGATTAAGACATGGCGATGATATTGTTGATAGAGGGAGATTAGGGTTATGATACTGATGATAACTGACAAGCCTCGTGGTCTAGTGGTCAGAGTCTCTGACTACTAACCATGAGGTCCCGGGTTCGATTCACGGTTCTACCGTGGGAATTTTCCCTGAAGGGGAGGATTCCCGCGGTGACCATGGTCTGGGTAGGTTAGTAGAAATTAGGTTTAAGGGCCCTCCTGGCACTACATCCTCCTATATCACCACTCA
>Ga0123357_10008601_pt1 | contig 12773 bp, 9 predicted proteins | sample TergutEmb28metaG_FD_89873 | JGI IMG/M metagenome (GOLD analysis project Ga0123357, IMG submission 89873) | Embiratermes neotenicus P4 segment gut microbial communities from Petit-Saut dam, French Guiana - Emb289 P4 | ecosystem: Host-associated > Arthropoda: Insects > Digestive system > Gut ... | reverse complement strand
TAAGAAGACGGGGTTGGTCCACCCTTGTTCTTCCCTCTCGGTGTAAGAACCGCCGGGGCACGGGTGGTAAGGGGGGGTGGTGAAGGGTGGTGTTGTTGTTTGGGGGGGGGGGGGGGGCAACTTTGGTTGGAAGGTTTCCTTCGAACCCAGAGTGGTCAAAATAAAGCTAACGATTGACTGTGTAAAAATGTTGTCGCCTAATTTGTGAGAGTGCGGGCCGTGCCCCGTCTTTGCGAATTATACCCTGGCATTTGCCTTAAAATTGAGGAAAAAGCACGCAAAAACCTCTGTCAGGGTAGTCGAAAAGTGCCAGTTGGCACGATTCAATGTGTCCGCGTAGCCGCCTTGCGGGTAGCCAGGACAAGTTGTCAATCCAGATTTCCCTGTTTTAGGAGACACGGGTCGACGCTCGATCAGCGTAGATGTCCGCCGAGCTGCTCAACTAAGGGGTTCCCCACATCATCTAACTTCGAGTCGAATCTATCAGAGATCTGATATGGTCGGAGGAGTAGGGGACTCCCGAATCATGGTGAATTTGTCTGTTACCAATGTACCAGGGTGCATTGGTAGCAATGCGAAGACTGCAGCACCTGCAGTTTCTTAATATGGGGGCGAGCGGCGGATCTCCAGACGGGGCACGCATAGTCCATCATGGGACGGATGAGCTACTTATATAGCAGAACATCATTCATAATGGAGAGACCGCTTCTCCTGTCCAGGAGTGGTCCCAGCCTCTGTGCCGCTTTCTTTCTCACCTGATCAATATGTTTCGACCAGGTGAGCCGTTTATCAAGGGTCAAACCAAGATAACGGGTTCATCGATCCATTGGATTGGCTCCCGGAAGAGTTGTACTGATCGGGGGTTTCGGGATGTGCCTGCCGATCTTGGCGAAGAGCATCGTAGAGCTCTTCGAGACATTGGTGGCCACCCTCCACTCACTCAGCCACCGCTTTAAGTCACTGAGATATATCTCCAGGTATTTGACGAGCAGCGCTGGCTGACGGTACTTTTGCTATGACGGCTGTGTCCGCATAGAGAGCCAACTCAACGTGGTGGGAAGGCGAAGGTATATCATTTACATACAGACTGAATAGGGCGGGTGAAATAATTCCACCCTGAGGTAAGTCAGCCCATATGCGACGACTAGTGGATGTGGCTGTTTGGAAGGACACTTCAAACATCTGACTATGCAGGTATGGAGGTATTGTTTTGACAAGGTGCGAGAGAAAATTAAGGATTTTGAGCTTGCAGAGGAGACCGTCGACCCATACAGTATCGAAGCCCTTAGCCACATTGAGGAAAACCACGCCTGTTAGCTTCTTCTTGTCAAAGTTCCTGGACACTCTTTCTACAAGGCGGGCAAGCTGTAGCACAGTGCTGTGTTTGGGTCTGAACTCAAACTGCTCATCGCGCAATAACCTGCGTCCGCTCACTTCGTAGAGAATCCTGGAGAGTATGATTTTCTAGAACAGTTTGCCAGTCGTGTCTAGCGCATTTGTGGGTCGATAAGATGAGGGCAACGCCGGATCTTCCCCGGGTTTCAGGATAGAAAACACACATGCTTGCTTCCAAGCCGCTGGGAAGTACTGCGCTCGAAAAATCGCGTTAAATAACACAACGAGGAGGGAAATGACACTTATTGGAAGATGCTTCAAGGCCCTATTCGGAATATCATCTGGGCCTGGTGCCTTGCCGACTTTGACACCCCGAATGGCGTCTTGAACTTCCATGAGGTTGGTTAGCTTAGGCTCAATTGCGGGCGCAAAAGAGTACGCGGCATCGTCTCATTAACCACCTCAATGACTGCTGGGACCAAGGGATCCTTTACCGGTTGAAATTGAGCCTTCAAACTGTCCGCGAGGGCTTCGGCTTTCTCGGAGTCATAGAGAGCTAGTCCCCCCATTGTGACCAGGGGAGGTGATTCTCATCACCTGTCTAGTCATCTTCCACAGTGACTGGTCCTCTGGATCTAGGCTTTCCAGCGTGTTGCTCCACTTGCTAAGCTGGTTGGTCGCCGACCTCTGTAGGCGATTGATCTACCCTTTTAGAGCAGGGTCTCTAGTGATTAGCCACTGCCTCCTTAACTGGTTTTTCAGGCATATTTCATCCTGAGCAGTAATGGGGGCTATGGGTCATCACGTGGGCGACACATGGGAGTTGAATCTGTCAACGCTTTCGAGATAAGGCTTGACAGTTTCTTGACACATGCGTCAATAGCCATCTCATTCGGGAGGTCAGGGTTGGACGGGAGTTCAGCTTCCAGGCAGGCCTGGAACTTGGACCAGTCAGTCCTTCTTAAATCCGGACGCTCTGGTGGACTGAGAAAGGATGATTGACATCGCGTGTCAATCAGTACAGGTACGTGATCTGAGCTCAGTGTGGAGCATATGTTCAGAAACACTGGGGTGACCAGGTCTTTTGTGATAGCGATGTCAAGGACATCAGGGGTGGTAGAGGGGTTATAAGGTATAGTGGTAGATGTGTTCGTCCCATAGATCAGATAGGAATTCTTATCAGCATAGTCAGATTTGGCAGCTAATGCTGTTCAAATAATGTGTTATGATTCATTCATTTATACATTTTATTTGTATGCTTTTTATCCCTTAAAATGCAATTACAGACTGTTATTCAGTGGTTATGCAGCTTAATGTGAGAATGTCCAAATAAATATAAGTGACCTCTGAAAACAATGTAGGCAGAAGTTCAGTTCACTCTAATTCTGATTTGTAAGTGTGACCACTAAATGTTTTCATACATAATACACTAAATAAGATGTAATTATATGAGATTTCAGGTTTTCATGGTAGTGAATATGAAGAATGCTGTTTTCTGGGATGTTAGACAATGTAGTCTGGTGGAATGCATGATTTCAGGCTACTCCCATGAAGTAGATGATAACTGCACTCTTCTGGGTTTTTACACAGCAAGTAGTGGTAATTTCTTACCGACATATTGTAACAACCTATCGTTCCCGTAAATGGGATGGATAGGTTGTCCCAAAACGTTAAGAAATTACCACTACTCGCTCTGTAATAACCTAGAAGAGCAGAGTGCTCTTCTAGTCTGGTATAAATTTATGAATCCTTCTGAGGAATCTGCTGCCTTCATATTCAGAGTCTTCTGTCCTAAAGACAAAAACAGTGGATTCCTTCAATATGTTGGTAAATTTCTTCCAGATTGCTTGACATTACGTTTCACAGAACATTGTTGTACAGTTTCAATCAGATTTAAGATAAGTGCATTTTTCCATTTTTTGGTGGTGGCATCACAACTTTTTCCCCATTATTTCAGAAAATGGGCTGGCTCCATCTTCAACATGAATCCCTACAGTCAACAGGGAATTTCCTATCAGATCCAGTTTTGTTTGGAAAGGTGTAGTAAAATGGATGTCAGTGAATTCAAGGCCATTTGTCTGACACCAGTAGTGTGTTATGGTGTTCTCTGTGTTATTTCACATCAGTAGTATTTTCTTCCAGGCCGGACGGTGTGCTGTGTAGATCAGTCTTGTTAGGTTTAGTTGTATTGCCGTTCATTCTCTTTAAACTTGAAGATGGTTGCTACTAGGCTGTCCAAAATGTCACCAGATTAGCCCATTACAACTTGGTGGATACAATATTACAAACCATGCTGAAAGCTTTAAAACTCTTTAAGTTTTTTATCTGTCTTGGAGTAGGGTTTCCTTTACGCGCACTAAATAAATTCAGAAATGAAATGACGTTCGTATTCAGTGAATGAAGCTGATTTTACATGCTGTCCAGATGAACACAGAATCTGCTTATTGGATACAAACCCAGGCATAGTAGCATGGTTGCATGATGAACAAAGACACTGCCCAATCTCCAGTACTCAGTCCCATGTTAACAGGGTAATACACACTGCAGGGCAAGCAACATCATTCACTTTACACTGACTGATGAAGCCCTTCTGCTATGCCATACTCAGTTCAAAGTTTAAAACAAGCATTCTGTATGTATTGGGAACAAATTCAATGTGGTCATGGTAAAATTGTGCATCTGAACTTTTGGTTGGAGGTACCTTCCATGCATTTGCAAAGAGGAACTGGATAATTCCACAGGAATCAGAGTGTACAGTCTTCTAACTGAGTTTCAAACCAGTAACCTGCCTAATACAAATACAGTATATGATGTTTAAGAGTGTAAACACTTCCATAACATGTAAATTTTGATATTAATATGGCAGAAATCATATAAAGCCATGCAGTTTGGGTGACAGGTACCAACAATTTTGGATGACCCTGCAGCATCCATCTTCAAGTAAGGAGAGAAGCAATAGGTTCCTCTGAAGCATTGTTGCTTATTCACCAAACCAAAAGGCAACATTCAGAGAAGACTGAAGTTGTTAGACTTCAGAATGAAATGTGTTTCCTAGATTCAGAAGAGAAGACAAAATTTTCAACCCATTATGTAATGAAGAAATTAGAGTAATTTATTAATATTGTTGCAGTGAGATGACTCAGAGAAAAAATATGACATACAATTACAAAAAGTGAAATGACAGCAGTGGTGATGGTGGTGGTGGCAGCAGTACTCAGACACTGAGTCCACCCACTGATTTTTTTTAAATATCTGTTCCTTGCCTTTTGCAGTCTCACTCCAGTCTCTATAAATACTAACCTACACATCTTCCTCTCCCTCTCCTAGTCCTTCATGTTAGTGGCTGGCTGGTGGCTGTACTACTCATACAGATGTTTTCTCCCACAGTAGGGAAGTCAGAGTGTTAGCATATCTTGTCAGAAATGTCATACTTCAATGACTTGGAAAACCCAGGACATCTGATATCTTAAAATGAATTTTATGGAGTGCCAGAACAGAGCTGTTTAAAACCATAAAGCTGAGATGAATGGGATCCATACATAATGCAGATGAATGTCATATCATTATGTAGATTGCATACTTATCTTACCATAATGCAGATGGCATACTTGTCTTACCAGAGAAGACATGCCATTTTTTTCCTGGAACTCCTGTTTTCTGTGTCAGTGATTCTGAAGGAGGTATTTGACATGTTCATATTCATGTGTACAAGAATGTTCACCATGACCACTTTTTGAATAACATCAAGTTGTGCTTGTTTCAGAATACATTAGAAGCTTCTGTCATAAGTAAACAGGTTTCAGGCTTGGCTTTTAATGAGGGGTATGCAAAATAAAATTGAAGATTTTAAACAAGACTTCCTTAATACCTCAATTTGATTGCTTTTGACTTTAATGTTTATTCATGACTGGGTCTTTTAAAGAGAATATGCAGCAGCACAATGCCTTTTTTATGTAGGGCAAATGTACAACATCCTTTAAAAGTGCATTACCCTGGTGCAAGTATGAGAACTCTTTAACATTTAAACCAGCAATGGATAACTACATCACAGCACACTAAACCACAATAAATATTCTGTTTATATAAACAAATTAAAACCCACATACAGAGCAAAGAAACATGATAGTATGGTTGGCATAGTGACTAGACTGTGGGCTGGATGATCCATGGTTCAAATCCTGGCATGATCAAGAGATTTTTCTCTTCTCCAAAACGTCCAGACTGGCTTTGGGGCCCACTGAGCCTCCTATTCAGTGGGTTCTTCCTGTCTTAAGGTGGTTTGGAGTGAAGTTGGCCACTCATTTCACCAAGTGCTGAGGTTAAGAATGAGTAGGTGTGTACCTCTACACCCCTTTTGTGCCTTCTTGGCATTGACAGGGACAACATTAACTTTTTTACTAAACAGCAGACAGTACACCAAAGAAGTTCTCAAGATGTTGCCTCCAGTAAGCAATACTTTTGAGTACTGGCACTTTTTTTACTGGCAAGAAGCACTGCTTTGTGACTGTTGGTTTGTGTGTGTGTGTGTGTGTGTGTATTGTGCAAGATGCCTGTCATCTGATGGCTATTGACTGTTCACTGTTACAGCAGCTGACCCGAATGCTTGGCGTCTGGGACGAATAGAAGAAGGGGACCATGAAACACCAGTATGAAATGAGATGTGAAGCATGTGGACCAGTGACTGATGATGTGGGTGTGTCAGAACCAAGACAGTCCATGTAAGAACTGAATTTAAATATAATACTCAAGATGATGATTCTTTGTTTCAATCCTTGTCTCTTCCGTACAACTCTTCAAAAATGAGTCTACATTACGTAACAGTTATGCATTGTGCAACTTTTTCGTATTAATTATGTTAATAAAATTCTCAAATACATTTTTTCAAGTGTGTTATTTCAGGCTGCTGTTAGTTGCTGAGATTCTATAGCTTTGGTGATGAATGAATGAGCATGAAACATTGGTGGAATGATACCTGGTAGGGGTAATTGAAGTACTTGGAGAGAAACCTCTCCCAATGCCACTTTTTCTACCAATGTTACCATACAGACTGACGTGGGGTTGAACTCAGGCTTCCAGTTATAGGTCAGTGACCACTGACCTGAACCATGGCATGGCAAGGCATTCTTCAGTATGTTCTGTTTAGATAAATGTTCAAACACTTTGTGGCAGATAACACAGGAATTTGAAAGATATATGATTGTGTGATGTGCATGGTGTTAGTACATTCAGCTTTATATTCAAGATCCACCTATTACAGCTTGTAATACATGTTGAAAGATTAAGATTACATTGGGCAGTGAGAATTGTCTGTAAAGGTAATGCAGTTTACATGGTTCTTTTGCTTAGCTTCTTACAATTTTCTCATGTATCTATCACCAAAGGTGGCAGCTGCCACTCACGTGAGCACATTCTTTTCATTGCCAGACATGATTCCTAACATCTTAGCCCAGTATTGAGAGTGTTTTTTCTTCTTTTCAACAGTGTCATTAAAGTTTTACAGAGCTTATATGTATCATAATTTATTTTTTGAGGGTTTAAAATATGTACAGTGATTTTTGGTGTAATTTGATATATATGTTTGTTTTGCATTCAAAATGCCTACATTAGACTCTTTAGTCATCGTTGTTTGACCCACAACATTACAATGGCATTTAAACAGTTGGAATATGGATGAATGTGTCATTAAAACATAAGCTCAAAAATTTGTAGTGAAAGTGCTAGTGGGGAAAATAATGAAATCACTTCTAGCTTCATTATGCTCCTTTGGTTCATTTGCCTACAAGTTACCTTGTAAGAGTATGATTATTTAAGTGTTTCAGAATTGTAAGAGACGTTCTGTTGTCACATAGTAACCTGTGTCAGTTATCAGTAGTTATATCTCACAGCCACCAAAAACTACAACCATAATAAGTTAATCCAAAATGATATATCTGTTGAAATTCTTAGTACCATTATGCATTGGAATTATCATATTGTCCAATCTAGTGTGGCCACATGCTTGTCTATACATTTGTCTATTGTAATGAACATTATGACACAATGACTGCTTTAGTTTGAGTGGCTGTGGTGTTTGGAATATTTCCCATCTCCATGTTCAGAAGAACCCAGTCAGCTATGCACTGGGTTTTTTCCTTCCAGGTGAACCAAAGCCAAAGTGTAAAACTGATAGCAAGCACCCTAGCGCCAGTTTCGGATATGGAGCTGTGTGGTGTTCTTCCTTTCACACCAACTTGAATCTTAAGCCACATGAAATGTAGGTTGCTATTTAAATGCATATTTAAAATCATTGGTACCAAAAAAGAATGTAAACACCTGAAAATCCTGCTCTTTTTCAAAGAGATATGGTCAAATCTTAACGCACAGATGATGAAATAGGATGACAAGGATTTTGTGTGAGTAGGGAGTTGATGTTGTGATGTCATTTTGACATACTTGGAGTTTCAGGACATATGTTTATTGGAATGAGCATTAAAATTAGTGTAATTTGTAATAGGTAAATCTGATACTCTTAACAACTGATATTGGCCTGAATTGCAATATATATAGCAGATTGTTCATATTTTTATAGTTTACATTTGTTGGAGCAATGGAGCTGTTGCAATAAAATTTACATTAGAACTGCGACCTGAAGCATGCCAATGAAAAGTAGCTGTTTATAGTGTGGTAGTAAGATGTTGACTGCTTTATGCAGAGTGCATACTGTATAACTAGACTTTTGAAGTGGTTAGCTCAAAACAAAAGAAATGTGTGGCATAGATGTTAATATATGTAGTGTACTTCCATTGGGTTCCTTCTTGTGTTACCAATTTTCTTCAAAATGTTAACTAGCAGCTGGTAGAAAGCCAGAGTATGGTTGATGAAGATTGTGATTTCCCATTGAGAATTATTTATAGGGCTTGTACCAATGAAAAAGTTTAATTCATTAACAGATTGAATATTCAGTAAATTAATCAACTAATAGCAGTCTGCTTTCAAACATATTACTTGAATAGTAAAGTATTAATAAACATTTCAGTTGGAATTAACTGTTTATTTTGGACACTTTCCGTATATACATTTTAGAGACTGATAAATGTACTGTATTTACCTGTGTATAAGGTTAGGATTTTTCCTAATATGTCATCAGAAAAATTGGGGGGAGGGGAGGTATTGCCTTATAATTGCGCACAAAGTGAAATTTGTAAGTATTTTCCTGAAAATTGGAGGACACTTGTTTGCAGAGTTGTCTTATGTTCAGGTAAATACTGTTGTTTCTGACACCAAGAAAAGTTTTGCATTTGAAAATGCAGGTTTGTAATAAATCAGGCTTTTTTTAATATTAGGATCTGCAGAAGGTTGGGTATTTATGACCAACTGAGCCACTGTCACCTTCTTAAGAACTGTACTGCATGTGCATAGTTCATGTGCTTGTACAGAGCATGGAATCTGAAGCTAACTTTTCCATTTTGAATTGAACATACTGAAGGTTAGCATCATGTGTCCTGACTAACTGAGCAAAATAATTATTGGTTAAGGAGTTATTAAATTAATTGTGACAGCCCTAATTATTCTGGAGGGAATTGCAATTCAGTATCATTCAGTTCAACAACCTACAGTATGTAGCTGCAGTATCCAGTGCATATCTTTGAATCTTATGCTTATGGTAGTCCTTACTAATTTGTGTTTTATATATACATACATACACACACACACACACACACACACATATATATATATATATATATAATACAGAAGGGTGCATTTCCAGTGAAAACTAGTCACTACACTAAAACACATATTCATTTATAACAAGGAAACTCGTAGTGTATTTAGATTCAAGCTCTTGCATTTTTTGTTTTGCTGTGTCTGCCCCACTTGTGGAAAGAACATTGGACACATGTGATCATATAATTATTTTAATGAAGTCTGGTCAGAAGAGAGCTCGCTTTTATATTGAAGTACAGATAAGATTAGTTCGTCATTCTATCACACTGCCCACTAGCCTTAAATTCACAAAGCAACACAATCATGTACTTAAGCCACTCAAGTACATTTCAGGGATGTAAATAAATGAAATCAGTATCTGATGAAGATTTAAATCTTCTTGCTTGTCATATTTTATTGTTGTGTAAGTAGTTTTGAGATTTTGAAGGATCATGATGTCATCTTCAGAGTCACACAGTCCAAGAAGGCATGCCAGGAACTATTTACCTACTAACACAGCCTGATATCCCAGACAATTAGAATCTTCAGTAAAATCACTGTGACAATTTTAACTATCCCACAGTATTTAGTGGTTCATAATTTTCACATGTTAGTGAATCAGATGCATTTACTGTGTTATGCATAAAGAACTATCAGGTGCTAGTGAACCAAATCCATTTATTATGTCATGCACACAAAATTTTCATATGCTAACATACTGCACAATTTGTTATATGAGTATTATGCACACAAAATTGTCAGGTACTAGAGAACCAAATATATATATATATATATATATATATATATATATATTACATTATGCACACAAAATGTACCCCACACATTTATTATATTGTGCATACAGAATTGTTAGGTGATAGTGAACCAAACATATTTATTATACTAACCATGCAATATTGTCAGGTACTAGTCAACCAATTATATTTGTTATATCACGCACACAAAATTTTCAGGTGCTAGTGAACCACACACACTTAGTATATTATGCTCACAAAATTGTCAGGTGCTAGTTAAACATATACATTTATTATGTTATGCACACAAAATTTGGTTGCAAATCCTCCAAAGCAGGAGACATTTTTGCAGAATGAAGATGCAGGTGGGAAGATCATGTATCTTATTTTTAATTTGAGTAGATTTTAGAGGAATATGTGAAGGTGTTGACTGGATTTATCTTGTTAAGGATAGGGTCTATTTGTGGGATTTTGTGAAGACTGTGATGATCTTTCAATGTCCCTAAGCTGTCCTCTCTGCTCTGTCTTTGTCTCTTATCTTCCCTTTCCCCTGTCCCATTTCCGCATCTTCTCTACACCACTTTTCTTTTATTATTCTGTCTCTGTAATCATTTGTTCATTTTTTTTTTCTCCTTTACCCCATCTTCTCCTCTTTCTGTTTATCAGTATTTATCAGGATCATAATTACTTTCTTTTCTTTTTCTCCTTTCCTTCTTCCCCCCCACCCCTGTCTTTTTTCAGGGAGGTGGGGGCACTTCTGTGTGAACCTGTATCTTCTTCTTAATCTTGAGTATGCCTCTGGGTGCTGCTGTTTTATGGCTTTCACATGCTATGCACTGGCATGGACCCAACAATTCAACAGGGCCCAGAAAAGACTGGTTGTGTCAAAAATTTTGTGTTCAGTGCATTTTAAGTGTATGCTGCATTTGCATTGTCAGTAGAAGGCTATGCATAGGTGGGACCCCTAAATTTATTTTTGCAGTGGGCTCAGTAATGTCTTAGGCTGACCCTGCTTCTGGGCATTCTAGGATGTGCGTGTCTTCCTGGTATTGACTAAGTGTCACTGTCAGCTAGTATTCAAATATTTGCTACTATTGTAAATGTCTTCCTGTTTGTATATCATTTTTATGGTCCTAGGTAGTCCTCATTCTTATCAGTACACTTTGCAATTACATTCTGTCTTCTTTCGTTCTATCATAATAGGTCAGAAAAAGTGTACACTTTTCACACCATTGTATATGTTATGCTGACTTATGGGGACAGTGAAAAATATAACATCTACTCTAAAACTCTAATTTGTTGACCACCTTTTCTTAGCCCTGTGTTCATTTTATTTATTTACAGTCATGGGGTCAATGTTGTTCTTCCAATTCAAAGTCTTTTCTTGTACAATGGCTTGCATATATATATATATATATATAAAAGTTAACTCTGTGAGGATGTGTTTGCACATTATTAGACCCATTTTGTTTCTCAAGATCTCCTTTTAATTCACTTGCTAATAAATCAACAAGCCACATGAAAGTAGAAGAATATCTCACTATTTTGGGCTGATGGTACCAAGATATGGTGGCTTGGATGGATGCAGAAGTCATCTTTGATTTCCATGCTAAAGATGGTGCAAGGAAATAAAATTCCAGCAAGTGATGCTCAAGTCAACCTACCTGCCCATGTGGAGTTGTCAGGCTAATGAGATTCAACTGCTTGTTCTGAGGGAAGTCTCCAAACTTTGGCTGTGATATCCCATGCTACAGAGCACTGTTATAATAGTTGGTAATAATGTGTAAGGAGTTCCTTTTCCATTGGTTAAGTCCCATCTTCAAACTAAATGGAAAAAGATTTGGCATGTCCAGTTGTCCACTGATCGAATCAGGAGCTGGGGTGTAAATGGAGAATTGTATTACTCCAGTTGTGTTTTCCTCATGTAGTGCCTTCTTCCTTTCTGATAATTCCATCAGGCCGGTTGGTTGATGGATGAGCATTACAACAAAATAGCATTTGAAAATCTGACAACCATTTTAGGAAACTCAGATTTATCTGTCATTTTATAAATGCTGATATTAAATCACAGCTTTTAAAGTAGCACATTGTGTATCAGTGTAGAATTGCTGATTTTAACTGTTACACATTTTTATGAATTATCCAGTACTCCCGCTTTCTGTTAAGCTACAGATCTTAGATCCTATATTAAGTGAAGCATTTTCAATGCGTAAGTGTTTCTAATTAGTTTTGCAACACAGAATATACTCTTGTCAGCAGTGCAAAGTGTCATGTCCCATTCATTCTGAAGAACACAATCAGTGCTTGAAATGTCAGCAACAAAACACAGCCAGTGCCTTTGATTTCCCCAGACCATCTGTGTTCAGGATTTACAGTTGTCTCTTGTGGTTCTCATCTTGTCTGCATACATTGAACTCGCTCGTGTGTGTATGTGTGTTTGTGTGTGCATGTGTGCATGGAGGGGGGGGGAATCAGACTGTTATTGTAGTTGGAATTTGGTTGTGGTCAGTTACATGATTCTGTTTTGTCCTCGGTGTTGTGTTAACTCTAGGGTTATCATATATCCATCACAGTAAAAGAGGACATATCTCATACATTGACTGTAAATCAGCAAAAAATGAGGCTAAAAAAAATACATATAAATAGTCACACTTTCACAAAATGGGAGTCCCTCTGTGCGTTTCTCTGCTAATAGTTTGTTAAATTTCATGGGTATGAAATTTTGAGTGAGATGTTCTTTGAGATCCCTCCCTCCCCGGTTCAAGGTATGAAAATATCCATGCGGAACATTTCCAACACATTTCGCTGATGAACCGCTGAACTTGCGGAACTTGTATATTCTTTTCTTTTCTTTTATTTTCTTTTCTTTCTTTTTTTTTACTTGGACAGTGATAGTAAAATTTTATAGTACATATTTCTTTGAAAAGCGAGAATGTATTTCACATTTTCATACCACAAAAATATGCAAAAGCTTTCAGAAATATTGTCCCCCCCCCCCCC
>Ga0123357_10008600_pt1 | contig 12774 bp, 9 predicted proteins | sample TergutEmb28metaG_FD_89873 | JGI IMG/M metagenome (GOLD analysis project Ga0123357, IMG submission 89873) | Embiratermes neotenicus P4 segment gut microbial communities from Petit-Saut dam, French Guiana - Emb289 P4 | ecosystem: Host-associated > Arthropoda: Insects > Digestive system > Gut ... | reverse complement strand
TCTCTGAATGAATGTAAAAATGGTTGATTCACTATTATATTATTATCTCACACACTGTCTGCTGCCTGAGGTACAGTATGCGAGTTCACACCATTCCCATCTTCAGGTGCCTATCATTACAATTACAAATGCTTCTCCCTCCCCATGGTAACTGTCAACAAATGTACAAATAATATAAATTTGAAATCTATCAGCACATCAAACACATATGCTGTGTAATAACTACCTATTCATCTGACCCCATGCAACAGGGGTTTTCTTGGGAACTTAATAGCTCTTTAGCTATGTCAGAAATTCCCCACATTCTATGGAACCTAAGGCTCACTTCCATGCTTACAAAAGCCTGCCATTTGTCCTTATCCTGAGCCAAATTAATCCAGTCCACACTTTCCCACCTATTCTTTACACCTGTTTTCATATTATACTCCTGTCTACATCTATGTCTTCCAAGTAATTTCTTTTTGCAGGTATTCCCACAAAATCTTGAACATATTTTCTTCTCCCCACATATGCCACCCTTTCATCCTAACTCACGTAATCACCCAAAGAAGATTTTATGATAAATGCAGATCATGAAGCTCCTCAGTACTCACTATTCTTCAACTAAACGTGTGTGATTCTAAATTGTTTACTTGATAAAGGTGCTTTCTAACAGCAATTTAAATTTAAAACAATTGGAATACATTATCTCCTGACCAATATCAAAGTTTGTGAATCTGTTGGGTCTACATAATTTCAGTCATAATGAACCTGCACATTCCACGACAGAAAACCAATGATCCTCCTTGAACAGAAGTAAGATATCCATACATTTCCTGAAACTTAGATTCAAAACCTTTACATCCAATTACAAGGCAAACTTTGTCATTTTCTTAGGTCTTTCCAAAAAACTGACTCTTTCTCAACCAGCACTTCCAAATCCATTGCACATGCTCATCTAAATGCATGCAACAACTGCTTTAAGTGAAGAGAAATATTTCTTCCCCAGTTAGTACAGTGACCCACTATGGGCTGGACAGTCCAGGGTCCAAACCTCGGTGAGGACAAGATTTTCTGTACATGCCCGGACTGACCCTGCAGCCCACCCAGTTTCCTGTACAATGGGTACTGGGTCTCATTCCCAGGAGTAAAGCGGCCACACCATAGCGGTGACCATCCACCACCTTCTTGCTCCTATGTTGTCTATGAGTAGAGCTATTACTTTACCTCTGCTCTGTGTTTTCAAAGCATATTATGGGATGGATTTTACCTTAATATTTCTGCATAAACTGAAAAAGAACAGTTGAAAAGCACACCTCAATTTACAGTACATGTGCTTCTGCTTTTCAAGTTTTCAACAGTTTGCATTTCTTGTTGGCTGTTTTTCACTTCTCAAAAGCATCCATAGCAGCAGTGGGGCCCTCCCACCCACCTAAACAATGGGTATTAGGAACCTTTTCACTGGGGTAATGTGGCAGGGTCATGAAAATGACCCTTCAACTCAATGTCATTCCATATTTAAGAATGGCATGCACAAGAATAACATTATCTGTCTTTAATGGGTGGATACTGCAGGTAGGAAATGAGAAATGATAGCCAATCAGAGCAGTCTACTTCAGGCAAAGGCCTAATATGGGAAAACAAGAATTGGCTTGAGGTCCACCAGGTCGTGATTAGCACTGGGCTGAACTGACATCAGAGGCAAATTTTAGAGGAACTAAATGTATGGTATGACACAAAATAAGCTGCTATAGACATACACAAGGAAACATCAACAACAGGACACAGCTGGTAAAGAATGTGAAAGGTAATATTATTGAAAAACAGAAGATTTGGAGATTTTCCATCCACTGGCCTGTAAAAAGTGGAAACAATGCAATAAAAGAATACATTTAAAGTTCAAAATGCTGAAATAATGTTTGAAGTTTTCAAGTATGAATGACTAATTTCAGCAAGTTATTAGAAGGGAAAGCATTGCATAATAATTTTGATTTGTTCACTCAGTTTTTTATATGTGAAAAACTACACAATTTGTGAAGAAAGTGCATTTGACATAAGATGTCTTTTATATTTCTCTGCAACATTTGTTTAAAAAATTTTTTACTCTCCCAAATATTTAGCAAGTTATCTGCAAGTTAAGCTTCAGGCAGGTGCAGAAATGAGTGTACATGCTCATGCAAAGTGCCCTGTATTGACATCTTAACAAAAAATGGAATTGGTCATGAAATTTACGCTGAACTCTACAATATCACATTTCACGAAAACCAGTTTAGTGTTTCTCACATTGTTTCATGCCTACAACCGGAGTAATAGAAAAGTTGTAACAGGTACTTCATAGGGATGGGAATGTGCATAACAACAGACCTGACTGGAAAGGAAATCTCTGTCCAGTGTCACTCATAAAGTAGTTACTGAGACTGAACAGTAAAGGTAATTTTACTCACTGTACTTAAACTTCTTAGTGGATATTGATCTGTTGTCTCAGAGTTCCTCACAGATACAAAGGTGCAAGCAGTAGCATCTGATTTCTGAATATACTTCTTATCACTAACATGTTTACTTATACAACCTACTTTAGTAGAGTGAAGTTCTGCTTTTCCATTTCTAACTGTCTCTGGTCCTTCAATCCCTTCATCTTCAAATGCCAGGCTTGTGTCAGCAACATCACACCTGCTTTGATGCGCACCAAATGATATGTTTTGTTTTGTCTCACCATATTCCTTCTTCTTGGGAGAAGCATGATGGAGTCTTGAGTTACTTGTGCAAGGCTGCGACTTTGACAACTTGGCTATTTTATCATTCGAATGTCTTGTAATCAGAACTGATAAACTGCATGTCCTTTGAACTGAGGCTGAGTTTTTGAATGGAGATCCACCTACTAAATCTAGTGCACATTTTCCATGATCTGTGTTGAATTCTGTACAGCTGCCAATGCTTCCAGTCCACTGAGCTTTATGTTGTTTCTTCAATGCAGCATTTTTGACAGAAGTTAATGTTAAACCAGGATCACCCTCCAACACTGATGTTTCAGAAGTATGTTTTATGTACTTAACTTTTACTTTATTTTCACATTTCTGAATGTTACTTCCCCGTGTCTGTTTATCTGGAACATCATCAGCATTAACTTCACATGTTTTTATCCCCCGCAAAACTGCACTTTCAGATTCCTCACATGAAATCTTCAGATGAGAATTCTGGTAAGATGGAGTTTTAGAATATTTATCTGTTACTCTGTCAGGCAAATAACTTGCATTGTTACTATAATCATCATAAGCATCTACATCCAACAATTCTGAAATGTCTGTATCTTTTAATTTTGTTTTATGGGTACAGCTCTTTGTTTCTAAAATCACCTCCTGCTTTGATATTCTGTGGTTATCAGAATGTCCTGCTTTTGCATTGTTCATTTGACTCTTTTTGTTATGCATTAATGGTACCCTCCAGCTGAATCTAGCAATATTAATGATTTCATCTTCACTGTCCGATGTCACATTTCCATTATCTTTCAAGTGCACATTTTTCATAGATGGTTGTGTATTTTTACTTCCCATGTTTTTTACAGACTTCCTGCTTGAATGACATACCTCAGTGGGTACTTTCACCATTGTAAAATCATTACTATCATCATTAATTCTATACCACCTCATGCTTGGTTCTGAAAATAAGAACATAATGACACATTGGAAAATAAACTTATTTGAAAAGAAGGCACATACATCTTCACAATATGGTACATACAGTGCCACACAATATTCAAACAAAACTATGATACACATCTACATTTACCCAGAAAATCCCAATTTGGTGTACATTTAATTTAGGGTAAATTAATTTCAATTGCCATAGCAAGTGCATCCCTTCCCACCACATTATGACACATCCACAGGCTGAAAGTAGGGAAGACAACCTTCAGAAATAAAGGATTTAAGACTATCTGAGTGAGTAACTGTGGGCTGTGGGCACCAGCAGTGGATAGTTCTCCAGCTTTGAGATTTGGTGGGGGACTAAGAGCTCATCACTGTAGAAAACTAGTGTGTTACAAGATGCTGCACATGAATGGAAAGTGATCAAACAACTGTTGAGATTATATACGCACTAAGCGAAAACAGAACTATCAGAAAAATGGTTTGGATGAAAACAAATACCATATTGGTGTTGGCAAATCCACTTTCTAAGCCTGATTTGGTCCTGTGTGACAATCTAGTTTTTACAAAACTAAAAACTGCATTAAATGTATTCAATTTGAATTACATGACAACTCTCAGAAGAATGTGCTGACAGTAATGACATAACATTTGAAAAAATATTTTCAGCAGTGTTTCCAACTTTATCAGAGATGTTGGAATGTGTGTTTAAAATGAGGAATAAGTTCATAATGTGGAAATTTTCACTGCAACAAAGGGAACAGCATGGTAAAGAAGTTTCCATTTGGAACACTGTCTTACAGATGCAATTTAAACGCTGGCTGCATTCTCATAATAACAACAGAGCCTGGGAATAGTATGGCACAGAATCTGCACACACAAATTTGTGATTTTCCAAGAGTCAGGTAAAACTGTAAAATTTCCTGAAGTAGCAGGTCCAGTAAATAATGCACAGACCCAATGACAACCTCAGAGGATTTCACACTTCTCAATCAGCAGTGTGAGAGATCAATAGGCAGCCCAAATAGGGTCAGTGTGAATAGAATTTCTTTTATGATTTCTGGTGTTTAACAACATAAATTAACTATCATTTGTAATTTAAGTTCTCATATGCAAATGATCATATTTTAAATAGTGTTTGTATATATAACAAAAAAAGATGTATCCACAGCACTATGTACAATAGCAAATAGTATAAAACACATGAAAAAATGTATATATTTCCAAATTCTATACCATTACTTTCACTGACCAAAACAGCATTATTTAATAAGTCTATGGGTTTCTTAAATAAAGCAAAACATTTTATACATATATCAAGCCAAAAGCACAGCAATTCCACGTATGGAAATGTTTTAAGTCCCACCTTGTGAAAGAACTACATTCAGAAACTTACCTTCCTATAGCACAAAGAAAAACAAAGGTCTATGTACAGCTCACTTTGCAATTGGAGCAATGAAAATTGACTGCAACTTATTTTTGCTGGTTAAGCACACATAACACTGTAAGTGCCACCTTGTAGCTGGTCAAATCTGTGACATGTGCTCTTTCTGCGATATTATGCAGTGCAGAGTGGTAAATCATTACCGACATTTTGGGACAACATATCGGCCCCAGCTTCAAGGGTCAAGAAATCCAAAACAGAGAACACAGCACGGCCGAAGTTAAAAGACACAATCTTCTTTTTTGGGTCTTTGTCTGCCATTTTATTTCCTAATTATGCAAAATGTTTCAGTAGAAAGCTACGCTTCCATTTTCAGGCAAATATGCACCTAATCTGGTGGACCCCTTAGATTAAATTCTTATCAATCACTGGGCACCACAGAAACAGTAACTTGTCAAGACAGGTACCTATATACAGATCTAGTCTGAAGACAATTACATGAAAATAGCTACTGAAAAGTTAAAAAATTAAATCCAAGGCTCAAAAATAAATCCTGAACCAATCCACAAATTAAAAGCCACAAAAGAAGCCACAAACTTGAACTGATCAGACCACAGACATGACAGAGAAATCCAGAACACATTATACTTAAATTCATAAAACCACTAACACCATCTGTGGAGAAAATTGTTAATCTGCATGGATTCCAGTAAGTATATAAACCAAGAAATATAAATATAGTATTTAGTCAATGCAGATCATAAAAGCATAGCAGCACATCTCACCACTAGTAATTGTGAAGGGTTTTAAGAAGTGCTGTATATCCAATGCAGTAGACAAGACTGATAATGATGTGTTGTGGAATGACAGTGAAGAGGATGGGGATGTTAGAAGTTTGTTGGAGGAAGAAGAAGGCACTGACTCTGATGATGGCGTTACTGATTTGTATAGGTAGGTACAATATGACATGCTTGGTGTAGTAAGTGTACAAAATTAATAGTAAAACATTTTTCAGCAGATATTTTATTTTTGGGAGGTCGTCTTAGATTTAAATCATCTTGCAATGGGTAAACACAGTATATGGTGTTCTGAATTTAACAATTTTGAATTAATAAGACTTTACTGTATACTAAATGTGGTCATATTCTTTATATACTTTATGTTGTTCCAGCTGTAAACGAAAGACTTGCAAAGTGACAGCAGATGATAACACTCATCTATGGAATACAACACCAGTAAGCTTGAATTATTTTCAGATACCTGTCAATGGTATAGTTGGTGACCTTGATCGATCTCCATCTTCAACACTCTCTGCTTGCCTGTTCATTTCCAAATTTAGCTGCTTGAAGACAACATTACTTGTACTTCCACACATAGCTTCACTTGCTCCTGCATCAAGATTTGAGGGTAAACCACGCATTATAGTATTTGAGTGTATCTTCATTGAGCCATCTACCTTTGAGAATTTTTTTTTGTATGATTTGTTTTCTTTGATGACATTACTTGCTGATGAAGAATCTATCATGGGCTCTTCAAATCTAGATTTAAAATCAGACATATTCACATCCGTTTTGTCTGAATCGAGGTATGGTTCTAACTTTCCTAACCGGCTTGAAACCACAAGTTTGTAGCGACAAACAAATACCGGTACAGATACATGTACTGCAAGCTTCTTAGCTTCAGTAACTGGATCATCATCCACTTTAGCTCGCACTACCTAGAACAGTGCATAACAAAACCACAATCAAGAATGTAGAAAACATAAATAATAAAGAAATAATTAACTAATATGAAACAATGGAATTTGAGACTCAGTGATCCCACAGCCATTTTACCCATGCTACTATATACTTTTATGTAAAATTGGAGAATGTCACAGCAGTGTCTTTACAGATTCAAGTTTTCTGGGATGTTATACTGTGTTGTTTGACAATCAGTTCCTGAAGTTTCAAAGAATCATGGTGCCTACATCTTCAGAGCAAAGTGACAGAAACCTGTCACTTCAAAGCCTTTTTCCTTCAAAAAACAGTCTAATGCCTTAGATTAACAGTTTACTCTGGTGTTTTATCAATGTACCTATAGGATCACAACTTACCACGCAGTTGCTAAAAAATGTTTCAATGCTGACATCATTATCAAATGGTCTCTCATCCAGTACAACTTCCACTTTCCTGTCTAACTGTAAAAATTTGACAGTTCTTTTTGGTATATCTTGTGGTCGAGAATACCACCTGACTACTGCTCTGTATGGGTCTTCATCATCAGCTGAAATAATAAATACTTAACATGATACATTCAACTTTAGACTGTACAGTTACTTGCAAATCAAGACTATGACTACATATTTACCCTTTAGCACCAAAACTAAATGTCCAGTGTGATGTACAGCACACCGCAATTTGAATGAGAGCTGCATAAGGAAACCACTCAAAGTTCAGCATTTATACCTGATATTCAGCATTTTCAGGATTGCGCTGCATGCAGCTTATACCTGACGTTAGGTACCAAAAGATTAAAATCATATGTCTGCATTGCTAAGGCCTGTCATTATGGGTTCACTTAAATTCATTAATACATCATATTTCTATAAACATGATGCTCAAACTTTCAATAAAAATACAGGTGCCACCACAAAGGTTTCTCTAAAACCAGAGATTCTTCCTTTGAGGCACATGCATAATTTGGATTGAAACATACAGTATAACACAAATCCACAGTGCACATCTTTCAGTAACTGATAAATGGGTAGCTGGATAAGAAATTCTTGCTTTTATAGAATCCAAAATTAATTAGTGTCACAAAAGTCACATGTGCTTAAATTGCTTATTACAAAACCAGGACTTCCAGTATTTCCTAATATTCATTTAAGAACCCAAAAAAAAAAAAAAATAACTGTAAAAAATACATGCCATAATGTTGACTAGTAGAGCAAAATTATGAGTATGCACATGGCACGAAGTGGACATATAATTATCGTCAACAAAATTGTACAGAATATAATATTACCACCCCTATACAAGTACAAAGGGGCACATGGTGACATGGTTGGTTGAGGCACTGCACTACAAGCCAGAAGGTCCCAGATTTGATTCCCGATTATGTCACTGGAATTTTTCATTCATATAATCCTTCTGGATGCAATATGGCCCTGAGGTCAACTCATCCTCTAACAGAAATGAGTACCAGGAATATTTCCTGGAGGTTAAAGATGGCCAGTGTGTTGGGCTGACAACCTTACCACCTTCATGTGTTAAGTGTCTTGATATCTGGGAGCCTCAACCTTCCGGAACCCTCATGGCCTGTCCAGGCATGTATAGGGATTGCTTACCTTGCTTCATGTAAGTACATAAAACCTCAGATATCTAGATTACATGAAGACAGAAAATATCCACAGACTGCACAATTCTGACATGGCCAACCAGAGTCCAGTGGATGAACAATATTTCCAGAAACTCCACATCAAAACCAGACAAATGGAAACCTTAAAAAATAGACCTGCAGACATGCAAGAAAGCAAAATTGCCTTTACCTGTTTCATACAATTCAATGATCTCAGCAACATCACACCCCTCTGGGGTATCTGGGTCAACTGCATCTGCATTTGAAACCAAAATGAAGTCCCCCTTCTTGCCTCGAACTGAACCAAATATAAATTCACTGTAAGATATAAAACAAAGATTAAAGTCCAAATCTTCCATTTTCAACACAGGTTATTTTTCACTCCAGAGGATTTGAACTGAGATATTCTGATAGAACATATTTAATAAATGCCTTAAAAAACAGTGCCAGTATCTGGATGTAAACAGGAAAATTACAAAAACTCATAACAATGAATATAAAATAGTATACTGTGACAGTAACTCTAATATTATTTATTTTCATGTATAATTTATACAAGGGGCTTCAGACAGAGCATATAAGGTCTACTTTCATGTTACACAGACTTATATGATTGCAGTTCCTGTTTTGATATTGTTTAAGATCATAATCCGACAATAAAATTCCACCTAACTCATAGCAAATATATATTTATTTTTGTATTTATTCTATGATTTTAAAAACCAACAAAATGCACTAATTAAATTACAATACAATAGATTACAGAACACACTTCATATCAGGTGCCAACTCCTACATGTTTCAGCACCAAGGTGCCATCATCAGGGAATGTATCAGCAACAAAGGTTTGTATGTTCAACAAGTATTTCAGGCGTTATTTGCCCTTACTTCCATCATAAAAGTTAAGAGTCTTAAAATGTTAAAACTCCAGATTACACATCAACAAGTAACACAGTCCCGTTACAGGCCTGGAGTGGCCCAGAGGGTTGCAGGAAGTTAAGGCTCCCAGATTTCGTGACAACAGCACAGGATGGTGGTAGGTTTTCAGTCGTACGAACCAGCCGCCTTTACCCCCCAGGAAATACACCTAGTACTCATTTCTGTTAGAGGCTGAGTCGACCCCAGGGCCATAGTGCGATCGGAAGGATTTTATGTCAATGAAAAATTCCAGTGACACCATCTGGAATTGAACCAGCAACCTTCCGATTTGTAGCACAGCACCTTAACCACTGTGCTACCGCGGTCCCCCACACATCAAAAAGTACATGTACAAAATGCTGTAACAACACCACCTAGTGGTCAGACTCCTCTGTTACACAAACAGACAATTTTCTTCCTGGCCTGTGCACAGGTATAGAGTGTATATGGTGAGAACATTATATACCTTGACACGTAATACATCACACGCTTCAACTGGATGACATCCCTTTGATCATATATTGATACAGATGTTTGTGTGCACAACGCAGGAAGAAAAAATGGCTGTGATTGTGCAACTGAGGAAGCTCATTACTGTGTGGGGTTGTTGTTGCAGCAATGTGTACATATACTTGCTGATGTGTCATTGGGAGTTTTAACATTTTAAGACTTAACTTTTACAATGGAAGTAAGGGCAAATAGCGCCTGAAATACCTGTTGCACATACAAACCCATGTTGTTGATAAACTCCCTGATGATGGCACACTGGTGCCTAAACATGTAGGAGATGACATTTGATATGAGGCATGTTTTGTAATCTATTTTATTATACTTTAATTACTGCATACCGTTGGTTTTTAAACATACACAGAATAAGAAAACGCACGGTATGAATAACATAAAAGTCATATAATATTTATGTATTTATATTTCATTTAATAACAGTGCTGTCAGTAGTCCATGTCCTGAAGTAACAAATGATAGGATTAGTATAAAATAAATTGTAAAGGATATAGAACGACGCAGGCATGGCCTAACTGGGAATAACTTCGTAGAATTTGACTGGAAGGGATGAAGACAACCACAAAACAGGATATTTTCTCGTGATATACACTACATGATAAATCGTACGGTTTTGTGTAAGAGACCGTTGTTATAAGTACTAGAAGCAATGTTTGGTATTCTTGTGGCTGGGTAACACCTACAATTTTTTAAGTTTACTACAGACCAAAACATGACGATAAAATATAATTATGTCGGTTCGAAACGAATCTCGCAAAAAAAATTTGAAACACTGACAATTTTGCGACGTACTAGCAAATGGCATAAAATTAACATACACCAAAACACAAATTATTAATAATAAATATTATTATCAGCATACACTTACCTGTAAAATGTTTTCTTACTGCGTGAATCACGGAAAGAAACTTCGCCTACCCATTTAGGGCGATTTTTTATAAATTTCATTATTGAGTGACCAATTATTCTGGGACACAATAAAAGAATAAAAATAATTTCAAAAATATTAATGGTAGTAGTTTCCACTTGTACATTAATCGTCTGCCAGAAGTTCTCGCGCCACTGAGAAAACGACGCATAGGATTGCCAATTGTTTGGAGTGTGTCCAAAAACAGAATATACCCCCTTGCAAATATAGTATGGTAAATTATACTTGTTACCTTTAATCCATGCCAACTACTGACCATGGATCAATGAGCACTGCCTATTCTGCACCATTTGCTGCGTGACAGCTACGCCAGAGGAAATACGTTGTAGAAAACGTCGTTTATAATCTGTAAAGCTAAGAGTTTGTGGTATAGCTGGCACGGAGCCAGAAAAATAGTAGGCTGTTCTAATAGTTATGTGTGGGGAAACAAAGGGGTGTCATTTATGAAATGTTGATGAGGCCCACATTCAGGTTTGAGTGTTGCAACAGCGCAGGGGTCGTCCAGTTAGCAAGCCCGAGAAACGACTTAGGCAAAGTATCGTAAATATTAAGTAATAAATTATTTTTTCAACTTCATAAATACAATAAGCGTTTCACAAATCCAATACTTTTTATTAAAAAGTCGAATATGACTACACCCACAGAGAGAAACACATGACAGAACACCCAAAATGCAATAGAAGCCCAATATAAAATAAAAACTAGCAAATACAGACCACACAAACTCTATACTTTCTTTTTTTTTCGACTATATGTTTCAGTCATATAAAGTAACAATCACCAGGTAGACTACAGGTCATTCATTCATTCATTAGTATTCAGTCTTGAAGGCCGGGCTTGGCAGGAACCAGAGCCCAGTCATGTGACCGGTATGGCTCTGGCACACTGCATCCTGGGCAAGTTCTTGGGCTTAGTTTGCCATTGTTTTCCCCAGCCTTTAGACGTTCCCACTTTGGCCGCCAGGTGCCTCCGTCCGCAACGACGCGCGATATCCTAGCAGCGAAAGGTGGAACTGTGGGCGAGAAAGATGTCTGGTAGTAATTTTTACCTAAATTCCGACTTCCACGTAAATTTAGGAATCTTTTACATGCCGCAAATCTACGACATGGGACCGACGGCTTTACTTCCCCTCCGAAGGAAGGCGTGCTGAGGATTATTTCGCCCTAAAAATCCGACGGCTTCGGCCGGGTTTGAACCCACACACTTGGGTACTAAGGGCCAGCACACTACCCTAGACCACCGAAGCCGATTAGAATACAGGTACAGAAGGAAAAGTGCTACCTAAGACTATTCGCTTTACAATCAGTCTCCTAGAATACAGATATCTTTCACGATTACCGGGTCCTCGGATAAGTGTTGTAGGGACCGCATTGCTTTCACAAATTACGAAACTGTGTTTTAAGGAATAACTAAATACTCTCTAAAGTACAGATAAGGGACAGTTTATGACTTGAAGGTGTCGAAGGAATTAGGAACACTATACTCTTGGTTTACAACTTGCATATACTTGACTGACCTAGTACTGTCCGTCGCTTGTGGAACATAAATAATCCGTGATGAATTTAACCTCTGTAATTTGTTCCTTTTTGGGTAATTCCCCGACGTCTGAGTTCTAATTGCCAACGTTTCGAAACTCACTGTCGGTTCCATCTTCATAGGCAGGTGAATGAAGTATGTCAGTGGAAGGATTGTTTGGGGTATTTATACCTGGTTGCGTTGGAGCGGGGAAGTGGCAGAGCCAATAGGAAATAGTGTGCCTGTACGGGCCGGGTAGAAATCCAGCAGGTAGTGGATGGGGAGGGTGTATATAAGTGCGTGTGCGGGTGGGATTACTTTTGTGTATTGGATGGCTGTCTTCTCTCTTTGAGTTTATGAAGCAGTGGTTTCCATGATTTGCTGAGAATGAAGCCCCCATCTCTGTTCATGTTATTTGGATACATCTCTATTTCTATGGCTTCTCTGATGAGACGATCCATGTAGCCGGTTTTTGTGGAAAGGAGTTTGGTTTCCTGTAATCTGATGATGTGATCTTGGTTGAAGCTGTGTTCAGCTACTGCCGA
>Ga0123357_10008599_pt1 | contig 12774 bp, 11 predicted proteins | sample TergutEmb28metaG_FD_89873 | JGI IMG/M metagenome (GOLD analysis project Ga0123357, IMG submission 89873) | Embiratermes neotenicus P4 segment gut microbial communities from Petit-Saut dam, French Guiana - Emb289 P4 | ecosystem: Host-associated > Arthropoda: Insects > Digestive system > Gut ... | reverse complement strand
GGAATACGTCAGCATGACCGCCAACTTCGCTTTGACATCTGATACGGTACAGATAACGGTCAGCAGGGAAGGGGCGGGGAGTGTCAGGATCAGCATAAACGGCGACACATCATTCCCGTACACCGGCGCATTCTGTGTCCTTAAGACCGACTCGGTGGAATTCACGGCAACCTCCGTCTATCCCTGGGTGTTCTCGCATTGGTGTATCGGAACGACGGCATATATCTATGACGATGTGTCTGCATCATTCGTTTCTGATACGACGGTGTACGTAACGTTCCTTAACAAGAACGACACTAGCAACAGCAAACACGTAACGATATTGTCATCACCGTCCATAGCCGGGGCGGTGGAGTGGTCGTTCGTCGACGCGGACAACGGCGTCACGGTAACCATGCACTCATCGGGATACGCCCCTGCAGGTGCCGTGATAACGTTCAACGCCTACACCAACCCGGGGTACACGTTCCTGAATTGGTCCAGCGACATCTCAGGTGTCTACACCCCTGTGCTGTACACTGGAACGGCGGACGTGACGGCGACTGCGAACTTTGCTTTGACATCGGACACGTCATACATAGATGTGCAGTTCGCCAGCAACGTCGGCGTGAAGGTGACGATCGGTTCTCTAACATTCGACTACGACAGGGCATTCAGAGTGCTTAAGACGACGTCAGTTGAATTCAACACTACGGCATCGTTACCGTGGGTGTTCTCGCACTGGAGGGTCGGAACGACGGCATACACTGATTTGACACTTACGAGGACGTTCGCTTCAGACTCGACAGTATATGTCACGTTCCTCAACACTTCAGATGCGAGCAACACCAAGCATGTCACGGTCGGTGTTGGTACCGGACGCGGTTCAGTAACGTGGTCGTTCACCGATAACGGTGCGACGGTATCAAGGACGGACGTCAACGGATACGCCCCCGCGGACGCGACGATAACGTTCACTGCCGCCGCCGATCCGGGCCACGTGTTCGGCTCATGGTCCGGGGGCGTCTCCGGTGCGTATCCGACGGTAACGTCATCAAGTACGACGAGTATAGTAGCAACGGCGAACTTTGATGTAGGCAGTTCTGCGGAACTAACGCTTGATGTGACCGGAACGGGAACGGTGCAGATATCCAAGGACGGCGGTATGACATGGAATCCGTTCGTCACCGGAACGCCGGTGACGGTGTCCGATACGGACGATGTGGTATTCGCAGCGTTCTCGTCCGGCAACTGGACATTCTCGCACTGGATAATAAACGGTTCATCATACGTCGTCCGGACGACGGAAGCGATGACGTTCACCGGGAATGCAGTGATATACGTCACGTTCCTCGATAAGACGGTCGATCACTCGGTCGACACGCAATCGTCGCCGTCCGCAGGCGGAACGGTCACGTGGTCGTTCGTTGACAACAATGGTTTCACGGTCACCAAGACTGGCAACGGTTACGCCCCTGCCGGCGCGCTGATAACGTTCAACGCGTCCCCCGCTCCGTCGTACTCGTTCGTCAGCTGGTCCGGGGACGTGGCGGGAACGTATCCGACGGTGACTGCGCAGCTCACAGGGCCGCTGACGGTGACGGCAAAGTTCGTCGCGGACGGGAGCCAGACGCTTGATCTGGTGATATCCGGATCCGGTTCAGTCACGGTCAACGGAGTGACGTACACTTCATCCCAGATGCTGCACTTCGCTTCCGGAACCATCGTCACGCTGACCGCTTCGGCAACGAACTTTACCGGATGGTCCGGTGACGCAGTCTCGAACGCGATCTCTGTGAGCGTGATCATAGACTCCGCCAAGTCCGTCACAGCATCGTTCGACGCCGCCGGCAACAGGACGCTTGACCTGATAATATCAGGACCGGGAACGGTCACGATCAACGGAGTGACGTACGACGAGACGCAGACATTGTACTTCGCGGCCGGAACGTTCCTGACCCTCACGGCATCGGAGAACAACTTCATCGGATGGTCCGGCGGCATCGTCTCCGATGCGCTGACCGTGAACATGACAACGGATTCATCCACGTCCGTCACGGCATCGTTCAAGACGCCGGCCACAAACTGGGTGTACCCGCTGATCGGGGCGGCATTGGTCGTACTGCTGGTTTCGATGTTGCTGTGGTTCCTATTGTGGCGTCCCGACAACGACGAAGAGGAAGTTCTTTAAACCGTTTAACAAACATCTATAATGCGCCACGCAGATGGCAAAGCAGCCTTCAAGGCTGATTTTCCGCTGCTGGCGCAGTCCCATTTTTATAGAATGGCCGGTCACAATTCTTCATAATAAGTTATTTATCTTCGGCGGTAGTTGTTCGCGACGGTGTTAACAGATGGTAAAAGAACTCAACGACCAGACCTTTGATGACTTCGTGAACGGCAACGAACTGGTGCTGATCGACTGCTGGGCGCCGTGGTGCAGACCATGCAGGATGCTCACACCGGTGATCGAAGAACTTGCTGAGGAACTTAAAGGGAAGGTCGGTGTTGCAAAACTCAACACGGACGAGAACCAAGGGATAGCGGTAAGGTTCGGGATCAATGCCATCCCGACGATGCTCATCTTCAAGAAAGGCGTACAGCACAAATCGCTTGTAGGTCTGATGCCCAAGGAGGATATAAGGGCATATATCCTAGGTATATGAACATGGACGCAGACGTGACGATAATCGGGGCCGGTCCGGCGGGCATACAGGCAGGTATGCACGCATCAAGGAAGAAGGTCTCGGTGGTGATCATCGGGAAGATCGAAAACAGCGCCGCATACGGCACGCACGTGGAGAATCATTTTGGTGCGATCGGCAAGGCGGACGGCACTAAGATGCTGGAGGACGGCATAAGAAAAGCGGAACGTTTCGGATGCCGGGTACTGAGTGAGAACGTGATCTCTGTATCTAAAGAAGAGGAAGGTTTCCTGACCGTCACTGAATCAGACATCAGTATAAGATCGAGGACTGTCATCCTTGCATCAGGGATACAGAGGAACACCTTGGGCGTCCCGGGAGAGAAAGAACTTCTGGGGAACGGCGTAAGTTACTGTGCATCATGTGACTGCAACTTTTACAAGGGCAGGACGGTGGCGGTCATCGGGGACGAGAGCGAAGCGGCATCGGCCGCGGAACTCATGACCAGATACGCGTCAAGGACATACTGGGTCATTGGGCACGTAATGGTCTCCGATATAATGATAAAAAAGGCCGAGGCCTCCGGCGTAGAGATCACCAGAGGCTTCGTGAGATCGATAGACGGATCGTCGAGAGTAGAATCACTGACCCTTGACGACGGCCGTTCGATAAGGACGGACGCAGTGTTCATAGAGTTGGGAGGGCGGTCATCCTCGGACCTGGCAATGGACCTGGACATACTGCCGAACCCGGACGGGACGGTGGAAGCGGACGGTCGCTGCCGCACATCCGTTCCGGGAGTGTACGCGTGCGGTGACATAGCCGGCAGGCCGTGGCAGGTCGCCAAGGCCGCGGGGCAGGGAACGGTGGCGGGAACGGAAGCGGCCGATCATGTGAGGGGGGAAGATGCCGGTAGATGAACTTGTCTCAGGGATGCTGAGAGAGGAAGGGGGATTCCAGAAGGCGCTGCGCCGCATATTGGACAACGAACTGAAGATGACGGTCAATGTGTTCTGCCAGCTGACGGGGATATCGCAGAGCACGATGTACAAGATACTGGAGGAGAAGAGGGAACCGAACCTCAGGACGATACGGTCAATATACCGCGCGATAATCATGATCTCCAACTCTCCGAAGAATCAGTTCATAGCGATAATAGCATCGCACCACATGCTTCAGAACCTGAACAAGGAAGTGGACATCGCCGGCCGTACGGTCTTTCTGAGAGAGTATCCGGTATCGACCGTGGAGGACGCCATAATTTCCGCAGTCCGTGCGGAAAGGGACGGTGCGCTTGGAGTCGTATGCGCACCGATAGTCGCTCCGACCATCGAGCGTATCCTCACGATACCGGTGTCGCCGGTGATACCTACGGAGAGCGTCAAGACGGCCATAGCAAAGATACACAAGGATTTCTGAAGTATGAACGACATCTGTTCCGGTACTTCTGTGATCAGGATCCGCGCAGGGCATGAATTTCGATTGGATCTGAATGACCGATGCACTGCATCATTCATAAAAGTTAAAATAAGAACTTAATTATTCTCGCTTACCGGAGTGAAGTCATGTTCGAACTGCAGGTTGTCAGCAATACGCCCATGAGCGGCGTGGATGAGGTGGATGTGGTCGCAGAGACGTTCCTGACGCAGATAGGTTACATACCGAAAGGGTACGATCCTAAGACGGGGACCAGCGACATAAGACAGAGCGTCCCTTACCGCTTGTTCATGGATTTCTTCATGCGCAACATAAACAAGGCGTGGACCGTGGAGGAGCTCGCGGCCCTCCTGGGCACGACCAAGCCGACGGTGTACCGCCATATAAATAAGCTCAAGTCGATGGACATCCTGGAAAGCACCGACGTTGAATACGACGGGCAGGTCAGGAAGGGATACCGGATAAGGTACGGGGACCTCGTCAAAGCATGGAGCTTCACAGAAGCCAACGTGAGCATGGCCATGGAGAATTACCGCAAGACCGCAGTGCACTTCCAGGCGCTGATGAACCGGGAACGTGATTGAATGCAGGCCGATAGGGATACCGAACTGATAAAGGGTTCGCGCTGCTCCGTAAGGTTCGGTAAGACCGAAGAGGTGTCCGGCGTGTTCAAAGGATACTCGATGATAGGGAGCGAGACCGCCGTGGTCATCGATTCCGGCGGTACGACACAATTCATCATGGCAGGGCAGATATCTTCGATAACGGTACTCGAGTCCGCAAAGACCGAAACAAAGAAAAAGAAGGATGACCCAGGCGTCTATTATGGATGATCGGATACCAAGCAGGCGTATCATCGATATGATACTGTCCGGCGAGATCTCGACACGGGATCAGCTGCAAAAGATCAAGTTGAAAATATCGGGAGAGTACGGACTCCCAAGTGTCATCCAGAACTCTTCGGTATTGGCGGCCGCAACTCCCGATGAGCGGAAGACCGTGGGGCCGCTGCTGATAAGGAAACCCGTCCGGACAATGAGCGGCGTGGCGGTCGTTGCGGTCATGACATCGCCGCATCCCTGTCCTCACGGGAAATGTTCGTACTGCCCCGGAGGGACCGATTCACCGCAATCATATACGGGGAAGGAGCCGGCCGCGAGACGCGCATCCCGCAACGGGTTCGATCCGTTCCTTCAGGTCAGGGACCGCATAGAACAACTGGAGGCCATCGGCCACAGGACGGACAAGATCGACCTCATAATCATGGGCGGCACGTTCACGTCCAGGGATCCCGAGTATCAGGAATGGTTCGTCAGACGATGTTACGATGCCATGAACGGCTCCGAGTCGATTACGATAGAGGATGCCAAGACAACGAACGAGACATCGATGCACAGATGTATCGGCCTGACCGTGGAGACGCGTCCGGACGTGTTCACGAAAGACCAGATAGAAAGGGTCATGAGACTGGGCGCCACAAGGGTGGAGCTCGGGGTGCAGATACTCGACGACGCGATCCTGAGGTTGGTCGAACGCGGGCACGGGACCGCGGAGATCGTAAGGGCGACGCGGGAAAGCAAAGATGCCGGACTCAAGGTCTGCTATCACATCATGCCCGGACTTCCCGGTTCTGATCCGGAGAAGGATCTGAGGTCTTTTGAGAAGATGTTCGCCGATCAGGACTACCGCCCGGACATGCTCAAGATATACACCACACTGGTCATCAAGGGAACGAAACTTTACGATATGTGGGAGGCCGGCGGATACGTTCCGTACGATGTGGGAACGGCCGTTGCCCTCATATCCGATATGAAGGCGATCGTTCCGGAGTACGTACGGATACAGAGGATACAGAGAGACATCCCGGCGCCTCAGATATCCGCCGGGATACTGAAGAGCAACGTTCGTGAACTGGTCGCCGACGAGATGCACCGGCGGGGCAGGCAGTGCAGATGCATAAGATGCCGGGAAGCAGGGCACCGAGGCACATCCCTGGATGACCCGGGTCGTATGAGTGTAAAGACGATCGAATATGAGGCATCAGGTGGCACGGAATATTTCATCGCAAAGGAGTACGAGGATTCTATCGCGGGATATGTGCGCCTTAGGATATCAGGGGGAACAGCATCCGTACGTGAACTGAAGGTGTTCGGGAAGATGGCCCCGATCGGAACCGAAGGGGAATGGCAGCACCGCGGTATCGGGAAGGAACTGATGGACATCGCCGAGAGAACGGCTAACGAGAACGGCGTATCAGAGATACGCGTGACCAGCGGTGTCGGTGTGCGCAATTACTATCGTTCGATCGGATATGAGCTGAGCGGCCCGTACATGGTCAAGGCGACAGGGAGAGGACAACGGCCCCGTCAATGATGTCGATCATCCTGAACTCGACCACCTTACGGCCGTCGGGGTCGGTCTTATATCTGCTGCACATCTCAGAACAATCCTTCAGCAGGACGAATCTCATCTCTCCGCTGTGCGTATCCACTACGATGTCGTCGACATTTCCGAGTCTTTTCCCTTCCGAGGACCTCGCTTCGAGGCCGAGGATCTCCGTTGCAAAGAATCTGTCCCTCATAGCAGACCTCACTGATAGAAGGGCACATCCGTCCAGGATGCCCTTCTTTTCTTGATCTCCCTGCTCATGTTCTCATACTCCTTCAGGGACCCCGGATCGACGGACGGTCCGATCTCCTTTAAGGCGGCATTGAAATGACGTTTGTCTATGAACTCGGTCTTTGGGTTCTCGCGGTATGCGGTCAATCCCGCCTCCCTGCACAGTGCCGCAAGGTCGGCGCCCACGAAGCCGTCGGTGGCCTCCGCGACCGAAAGCAGGTCGACGTTCATCAGCGGCATATCCTTCGTGTGTATCTCCAGTATCCTGAGCCTGCTTTCCAGATCAGGCAAGCCGATGTAGATGAGCTTGTCGAATCTCCCCGGCCTCAGGAGTGCCGGGTCTATCATATCCGGGCGATTAGTAGCGGCCATGATCATCACGTTCTTGAGACCTTCCACACCATCCATCGACGTGAGCAGCTGGTTGACGACCTTCTCCCAAGAAATGTCACCGCGCCCGCGTCTCGGGGCGATGGAGTCCATCTCATCAAAGAAAATTATGCACGGGGACATCTGTTTCGCGCGCTTGAACATCTGGCGTATCGCCTTCTCGCTCTCGCCGAGCCATTTGCTTGCGACCTCCGGGCCGCTGACCGAAATGAAGTTAGTATGCAGTTCGTTCGCCACCGCCTTGGCGATCAGCGTCTTGCCCGTACCCGGAGGCCCGTACAGCAGGACGCCCTTACCCGGGACAATCCCCAGGCGCTCGAACGCCTTCGGGTCCTCGTTCGGCACGAACTCGAGCAATTCCCTCTTGACGGATTCCAGACCACCGATGTCCGACCACCTGACCTTCGGGATCTCTACGAGTACCTCCCGCATCCCGCTCGGTTCTATGTCCCCCAGTGCGGAAACGAAATCGTTCATCGTCACCCTCATGCCTTCAAGCACGGACTGCGGTATCGGTTTATCGACATCCAGAGCGGACATCCACCTGCTGAGGCATTTCATGGCCGCTTCCCTGCAAAGTGCCGCAAGGTCGGCGCCCACGAATCCCTGGGTGACACCGACCAGGGAATTGATGTCAACGTCCTTCTCCAGAGGCATCCCGCGGAGATGCACATCCAGTATATCCCTGCGCCCGGCCCTTCCCGGCACGCCTATCTCTATCTCACGGTCGAACCTGCCCGGTCTCCTCAGTGCGGGGTCCACGGCGTTCTCGCGGTTCGTGGCGCCGATCACGATAACGTCGCCACGTCCGCTCAGTCCGTCCATCAGTGTCAGTAGTTGCGCAACAACGCGTCTTTCAACGTCACCGTGCACAGAGTCACGGTCCGGAGTTATGGAATCGATCTCATCTAGGAAGACGATGCTCGGAGAATTATCCTCAGCCTCTTTGAATATCTCTCTGAGGCGCTCCTCGCTCTGACCATAATAGCGACCCATTATCTCGGGACCCTGTATCGCAAAGAACGACGCTCCGGACTCCTTCGCTACCGCTTTCGCGATGAGCGTCTTCCCGGTGCCTGGAGGTCCGTACAGCAGTATGCCCTTCGGAGCGGAGATGCCCAGACGTTCGAACAGTTCGGGATGCTTTAGCGGGAGTTCGATCATCTCCCTTATCTTTCTGAGCTCGTCCTCCAGTCCTCCGACGTCATCATAGGTGATCTGGCTCAGGAATCTTTCCTCGCTTACCTTCGAGCTCTCGTTTATCACGATCTCGGTGCTGGGACCGACCACCACTATGCCGGCCGGAGAGGTCGACACGACGGTGAACGGCGAACGGTTCCCCATCAGGGCGATGTTCGGGATTATGACCTCGTTGCCCTTCATGACGGGACGGCTCATGAGCCCCCTTCTGAATATCTCCTCCATTCCGTCCTCAAGCCGTATCTTCTTTCCCTGAGGTATGTTCGGAGCAAGGGTGACCTTGTCGGCCGTGGCGGGGTCGCATTTCTTCACTTTGACTGTTTCATCGACCGATATGCCGGCGTTCGTCCTTGTTATACCGTCGATCCTGATTATCCCCTTTCCCTCGTCGTCTGGGGACCCCTTGAACACCTTGGCGGGAACGGAACGTTTCCCGGCGATCTCAACGACATCACCGATATCAAGACCCAGTCTGGCCCTGGAAGAAGAATCTATGCGTGCTCTTCCCAGCCCCGCCTCAGATTGATTCTGGGCCATTCCTACCCTCAGTTCGATGAAGTTATCCATTGGACGGGAATGGCGGTCCATTTATTTCTTTTACTGTATGCGATCTCAACGGTCAGTGGCTGCGGGGCCGGCCCCGTCCGCGGCATCTGTGCGTTTTATATGAGGACAGGTAGATACGCAGAAGATCGCATGGTGGACAGGCAGAGCAGCATAGTGGACCTGATCGTGGTGGCGGTGTTCGCCGGGACCGTGGCGTATATTCTCTCGGATGAAGGGGAAAGAGGCCCGGTATTCATGGCGTTCGTCGTCATCGGCATAGTCTTCCTGGCCGCGGCCGTCTCGATCATGTACTCTTACGAGAATAAACAGGAGACGTAAGGATCCTGCAACGGAAAGCAGATCGCTCTTGACATGTCACTGTAAATGGCACTCTATTTGTCACTGTATTATATATCGGCGTCATTATCCTCAATAAGATGACATATGCCCCTGATCTCATCATAGACAATGAAATGCTCATTCTTGTTTCAGAAATAGCCGTATTGGTTGACCGAATATCAGAAAGAAGCCCGACACACAGACAAATTGAGCTCAGACGTACAGGCAGGGCCAGATCGATACATTCCTCTGCGGCCATCGAAGGCAACAGACTTTCTTTGGAGGATGTAACGGACATAATGGACGGTAAACGTATACTCAGGGATCACAGAGAGGTACTTGAGATCAAGAACGCACAAAGAGCATGCGACCGCATGGACGGCTACGATCCGTTCTCGGCTGAAGATCTTCTGACGGCCCACCGGCTGATGATGGACGGCCTGGTCGATTCGCCCGGGATGTTCCGCGACTGTGGCGTGGGGGTATACAAAGGGGGCGTTCCCCTTCACATCGCACCTGAGCACGAAGATGTTCCGCACCTCGTCAGCGATCTTATGGACTGGAGCAGCAGCTCCGACCTTCATCCACTGATTTTGAGTTGTATATTCCATTGCCGGTTCGAATACATCCACCCGTTCGTGGATGGGAACGGAAGGATGGGCAGACTTTGGCACTCTCTGATACTTTCAAGATGGAGGTCTGCGTTCAGCCACCTGCCGATCGAGAACTGGATATATGTGAACCGGAGAGAGTATTATGATTCACTCAAAGAATCGGATGAAGGGAACATCACCGTCTTCATAAAATTCATGCTGAGGATCATAAAGGCCGCCGTCGACGAGTTCGTCGACGAGATATCTTACGCTCCCAAAGGGCAAAAAAGCAGAAAAGAATCGATAACGGAGATCATCACCCAGGATCCCGGAGCAACGGCCGAAAAAATGGCCGGTATACTTGGCGTCAGCACAAGGACTGTCAAAAGACATCTTTCATCCATGACCGAAGCGGGTATCATCAGAAGGTCTGGAAGCGACAAGACCGGAAAATGGGAGACGATCCGAAAAGAATAAGGTCCATTCACTCGGACGACATGCTTTTCGTAAGACCGGCATGCCGGTCTCTTTATATCAGTTATTGCTATAATCACCCGATCTTGATGCGATCCCGGTCGCCGCGGCACGCCGGAACGCCCTCTTCTTCTACAGTATAAAGAAAACAGTAGCAGGTATTATATACGATGACGGAATCCTATGCGAGCGCAAGCTTAAGCTATCCATGGGCCCGTAGCTCAGCTAGGTAGAGCATCTGACTTTTAATCAGGTGGTCAAGGGTTCGAATCCCTTCGGGCCCGCAGAGATGGACTTCATGAGCGATCGACCGACGGATCAAGTATGAGGAAATATGAAACTTAAGGGAGTTTTTCTCACAAAGAGGGGCCCGCTGACCGGCAGCGGGATAAAACGGAGTAGGTGAAAACTTGGCAATGGAGAATGTCTCATTCAACGTCCTCAAGCACGATCTCGTGCCTGAGCACCACCTCCTGAGCGAGGAGGATGCGGAAGCGATACTTTCGAAACTGAAAGTGACTCGCGACCAGCTTCCCAAGATCAGAAGGAGCGATGCAGGAGTAAGAGTACTGGAGAGCGTATACGGCCACCCCATAGAGGAAGGACGTATCATAAAGATCATAAGGAAAAGCGAGACCGCGCAGGAGTTCGTCGCTTACAGATTGGTAACGAGGGGATGATCACTTGAGGGATCTTGTTAAGTTATATTTCGATGAGAGGAGCATAGTCAACCACCACATCTCGTCATTCGACGATTTCCTTGCCACGGCGGACAACCCGAACAGCAGGATGCAGAAGATCGTCGACAATATGCGTGTCCCCACGGATGACGCTGAGAGCGGGATAATCCGCCTGGACCCCGAACGCACCAACGGCCGCAACATAGAGATACGCATAGGCCGCAAGAGGGACGATGACAGGAACATCGACCCGCAGGCGAAGCCCACCATACACGTGGACGAGCCCAAGGTGACCGAAGCCAACGGTTACTCGCACGAACTGTCCCCGATGGAAGCGAGACTGAGGAACCTGAACTATATGGCACCGGTATTCCTGGATTTCACCATCCTCGAGGACGGTATAGAGAAGGAACCGGAGCGCGTTCACGTAGGCGACCTTCCGATGATGGTCAAGTCCAAGGGATGCAACCTGAACCGCAAGGTCGTCGAGACAAGACAGGAACGCGAACTCTCCGATGACGAATACGGCAAAGTGCTCACAATTCAGAAAGAAGACCCGCGCGACCCCGGCGGCTACTTCATCATGGGCGGGACGGAGCGCGTGCTGATAACACTCGAGGACCTGGCTCCGAACAGGGTCATGGTCGAATACAGCGAGAAGTACGGCGCCAGACTCGAAGTTGCGAAAGTGTTCTCGCAGAGGGAAGGATATCGTGCGTTAACGCTCGTTGAAAAGAAGAAGGACGGGATGCTGATGGTCACAGTCCCCGTGGCGTCGGGCGCGATACCGCTCGTTGCTCTTATGAAGGCGCTCGGAATGGAGAGCGATGAGGAGATCTACGAGACGATTGTATCAAAGGATGACATGGCCAACATCATTTACGCGAACATCGAGTCCGCATTGGATAAGAAGAACTACGCTCCGAACGGATACCACACCCAGGAGGACGCGATACTGTTCCTGGAAAGGAACTTCGCGGCCGGTCAGGCGAAAGAATACAGGACGAAGAAGGTCGAGAGCATACTCGATCGTTCGTTACTTCCGCACCTCGGCGATACCGAAGCGGACAGGATGAAGAAGGCCATTTTCCTGGGCCGCATCGCACGTGCCCTGCTTGAACTTTCCTTGAATGAAAGGAAAGAGGATGACAAGGACCACTACGCCAACAAGCGTCTGAAACTTTCAGGCGATCTGATGGAGGATCTTTTCAGAACATCGTTCAACAGCCTGATGAAGGACCTGAAGTACCAGCTGGAGAGGAACTGGGGACGCAAGAAGGAAGAGCTCAGGATATCATCGTCCATAAGGCCGGACCTTCTGACGCACAAACTGCTCCACGCGCTGGCCACGGGCAACTGGGTCGGCGGCCGCGCGGGCGTTTCGCAACTTCTCGACAGAACGACCAATATGTCAGCGATGTCACACCTGAGGAGAGTGACATCGTCGCTGACCAGGAGCCAGCCTCACTTCGAGGCCCGTGACCTGCACCCGACGCAGTGGGGGCGGCTGTGTCCGTCAGAGACCCCCGAGGGTCAGAACTGCGGTCTGGTGAAGAATGCCGCGCTCATAATCGACGTTTCGGAAGGATTCCCCGAATCAGATTTGAAATGGCTGCTGAAAGATCTCAACGTAGGATCGGTAAAACAGCACGGCGCCCGCGTCTACGTCAACGGGGACCTTGTCGGGACGCACACGGAACCTTCACGCCTTATAAATGAGATACGCGAACGCAGACGCTGCGGCCTGCTGTCGAACGAGATAAACATACGCTTCGACGAGGAGATGCAGGAGATCATCATAAACTGTGACGAAGGCCGTCTCAGACGCCCGCTCCTCGTGCTTTCGGACGGACGCACCATGCTGACCAGAAG
>Ga0123357_10008598_pt1 | contig 12774 bp, 6 predicted proteins | sample TergutEmb28metaG_FD_89873 | JGI IMG/M metagenome (GOLD analysis project Ga0123357, IMG submission 89873) | Embiratermes neotenicus P4 segment gut microbial communities from Petit-Saut dam, French Guiana - Emb289 P4 | ecosystem: Host-associated > Arthropoda: Insects > Digestive system > Gut ... | reverse complement strand
GTAACTTTAAGAATTAGTCGCAAGCTCCTGAGGATGGATGTATTAACGTCCGAAACATGTTGAGCACCGAATAAAGTAATAATAAAACAAGTGGCATCAAGTTGGTCTCTCTTTACTCAACTAGTAAGCAATCTATACTTATGATGTCAAATGTAACGTAAAAATTGCGGCAGAGTAACCTGGCGATTTTGAAGTAAAAATAATATGCCGTAGGATAAGATTTTCAGCTTTTATTTTCTTAACGTTTTGAAAGACTTATGCACATTATTGACTTCCTTACTTCTAAAAATCTATGAAATTCTATATAATCTGTGAATTCTCTCCTTTCTATTATTGTACTGTAACCTATTCTGTGATGCTCTGCAGCAGTTTCAGCGATAATCCGTTGTTTACTGACGTATATCGTGTTCTTGGCGTATCTCTAGAGGAAAAACTCACGAATTGAAAAACATGATACTTTGCAGGCCGCTTGGGTGGATGGAAAATTGCTTATTCTGTCATAAGAAGATAGGTTATTCGTTCCCAACGTCCCAAGTTTTGAATAAATTGTTAGAAAAATATTTGGATTACGCACGACACGACTGCTGATATCTTGTATTGCCATAACTTGGGAAGAATGCAAATTTCAACTTTTGTGCAAGATTCGCAGAATGGAGATGCGTGTATTCAGTGACCTGCAAATGTTCTATTCGTCCCCTGATAGCTGCACCATCTGGGGACCCCTCAAGGGAAAGGTATGGGACAATCGCAGAACTGGAGCAGAACTTCAGGCTAGAAACTGCAGCATTACCGGTGGAGGTGACATGGCGCCTGGTGGACAATTTACGTTCCAGAGCACAACACTGTGCAGACACTTCTCGACTTGCAAAGGTTTTAAACATAAAAGGAAATAAACTGAAATAAAGTTTTTTTTTTTAACGCGTCCTGAATTTTTCATTGTGGGAATGAAAGTGCAATGATATGAGAGTGGCGGAAGAGTATTGCTGGGCGATAACACAGGTAGCGGGACAGTCATGCTATGCTCGATCAGGTTCAAGTACGTTGGAGCTTGTATTTCAACTGAACTGCGTCTTTCATATTTGTAGTTCACCACGTGTACACTAAATACCGACTTGCGTAAAATTCGACTTAGGCTGGACCTTCCGACTATTGGCTATTTCTGGGAATGTCTGTATATAGAGGCACTGAAGCCAGCTTACTGATAAAATTTTTAAACGAAATAAATTAAAAGAAATCATTTTGTTAAAAATGAAAAGTTAAGGTGTTATTCTTTAATTCGCCTTTTCTTCTAAAACTTCCCTCTGCTTCGTCCACTGTCTATTATTTTTTAAGTATGTAAACATAATTTTTCAGAATGATGTGGAACGGCACTAATGAGTGCGCTTAATTGAGGCAACATATATTGGAGATAATAACTTTGATTGCTTTCTGTTCGATAGTTTATGTAATAATGAATCAAGGGCCACTACTTTGGAGTCTTATTTTCGTATAAATGTTGCTGCCGCACGTATTTATTTTACCAGCAGGTTTTAAAACCTCCACTAAAGAAGTCTCTTTCGAAGTTTGGTAAATGTATTTGGTAGTTGGAAGCTGATTACGGAACAAGTACTTAAAACTCCTTAATTGTCTTAAGAGAAAAGAAGGTAAAGTTGATTCTTCAGTACGAAGGTGTCACACGGTTTTGTTTAAGCTTGTGATGGATTTGCACTCTTACTGAAGTACCAAACTTTCATTATATTCAATATTCAATATTTACAGATTATTATCCTTACTGTTTTTTTACTATCTGAAAATTTGAATCTTCTTCTTCTAATTTACCCACATTTAATCTGCACTCACTCCAGTATGTTATAAATAGCGGCTTCGTGTACGCTTAGACAAAATCATAAATCCTTGCTTAAGAGTCTTAATTTTCTTCTGTGTATCTAGCTGAAATTATAAATAATTTGCAAGTTTCCTTTACGAATAATATACGAAAACACATTGTCTTCATGATACTAAAGCAGAACGTTTTTTCACGACACCAAGTTGGAAATGGGTAAATAATAGTTGAAGAAAAAGAAACCTGATGTAATAAAATGATTATGAATTAATCTTACCATCGTATATGGCAGGATTATGTAGGTCTATCGACTTATAGCATTCTTCCATTACCAATATTTCTTTTTTGCTGTTGGAGCAATTTGTGAAATTATTATAATTTCTGTTTTAATTTCAGCTTCAACTATAATTTACAAATTGTCTTCTTTTAAAATTACTTAATTAAATGAAATATTGTTTTAAAGTAGCTAGAAATTGGAGGTAGAATAATATATTTTATTAATTTACTCGGTAATATTAATAAGTAATTTTTTGTTTAACCCCTTAAAGACGAAGCGCAGACTTCTTTATTTAAAGCAAAATTTGGACCTACTGATGACTGATGAACTTAGATATCCTTTTTAACTTTTGTCATTTTGCAGGTTATGGAATTTCTTGGTCTTATTGGGTAATAATTCAGTACTTTAGAAGTATGAAACCATCTCTCCTCTTTCAATAATTTCACCATCAGAATTTGTGAACTTATGCCAAGTAGTTAAAGTTAAGATATATAACGGCACTACCACTCTATTATTTTAACTTATTTCCATTATAATTAAACGATAAGTCACTCTTTATTTTTGAATCAGTGTGTGGTTGGTATTCGTTTCAAAAGCAAACAGGGTAATTCTTATTAACGCTGCGGATCGAACGGTTGATAATAAAGAAAGCTACTTTTAGTACTGTCGTTATGTCAGTTTATGTATTTTATCTACATATAGTCATGAGGAACCGTATCTGCATCTTCACAGATTAGCAACATACAGTAGAATACAAGTCTTGTTCTCCTTGTGACATGTGATGTGATTTATCCACAGAAGTAGATCCATCTCACTTAAAGATAATTGATCTTTAATATGCAAGGTACAGTACAATTGGCGTGTTATTATAGAGGTTAATAGTTTGTAAGGAACTAATGGCGACTGAACGGCTAAAAATTAATTTATTTTTAATAAAAGTTAAAAATTAATAACTTTTTATCACGAACACAACTGTGAACAGAAAATTCCTCTTCTCCTCTACATTGCCTGAAGCATGTTTCTAAAGAAAAGCTGCTTTTCCAAAACTATGCCCTAAGAACTTAATGTGTTTATGGCGCATTTAGCATTTCAGCTAAAGAGTTCGAATTTTTTGACGTAAGGTTTTATGCTTGTAAAATTTACGCAGACGACGATGGACAAATATCATCGCTGCACGTGTCCTTGTCAAGGAAACATACATCGAACTGATAGCATAAGGAAGCGAGAAATATATTTCGTTATCTCGATTACTGCAATATTGTATATGAATAAGTAAATGCAGGATAATATTTGTACAAAAATACTTAAAATTTGCACAATAAATTGTGTACAACGCGTAGAAACTATTCTTCACAAGAATAAGTACCTCATATCGAGAACATCTTTTTTTTAATTCTTACGGCTTAGTTTTGGACAGGAATGTTATTAAAGTTCCGTACCTGCAAAGGTCGCTTGTTAATGATTTATGAAAATTAAACATATTTACTAATAACATCCTACTGATTTACCAGTAAAACAACATTATTACTGCTCTAAAGGAAAATAAAATTAAACTTACAGATTTTGCACATTCACGTGTTTACTATATCTGCTGATATTTATGTTGTTTGTTACTTTACGAAGTGGCTTAGTTGGGTTAATAATCACGGTTCAATTATTTAGTGAAGTAAATTTGTTATTTTTTAGTTCTTATGATAAATGCCAACAAGATGCATTATTTCTGAACTTTCTTTTGGTAAAGAACACTACATGTTTCGAACAGACATACTGTCCATCATCAGGAAACTTAGTACTGTATTCACAGCAACTGGTATTTGTCATACTAGTTATATTGACTCTCTGCTAGCGAGGTCGGGATGGAAATTGAGAAATAGTGCATCTTGTTGGCGTTTGTTATAAGAATATATCACAATACACGGTCCTCTGAATGCCAAATTTATTTTTTAGTCTTTTCTGTACAATAGCATGCTAGGTTGGAAAGGTCTGAACTTATTTGCACCAGCACTATAACGATGAATAATTCAGAAAACAAATGAATGTCCATGTGGCATATAAAAGAACTGTAATGATTTTAAACAGAATAGCACAATCGGGTTTCAGTAAATAACTATTCGCTGAAAGAAATTAGTGTTAATAATGACCTTTAGTTTCTTCGTTTGTATTCAATACTGTTCAATTAAAGGCAGAGTGTTATAAAACAGTTTGGATCAGCTGTGTAACAAAAATCTGTTGGAGGGTAGCAAATAAGGAAAGGTCCATGTCCCAAAGAACACAATATAATTGTCAGTACTGTACGTATGCACGTGTTTGCATTTTATTAACATGTGCCGGCAAGCGACACTTGTACTGGAATTCTGTTATAAAAATAAAATGGAAATTATACATAAATGTTTCGAAGGAACTGCACGAAAATGACGTCAATAAGCACTAAACAGTTACCAAACCATCAGCAATAATTGTTTTTAGATGTTTATGGTTCTTAGAGGACGCTGGACGAGTTCGTGGTTGGTATTGATTATGTTTGGAAAGTAAAGTGATTAACTGAATTTAATAGTGTTTGCATGTGCAGAAATTCATACTTCCAATCATACTAAATAAGCACAAACCCCTTAATATTAATAATAATAATACATGTAAATAGAACACAATGTATCATATTTATAAAGGGAACACAGGAGATTGTTTGATGACATATTTTTAAGTGACATTAAATTTGTGGGATTGAAAGCTTTGATGCTTGTCAATGCATTGTACTTCAGATTTTTTTTTCTTAGTTAATTTAAATTGAAATTGTTTCAAATGAAATTATATTTTCAAGTTTATATTACACAAAATTTTAGTATAAGATAGAGTTAATTTGTATTAATCAAAATAATGAAATAGCAAGTTGCATTATTTGTGGGTTTTAAATTTGCTGCATAAAATTTATGTTTGCTTCAAATCCCAACACATTATTTTAATGTTGCACTTAAAAACAACCTAAGTCGTGTTTCTGTGTCCTCCTGTATACCGCAACTAAACAGAACGTCAGTTCTTTTGATGATTTATTTTATATTCCTTCACATATATTCTTTGAAATAACCAACAAGGAAATAGTGATTTTTGGAACAGAAAATTGAATAATTCTTTTATATGGTTACAAACACCAGGAGTATGAAGATTGGGTTTTTACTTAATAGAGGCCCATCCGTATGTCTTATTGTACAGAAGCCATAAAACATAGTGTTGAATATATTTGGTAATAAAAATCATTGCTAAAGTAACACATGGGATTTCTTATTTTCGTCTTCTAAAATACTCGTAATGTAATTACTACCTACATACCTGAACACTTCAACCATTCTGAGAATACCCCTGATATTACGTCTGTTAGAATTACGTTGTTTACAGGCAGTGGTCATTTTAAATTTGGTCGATTTTAATATTTCAGGTAGTCACCTTCCCATTACTCAACTTCACCTGTCATCCTAATTTCATTTGTTATATTCATGTTAATTCCATTCCTCCATACACATTTTCATGTATTACACATTGGCAATGTTAGTAATTATATATTTACTTTTTATGTGCATCAATGAGAAAAACGTGGATTCCGTGACAACGTACCAGAAAATCTAGGGTGAAGAGAATTGTCATCATTTGAGGACATAAAATGGCCATTAAAATACATAATTTAGGAAAGACTTGACGTCGTGAACTGAATAAAATGACTCAGAATGAAATAAATTGGCGGTGATAAAACTATCTCAAGGTGTTCAAATTAAATTCTGGGCCGCCTGTCCATACTGATTACATAGTTTGCTGTTATTTAAACATCTTGACTACTGGACAACTACTGTACACTGTCACACTGTATTGGCTATATTCATGTCCAATTACCAAAACATCTTCTGACCATAAGTGGATGTTATACTGAACATAGAACTGCATCCGTACCGACAAGTTTAGTAACTAAATGGACGTATTGCAGCTTAACTTTTATTCCGTCTGTATTACAAAGAGAAAAGGAGATAAAATACAAAATATACAAACTGATTAAATTAGAGTTGTTGAGGATAAGAACTAGAAAATCATTGAAAGAATAGAAGAATTAATATACAAAGAGAACATAAAATGTTTAATCGTATGAACAGTATGATACACAGTGGATATGCAATGAATTTTAACTAAATAATTTTAGATGTAATTGTATTCTGTAACGAGATGCCTTGATTATTAAAAAATCCACTTGAAGTTTTCCATTCTGTGCATATTTTCATAATTTATGAAAATACCACTTTTCTAAAGACAGGATTATCAGCAGTATCACATCTGGCTGAAGGACTGGCCTTAGCGCAATAAGTAGCAGTAAATATAGAGCGGTCTCTGATTATTTTATATTTATATTTAGATTTCCATGTTAGAAGAAGCGGTCGATAAAACAGAATTGAAGGCTAAAAAGGCACATTGAAGGGCACAATAAGAAATAAAGTGTCAAGGGTAGAATGAGAGAAGGTAATGGAACCAATGAGCCCTAAACTTTTAAGCCTCGCACAAATGATCTATATGATTATGAAAATGGATCTAGTGCCTAAAACACCCCCAAGACATTTAGGCAGTGTGTTTAAGACCTAATTTATATGTAAAGGCAATACTCTTTGCCTCACGAGGAAAGTATACAGATGTGGTTTTGCCTATATTGAGTTCATGTCATTGTCCAAGCACCACTTCTGAACACAGTCAATGTCGGGCAGCAGGGTTTTACAGTCTCCAGCATTGCTAATGTAGGGAAGATTTTCAGATTCTCAGCAAACAAGAGATAACTGAAGTTACGGATGGAATTCCAGACAGGCAATGTAGGTATAACGTAACATTGAGACAATTTGGTTGCGGTAGAAAAGCAATAATATTACATATTGTGAGGGAGTGTGCGTTTGGTCTTAGTGGTCCAGCATGCAGTGCTCATGCGCGATATTGTCATATGTGGCCTGCTTAGCTCTACAGTATTTTTCCACATTATGTCATAAACGGCTCGATTTTCGAAATAATATTTTTGAACGCGATTAATGTGTTTTGATTCCCTCTACATTTTCTGTCTGAAAAAGTCTCATTATAAGAATAATTGAGCGAGATATGATTGAAAATGTATATTGGTCTTCATGCAAAGTACCTGTTATTCTTGTCTGATTTAAATGAAATTTGGAATTTCTCTACAGTGTTTTCGAAAAATACCCAAATATCAAATTGAATGAAGATCCTTTTAGTGGGAACTGAGTTGCTCCATGCAGACAGACGGGACGGAAGGACGGAAATAACGAAACTAATATTCGCTCTTCGCGAATTTTCGAACGCGCCTAACAACAAGCAGGTGTAGACGAGTCTATACATTAAACATAACAGGAGGCTGTGAGGGCGACTGTAGCCACCATAACAGGAAATTATGGAGGGTGAATTATGTAGCGATTATGGAAGAAAGTAAGTAAGTGTGTATGTAGCCAATACAACAGGAATGTCTAATAACCAATATAAAAGGAGGGTATTCAGGTGTCTACACAGCATTACGAGACATGTACGTTGATGTCCATATTCAGCGTATTAGCATTGACAGAGGCCAGCATGTAGCCAACAGAGCAGGCAGATATGAGTCAAGTTTATAGCCATCATAACAGGTAGGTGTCGAAGGGTCGAAGTCGCTAACATATAAGGGATATGCGGAAACTTCTGGGTAGCCAGTCAACAGGCAAAAGTGAAGAAGTCTACATAGTAAATGCCACAGGAATTTACGATTATAAATGCGTAACTAAAAACGGCAAGCAGTAATGGAGGAATCCATACAACCAATTTCGCATGCAGGTCTGCAGGCGTCTATGGAGTCCGCATGAGAGGCAAATATGGAGGCCACTGCAACAGATGTGACCTGGGGCGTCTATTTAGACAGTATAGGATAACAGGTGGCTATAGTGGTGTCTACATGGTGTATACTTATTGACTATAACTGCAACACCTGAAGGTGTTGATGTAGCTAAAATTCACCAAGAAAGTTGTTATGAAGAGATATGTCCATTACAACAGGAAATATTGAGGCGATTATGTCGTAAGTGCAAAAAGCAGGTACTTGGAATTCTATATAGCAATACTATAGGTACATGTAGGAGTCTGTGTAAACTAGTATAACATCAGATATGAAGGAGCTTATTCAGCTAAGGTAACAGTGAAATGTGCGAGATGGCGAGTCAAATATGAAATTATGTAGACCTGCGCACAGCCGTGACAGGAAAGTAGGTATCTCCGTTAACAGAATAGTTCCCACAGCCTTTTTTCTTGACAAAACCGCCTTACGAAGACTTCTTACGAGAAAAAGGGTGACGTGAGAGCGGAAGAATATCGATATCGTCCCACCCGCCTGTTGGTTAAAATGTGTACATTTTTAACATTAAACATACACACAGTGCTGGGGTAGCCTATTGCTGCCAGCTTCCACGACGGTTAACAGATTAATGAACCGTACGCATTTATCCATATGTATATACGATTTTCGGGGTGTGGTAAATTCTTTTCCCATGCATTTATTTTCAACCGCGTATACCTGCTGAAAACCGCGATGGATTAGAATTCACTGTACAACGAACTGATAGAAAGATGCGTATTTAGGCACTGCAATAGGTAAGTACGGAAGCGTCTGTATTATCAGTATTGATGGTACAAAGACGTCACCAGAATACCGTGTATAACAGCGCCCTCTATACCTGCCTGTGATGAAAGCTACATCTTCCCAGTCTTTGTTCCGTGCTTTATTGGTTATACAAAGCATGCATTAGAGGTTCTTCTATGTCTGTGTAATCCTCACAACTATTTGGGAAGCATGATAACAAATGATGAAAAATGTAAGCGTGAAATTAAATAAAGAATTGCCTTGGCAAAAGCAGCATTCAACAGAAAGAAGGCTCTTTTCACGAACAAATTTGGTTGAAATTTAAGGAAGGCACTAATACACTGTTACATGTTGAGCATAGGTTTTTATGGCGTTGAGACTTGGACACTACCGAAAGTAGGTCAGAAATACGTAGGCAGTCCATAAAGAAACCGAACTTGTGAAATAGCGAGCCAGCAAGCGCGCGCAGCACATTGGCGATGGTGGTGTTGTGCAGCGGGGACTTGAAGCTTTATTCTGACACTAGCAGCATCATGCCACGTCAATTAGTCATCGAGTTATACGCGCTTGAATGAATGTGTATTTAGTACCCTCGGCGATTTTTTGCAAGTTGAAAAATTAATCTTGAGGAGCAATGCGTTTGCATCAAATTCTGTTTGAAATTAGGAAAAACTTTTACGGAAATTTCCCAGATGTTACAACAGGCCTATGGACAGGATTGTTTCAGCTGTACGCAATGTCACGAGTGGTACCAGCGTCAGCGTTTCAAATCGGGTAGAACATCCATCGAAATTGACCCCCAAATCTGGAAGGCCTTCCAAGTCCAAGTCGAGAAAGTGCTTGCTATGATTCGTCAAAATCGTCGTCTAACTGTCCGCGAAGTTGCCGAATAAGTAGGAATCTGTAAAATTTCGTGCCATCTGATTTTGACCGACAAACTGATGATGCGTCGTGTTGCCGCAAAATTTGTGCCGCTTCTGCTGATGGATGCACAAAAACAGAACCGTGTCACAGTCAGTCAGTCATTCAGGAGCTGTTTGATCGTTCGAATGCTGGTGAAAACTTTCTGAAAAATGTCATAACAGGTGATGAAACTTGGGTGTACGGCTACAATGTTGAAACAAAAGTACATTCGTCCCAGTGGGTGGGAAAATTGTCGCCACGACAAATAAAAGCATGTCAAAGTCGTTCAAATGCGAAGGTGATGTTGATAACTTTTTTTACTGGAATGGTATCCTTCATTAGCTCCTTCTTATATCAGTTATACTAGTTCTCAGTATTTGCCCCGTATACGCGATATAAACCAATTCCTCGCTAACTTCTTATATGAATTGTGACGACTCTGTGTATCCCCATATTCCATCCTCACATACTGGCTTTGTACATCCCTCCGCAGCTGTCGCTTAGAATATAGACACCTCTAGAACAGTGGCGGCTTCTAGGACTTTCTGATCGTAGGTCTGGGACTAGAATTATTACGTTATTAATGAGGGGACTTAATAAGACCTTTCTTTCAGCAAGCCACACAGCCACTTAATTGTATCATAAAAGAAAGGTTGAATTTCTCATGTAAGTTTTATGCTGCTTAATTATGACTGTGAAAGAACTGAATCAGGTGTTGCACAATATAAATCCTTAATTCCAGTCTTCCCGGCGAGAGTGAACTGCAACAAATTTATGCTTTGTTAATGCTTATTATACGTAGAGTTGTTTATGTTTTTCTTAAAATTGCAAATAACGACATTTAAACATTTATAAATACGTTTCTGAAAACAGCTGGGTTAAATGGCTACCATAATTCGAGCTTTTGAATCGTTATAAAAGGTAAACAGATACCAGAAGTTCTCCTTTAAACCTTCTCTGTGCTGCAGTACCTGCAGTCCGGACCGCGAAGTAACTGCCTCTACCTTCCCAACACTCAGTCTACATACGCTGACCCACGCAACGTCTGGACAGGGCAGAGCCCGCTTGCTTTCCACGGCACTTGAAAAGAGTCCGTCGCGATTATTTGATTTTAAGATCATTTATTCCTATTATTTTAAAAGACGAATCTCCTAACGAGAAATTGTATTGGTATCATTTGTCTCTGAACTATTGGAAGGGATGCAACCTTTAGAGACGACCAGCCCATGCAATACAACAGTATAAAAATTAATAAATAATTAGATTTTAAAGCCTAGAAAAAAACTTGTGTAGGGATGAAGCAATGTGACATTCCTGATTAATTCATAGTAATATGTTAAAAGTATGCTTAGTAGAAAGTTGAATATTTAAGACAGTTGTTTAATATTCCATTTAGGAATTTAACAGAGTGCTTTGTGATTCCAAAAATCAGAAGTAAAATCGTTTTGTTAATAGGTTTAGAATTGTTCAAATCTGTTTCATAAACTTAATAGACAGGCGTATGAATACTTTCGTAAATAACCTTATTAAAATTTATAAAATTAAAGTAAAAAAACGCAAGATATTTTCGTTGTTTATTTGGTGCTTAATATGGATTTAGTAACGCCACGTGGTTTTCCACGTTCCTTACGAGTACGTGTACACTAATGTCAGCAGACCAGAAGATGATCCCAGTCGGAACGAGCTGGAACTGCATGCGTAAAATTTCATGGTAACTGACAAATTGCTGCTAGTCGTCCTGAAAACATTCGCACAGTGCACTCGTTCGTTACAACATACTTCAGTTGCTTGATATTTGCAGTTTGTATGTTTCAGTACAACTGTCTGCGCTCCTACAAATACCAGTTCAATGATCCTCCTACAGTCAACAATCTTCCGCACTGCACCAGACACGAAAACACGCCCCCTCGCCGGGGTCAGAAATTCATTAAGGTGAGATGTAAATTTCTATTTTCTCTTTGGAATAGAGTGTAGTTTTTATATTCATTCTGTACGTTGCTGTCCATAATAGTAAAGTTTTTCTGGCGACGTTATTTCGTTGCCTGTCAGTCGTTCACCTAAGTGAAGCAACATTATGCCAACAAAATATTCATCTTTTATCTGCAGATCAGAGAGGAATCATTAAAACTTGCAGCATTTAGGAGCAAGTAACTTCAGACGTAATAAAATAAAATGAAAGCTATTTTCCCTTCTCCTAGATTTAGAGATATTTGAAGAACAACATCCACAGAAACTTGAAAATATCCACAATGTTTGAAGAGTGCTTAGTCTCAAAATATTTCAAATTTTCGTGCTTGCACAACTGTACGAATGATTACGAAAATCACGTGACTCATAAATGCACTGAATAAACACTTCCGTACTTTAAATCATATCGTTATTACACAGATTTATGAAAACAGCAATCGACTAATTGCAACACTTGGAAATCATGTTCTGTCCAGTGGCATTAAGTTTCGCTGAAAGGGAGTAAGATGAGGGGCGACGTAAAAATAATGCAAATCATTGCAAGCTGGCGTCGCAAAACGTAACCCGTTAGAAAAACACATACACGAAGAAACTGTTACAATTTTAAAGTTTTTAGAGCTGGCGTAAATTTTGAAATGATTTTATAGCAACTCAAATATCTGACACGTTTTTGTATTTCGTAACGTTTTATGAGACATCTGTAGGATCAGTACACTCATAAGAACCTAATTTGGTCACACTTTTTGTCTAAATTATATTTTGTGTAAACAACAACAATTATTCTCATTGTTACCAAGGAGTTTAAAAAATAAGGTAATGACCACTCAGATGTCGAGAAATGTATTCTGACTGCGACATGCACATGGCACATGGGTAGTAGATGGTACATATCGGACTTCTGAGTAGTCACCCCTTATATACGGGGTGTAACAGGAGGAACGGACCAGACTTCGGGATGGTGTTCCTTATGTTATACTATACCGATATAACCCAAAACACCTATATCCAAAGTTGAACGGTTTGGGAGATAATGACAATTGAAAATTGTGTACTTCCTTGTGGTCCAAGAACGATAGCTGTCAGCTGGGATGCTTATCTACTCGTAGGTCTGCTGGCAGAGCAGCCAGGCAGGCGTGTTACGTCACCACTCAACATTCCAGTGTGATGTATAGT
>Ga0123357_10008597_pt1 | contig 12774 bp, 11 predicted proteins | sample TergutEmb28metaG_FD_89873 | JGI IMG/M metagenome (GOLD analysis project Ga0123357, IMG submission 89873) | Embiratermes neotenicus P4 segment gut microbial communities from Petit-Saut dam, French Guiana - Emb289 P4 | ecosystem: Host-associated > Arthropoda: Insects > Digestive system > Gut ... | reverse complement strand
GAGAAGGTGCTGCCCACACCGAACTCGGATTCGGCCCAGACGGCGCCCCCCATAAGCTCCACCAGGGCTTTGGTGATGGCAAGGCCCAGTCCCGTGCCGCCGTAGGTGCGCGTAATGGAGCCGTCGGCCTGGGCAAAACTTTCAAAAATAGTGGTCAGTTGTTGCGGAGTCATGCCGATGCCGTTGTCCTGCACGACGAAGACAAGTTCGCAGTTTTCCTCGGCGGCGTCCCGCGGCATGACGCTTATGCGTATTTCGCCCCGTTCGGTGAACTTTACGGCATTTGAGAGCAGGTTCAACAAAATCTGACGCAGACGCAAGGGATCTCCCATCACGACGCGCGGCGTCCGGGGATCCACATGCATGACAAGCGACAGGCCTTTGTTCTGCACTTTTTCCAGCAGGACATCCTGAATGCTGACGAGTTGATCATGCAGGATGAAGGGTACGTTTTCGACATCCATTTTGCCGGCTTCGATTTTTGAGAAGTCCAGGATGTCGTTGATAATTCCAAGCAGATTTGTGGCGGAAAGCTGTATCTTGTGGAGATAGTCCCGCAGTTTCGCCGCCGGATCCTGCAAGAGGGCCAGATAGGTCATGCCGATGATGCCGTTCATCGGCGTACGGATTTCATGGCTCATGCGGGCCAGGAAATCGCTTTTGGCCCGGGTCGCGTCTTCCGCCGCGTCTTTTGCCGCTATAAGCGCCTGCTCGGCTTCGCGCATTTTGGTGATGTCCACAAGCCAGCCGAGGAAACTGTCTTCGTCTTCATAACTTATGGGGGTGCAGGTAAAGAGGTAATCCCTGGAGATTCTGCGCGGAGTGTACAACTGGATCTGGAAATCGCTCAGATAGCCTTTGGAGGCATGGAGCGCTTTGCGCAGGACGATCGCATCGGCATCGCTCACAAAGGCGCCGGCCAGAGAGCCGTTGTCGCTGATGTCGATAAGCTCGTTCAGGCTTTGGTTGGCAAAGGCCATCCGCCGCATGCGCTTGTAGAAAATTCCTATCCCGACGGGACTTTTGTCAAGAATTGCGCGCAACTGCTCACGCTCTTTGCGCAGGTTGTCCTCCGTGCGTTTGACGGCCCGCAAATCCCGGATGCAACAGAAGCGCGCATCGCGGCCATTGTATGATATGCGGATAAACGTGTCCTCGCAGGGCAGGGGATTGCCTTCGCCATCCAGATACAGCCATTCACCGCGCTCAAAGCCGTTTGTGGAAAAACGCTGCAAGATCCCGGCCCGGACGGCGGAGGAGGGAGCCCCGTCAGGCTGGGAGGCGGGGAATAAGGTCTGCTTGAGCATCCCGTCTTCCAGTTCCTGGACGGTTGCGACTTTGAAAAGCGCGAGCGCCGAGGGAGCGCATTCGACTAACCGGCTGTCCTGCCAGACGAAGTGCGCATCCGCAGTGCTTTGGTAGACGGCCTGCGTCAGGGCGCGCATATTCCGGGATTCCGAGATGTCTTTGAAAAAGATCAGCCAACTGAAAGCAGCATCCGCATCCAGGATGGGGGCGAAAGAAATTTCGACGAATATCCCCGTTCCGTCTTTACACCAGAAATAGCAGTCGCCGTGAGCCCTCTCGCTGTTCTTGCGCGCCAGGCACAGTTCGCAATGTTCGCGATCATTCGGAGTCCCGTCAGGCAGAGTGTGGTGTATGGCATCATGGAAGTCTTCGCCGAGAAGCTCTTCAAGCTTGTAGCCGCCGAGCAGTTGCAGGGCGGCGGGGTTTGCGTAGGCGATACGGCTCATGCTGTCCAGGCAGAAGATGCCGTCCTGCGCGGAATCAACAAGCCGGCGCATGCGGCGCGAATAGGCGCGATAGGTTTTGTTTGCCCGGAAGGCGCTTATCAGGCCGGGCGTGGTCGTCAGGAGGGTGAGGACAAGCAGGATAAGGGCCATTACCTGGTATACGTCCAGTTGGGCCGTGATCCACTTTTGTTCCACATCGGCGCAGGCAAGGTAACGGCGGCCTCCGGGCGAGACGACAGGCTGCACGGCTACATGGTAAGCACCCTCTTTGTCTTTATAGAGAAAGGTTGCCGGCTGCATGTTTGTGAGAGCGGCACGGAAATTGGGGGGGGCATCGTTGAAGGGTGTAAAAAATTCGCGTTGTCGGGCTTCGCTTTCGTCGTCCAAGATCCGCGAGGTATAATACAATATCCCCTCATAATCGATAAGCGTATAGAGATGCGTGATATGGGCGGATTGGGCGACAGCGTCGAAGAGGGCGCTAAACTGCTGTGCTTCTTTGAAGGGAATGGAGTCCGGCGCAACGGCGCGATCAGGAAAATCCTGCGGGAGCACACGGGGGATATTTTGCGCCGCGCTTCGCAGACGGGAGTCGAAGTCCGCGGAAACGATGTGATCGAGGCCCAAAGCCACGGCGATGACGAGCATGACAAGCAGGCAAAGCCCGGCGATGCTGCTTTGCAGAAAAATCTCCGCAGCGTTTGGAGGCTCAAGTCGCCAAACCTGTTCTTCGGATGAAGGCCACTGCGTCTTTTCCTGTGCCATGCTATCTCTCCATCAGAATTATCATATCATGAATAGACGGCATCCTTCAAGCGGATTTCTGGACTTTTGGCGCGCGGAGCGTCCTGGCATTGCGGCTGCGCGTGATGGGCATGCATCGCTAAGCTTCTTGCATATCGTCGACATGTTGGATAGTGTGCGCTGAGGAAATGGATACGTCCCTCATTGCTTGCTTAAGGAGGCCCCATGCGAGAAATTCAGGCGACAGATATAAGCAAAGTTGTCGCGGAGCTGGCTGTCAAAGCGTGCTGCCGGTTGCCGCAAGATGTGCGTGAAGCGTTCAAAAAAGCTCAAGCCGCCGAGCCTTCTCCGGTAGGCCGGGATATTCTGGAGCAGCTCATGACGAATGCCGACATCGCAGCACAGGAAAATATGCCCATCTGCCAGGATACGGGAATGTCCGTGGTATTCGCGGAGCTTGGCCAGGAAGTGCATATCACGGGCGGTTCTTTTGAGGATGCTGTGAACGAAGGCATCCGCCGCGGCTATACGGAGGGATATCTGCGCAAATCCGTTGTGGCCGAACCGCTTTTTGAGCGTAAAAACACCAAGGACAATACGCCGGCCATCATCCACACGCGCCTTGTGCCCGGCGAGAAGCTGCGCATTCGCATGGCCCCCAAGGGCGCGGGCTCCGAAAACAAAAGCGTGCTCAAAATGTTGGATCCGGCGGACGGCATAGACGGTGTGCGCAAGGTTATTTTGGACGCGGTGCTTGCGGCCGGTCCGAACTCCTGTCCCCCGATGGTGGTCGGCGTGGGGCTCGGCGGCACTATGGATATGGCGGCCCTCTGCGCTAAACGCGCCGCAGCCCGTGACCTCGCCTCCTCCAATCCTGATCCGCGCTATGCCGCGTTTGAAGAAGAATTGCTGGCCCTGCTCAATAAAACCGGCATCGGGCCTCAAGGCTTGGGCGGCAGAACCACTGTGCTCAAAGTCCATGTGGAGTGGTTTCCTACCCACATCGCCAGTCTGCCGGTGGCGGTGAATATCAACTGTCATGCCGCCCGGCATGCTGAAATCATATTGTGAGGCCGATATGTCCGAACACAGCAAACGCATTGCCGCGCCTTTCAACGACGAAACGGCCCGTTCCCTGAAAGCGGGAGATCGTGTGCTCATTTCCGGCGTGATTATCGCCGCCCGCGACGCCGCGCATAAGCGCCTGGTGGAAACTCTCGACAAAGGCGAAACCTTGCCGGTGGATCTGAAAGGCGCCGTGGTCTATTACGTTGGCCCTGCTCCGGCCAAGCCGGGACAGCCCATCGGATCCGCCGGCCCTACTACCTCGGGCCGCATGGACGCCTATACTCCCCGCCTGATCAAGGAAGGTCTCAAGGGCATGATCGGCAAAGGCTACCGCAAGCCCCCGGTGGTGGAAGCCATGAAACAATACGGCGTGCCCTACATGGCCGCCGTAGGCGGCGCAGGCGCGCTGATCGCCAAAAGCATCAAAAAATACACCGTGCTCGCCTATGAAGAATTGGGGCCGGAAGCGGTCGCCGCCATGGAAGTGGAGGATTTTCCCGCTATCGTGGTCATCGACTGCGAAGGGAACGATTATTATGAGCAGGGACAGGCTCCGTATCGCGAACTGTAGGCTGTAAGGAGTTAAAGACATGATGCTTTTTTCTACCGGGAAACCCGTCGAGCCGAACCGGCTGGATTTCCTCCAGGCGGTTTCCGGCGCGCTGCTGATACTTTTTTTGTGGGCGCATCTGCTGCTGGTCTCCAGTGTGCTGATCAGCCCCTCCCTTATGACCTGGATTGGCTGGTTCTTTGAAGCGACCTATATGGCGCAGATAGGTGGTCCGCTTATTTTCCTGCTGATAATCTACCACTTTATCGTCGCGGCCCGGAAAATGCCGTTCCGCGCCGGCGAACTGTGCATTTTCTGGGAAAACGCCCGGCAACTGCGCCACAAAGACACTTGGCTGTGGCTGGTGCAGGTGGGCACGGCCGTTATCATTCTGGTTATGGCCGGCATCCACATGTATACGGTGCTCACGACCCTGCCCATCACGGCGGCGCGCAGCGCGGCGCGGGTACAGGAAGGCTGGCTGCCTTTCTACCTGCTGCTGCTGCCTGTGGCGGAACTGCATGTCGGCATAGGCTTCTATCGTCTGGGCGTGAAGTACGGCTATATCACGCGAGCATCGCGCGCCCGCTGGCAGCGCAATGAATACGCCATGACCGGCATTTTCATCGTCATCGGTTTGTTGACCCTCGCCCGTTTGTATTTTCTGGCTGTTTAGCCACGTCATCGGAGTACGCATATGCAAATTTTTCAATCCGATCTCCTGTGCATAGGCGCCGGACTCGCAGGCGAGCGCGTAGCGGCGGCCGCTGCTGAAGCCGGCTTCAGCACTCTTTGTCTGACCCTGGTTCCTCCCCGCCGCTCCCATTCCTCCGCCGCCCAAGGGGGGATGCAGGCGGCGCTCGGGAATTCCATCATGGGCGAAGGCGACAACCCGGACGTGCATTTTACGGATACCGTCAAAGGTTCCGACTGGGGATGCGACCAGGACGTTGCCCGCATTTTTGCGGAAAACGCGCCCATCGCGATGCGCGAAATGGCGTTTTACGGTGTGCCCTGGAGCCGCGTGGAAGCGGGCGAGCACACCTATTTTAAGGGCGGTAAACCTTTTCAGGCCGTTGAAAAAAAAGAAAAGGAAGGGCTCATCCACTCCCGCGCCTTCGGAGGCACCGCCAAGTGGCGCACCTGCTACACGGCGGACGGCACCGGGCATTCCGTGCTCTTTACTCTGGACAACAGGCTGGTGCAGCTTGGCGTGGGCATGCATGACCGTGTGCAGGCCGAAGCCCTGATCCATAACGGCGAACGCTGTATGGGCTGCATAGCCCGCGACCTGCGCACCGGCGAGTTGCGCGCCTATTACGCCCGCGCCGTGCTTATCGCCACCGGCGGGTACGGACGCGTTTACCGAGCTACCACCAATGCCGTCATCTGTGACGGCGGCGGCCAGATCTGCGCCCTGGAAACCGGCATTGTGCCTCTGGGGAACATGGAGGCCATCCAGTTCCATCCCACCGGCACCGTGCCCACGGACATTCTGGTGACGGAAGGCTGCCGCGGCGATGGCGGAACCCTGCTGGACGTCAAGGAATACCGCTTCATGCCCGACTATGAGCCGGAAAAAGCCGAATTGGCCTCGCGCGACGTGGTTTCCCGCCGCATGGCCGAACACATGCGCAAAGGTCTGGGCGTACAGTCGCCCTATGGCGAACATCTCTGGCTTGACATCCGCCATCTCGGCGAAAAACACATCACCACAAACCTGCGGGAAGTATACGACATCTGCAACAACTTCCTGGGCGTGAACCCCATCCATCAGCTTATCCCGGTGCGGCCCACCCAGCATTATTCCATGGGGGGGGTACGCACGAACAGAGACGGCGCGGCCTACGGCCTTTCCGGCCTGTTCAGCGCGGGCGAGGCGGCCTGTTGGGATATGCACGGCTTCAACCGGCTCGGCGGCAACTCCCTTGCGGAAACCGTTGTCGCGGGCCGCGTCGTGGGGGAAAAAGTCGTGGAGTTCCTGCAAGGCGAGACAAGCTCGTTCTTTTCCAGCCAGGCCTTGAAAGAAGCGGCCGCCACGGTTCAAGAGCGGATCAACGCCATCGTTTCGCGCGGCAAGAGCGGCGAAAACTGCTTCGTCCTGCGCGATGCGATGCAGGACGTTATGATGGAACATGTGGGCATTTTCCGTAACGGCAAAGACCTTGCCGACGGCGTGGAAAAGCTGCAGAAGCTTCTTGAGCGCTCGGAGCGCATCGGCTTGCAGTCCCAACATATCGGCTTTTCGCCGGAACTCTCCATGGCCCTGCGCGTTCCCGGCATGATCAAGCTGGCCTTATGCACCGCCTATGGCGCGCTCCAGCGTGCGGAAAGCCGCGGCGCGCACGCCCGCGAAGACTTCCCCGAACGCAATGACCGCGACTGGCTCAATCGTACCCTGGCATTTTGGAAGCAAGGGCAGAGCCTGCCGGTGTTGACGTACGAAGAAGCCTCTCCCTGGTTCGAGCTGCCGCCGGGAGATCGCGGGTACGGCGGGGGCAAGATTATTCCTGCCGACATTCCGCAAGAAAAAATCAAGCCCTTCGGCAGCGAAGGCAAGGGAGCCTAGCCATGGGACGTAAACTCCATATTGAGGTATTCCGCTATAATCCGCTGGCGCCGAATTCCCGGCCCCACATGCAGTCCTTCTCCCTGCAAGAGACCCAGAGCATGACCCTGTTCATCGCCCTGACGCAGATCCGCGAAAGCACGGATCCCTCCTTGCAGTTCGATTTCTGCTGCAGGGCGGGCATATGTGGTTCCTGCGCCATGGTCGTCAACGGCCGCCCTCGTCTGGCCTGCCACACCCAGACCAGGGATCTGCCGGATCACATCATCCTCCAGCCGCTCCCCTTCTTCAAACTGGTGGGGGATCTTTCCGTGGATACCGGGGTGTGGTTCCGCCAGACCTGGGAAAAAATCGGCTCCTGGATACATACTGCCAAGACCTTTAATCCCAAGGCCGAAGAAGAGCGCATGAGCAACAAACTGGCCAATGAGATCTTTGAGCTTGACCGCTGCATCGAATGCGGCTGTTGCGTGGCCGCGTGCGGCACGGCCCTGATGCGTGAGGATTTTCTGGGCGCGGCATCCATCAACCGCCTGGCGCGTTTTTATATGGATCCCCGCGACGAACGCACGGCCGGGGACTTTTATGAGCTGGTCGGCAACGATGCCGGCGTGTTCGGCTGCATGGGCCTGCTTGCTTGTGAAGACGTATGTCCGAAGAGCATCCCTTTGCAGGATCAGCTCGGCATTATGCGCCGCATGGCGGCGCTTGAATCCGTCAAGGGCATTGTCCCCAAGTCTGCGCGCGATATGCTGGACAGGAAAGGATGCTGCCATGAAAAACAGTAACGCTCATCAAGTGTGCAGGACGTAACGGCATGGGCCTGCTGGCTCTGTTGTCCTCCCGCAAACGCGCCGACCTGAGTCCCGTGGTGCGGGATCTTTTGGAACAGGCGATACTGCAACGCAGCACCATGCAGGTGGAGTTTACGGATGCGGAACTGACCAGCGGGCGTTTTGCCGGTCCTTGCGTGAAGTTTGACGAGAAGACCGTGTTTGTTGACGTTGCCTTGCATAAGCATCTTTCTGAATTGATAGGAGAAGAGGTGCGGGTGAGTTTCAAGACCCACACCAAGCGCACCAGTTCGTATTATCAGTTCACGAGCCAGGTGCACTCACTGCCGCGCTGCGGCGCCGCTTACGGGATAACGCTGGCTATTCCTGAGGAAATCCGCTCGAACCAGAAACGCAGCTTTGTCCGGATTACGCCCCGCAAGGAAGCCGTCTATGGCATCGGCGTATGGGAGATGCAGCCCGCGCGGACGCATCGCAACGACCCTGACGCCCTTGGCGCCGCGCAGGTCAGCTTTCGCCAGGATCATCAGAAAGAACTGGCGCTGCTGAATGTGTCCGCAGGGGGGCTCAGCCTGAAAGTGCAGCGCCCGCCGGAGGATCAGCCGGCGATGGATCCGCAGCCCGGCGATCGTCTGCTGTGCCTTTTGATGTTGGCTGCACCGGAAGGGGAGCCGGCGCTGTCGCTTTGGCTGGAGAGTACCGTGGTGAACCGCAGAGAACTGGAAAACGACCCCTGTGCCGTCGTGGGACTGCGCTTTGACGCCTGGGCCGCGCCGGCCCAGGATAAAGGGGGCGTAGCCGCGTGGTTCGGCCTGGGCGAGGATGGGGCCATCAGTGCGTTGGCTACCTGGATTGTGCGGCACCAGCTTCAGCAACTGCCGCAAAGCAAAGCCCGCTGATGCGTTATGGAACGTTTGTAAGCTTTTTTCTGTCCTGATTCACAACAAATTGAAAGGGTTTACGGGAGATGCCGTAAGCCCTTTTTTAGCGCCCCTGCCATCGGATTTTCTACATGGCCTTCATTTTGACGGCACTTCCCGAAAATTCGCCGGATCAGCCGGGTCGTACGCCATAGCACGATTACGGCCTTTCTGTTTGGCGCAATACAAAGCCTTGTCCGCACTATCAATCATATTTTCCACGAGGGAGCCCTTCCAGGAAGGGCTGCACTCCGCTATGCCCGCGCTGGCCGTGATATGGATGCCGCTTTCCACGACATTGCCCGCCACATCTCGAATCAGGAAATTAAACTCCCCGATGGCTTTCCGGACTTCTTCAACCAGTTCGAACATGCGGTGGGCATCAGGGCCGGACACGATCAGGGCGAACTCCTCACCACCGTAGCGGGCGGCCATGGCCATGTTGCAAGCATCTTTAAGCGGCTGAATATGGTGCTCAAGCTGCTTAGCCACAAACTGTAAAACCTGATCGCCTATTCGGTGTCCGTGCGTGTCGTTAAAACGCTTGAAGTGGTCAACATCAAACATGGCAAGGACTACGGGGCGTTTTTCCTTCTGCCATAAGTTAGTCACTTCAACCATGAAATCGTCAAAGGCTCGCCGGTTGGAGATATTGGTCAGGGCATCGCGGTGCGCAAGATGCTCAAGGGAGCGAATATCGTTTTCCAAAAAAGTTTTGACGTCGTCAAAAGCCGCGCGCAATTTGTTCACAAGACTCTGCGGGTCTGTTGCTCCCTCTTCAACAGTGGTGACAATCACCTCTTCCAGGTTCTGGATATTGCCGTACCTCGCGATAAGCAGTTGCTGGAAATTATTAACGACATGGGAAATTTCACGCGACAGATCATCAATCTTTGTGCGGTATGAGTCCACAGCGACAGTTTGGTATTCCAGCAGAACTTCTTCCAGGCGCTGTTCCGAATAATCCCGCTTTCCAAGGGTTTCCGTGAGAAGATTCTGGATTTTCATTTTCTGCGTATCGTTGAAATGCGGGTAATCTTTCATTTCTCTAAAGTAGAGTATAAGGGAGCGCCAGCGCGTATCTTCGGGCATGCCGATCCGGCTGAGCATTTCAAGAACTTCCTGATAGATCGCCGAGGCCGGCTTCGAGTTTGATGCGTTCATGCTGCTCATGCGTAGCTCCAGTGGAGAAAAAGCAAAAACTTCGAACGTTTTCGTTATTTTTGTCAAAACACACAGATAGGATAAAGCCCGCAAACAAAACCCTATCACCAACAAAGCATATCTAGCAGCCTATTCCAAGATTGCGGGAAAGGCAAGTAGTGGTAAGGAGTGCAGCGGCAAGGATTGCTTGTTATTCAGACAGCTTAGCCTGCATATTTTATGAGCGCCCCTGAAGAGAGGATGATCTGGCTTCTTGACGCATGACGCCGTCCGCTGCTATGCTGAAATCGTTGCAAATACGGAAAACTATGGTCCTTTTTCGTCATTAACATACTTATTGCGATTGATGTGTTATGAAAAGCTTTATCTTGCTTGTATGCGCGCTGGCGCTGCCCGGATTGGCCCAAGCCTGGAACAACGGCCCGCCGCCCGACCGGAACTCGCGCAACTCGATGATGCTCTATGAGGTGCAGCGCCGGTCGTATGAACAGGATCAGGAATGGCGCCGCCGCGATGATGATCAGCGCCGACGGGTTGACGAGGCACAGCAGCGGGAAATGTGGCGGCGTGACGATCAACGCCGCCGGGAGAACGCGCGCCTGCAGGATGAACGCGAACGGGACCGGGATCAGCGCCAGGCGTATGAAGAACAGCGCCAGGAACGCTTTCAGCAGGAATTGCAGCAGCGCGACGATGAAAAGCGCAAGGACGGCAAAGGCGGCAAGGGCGGCGCCTACCGGGAGCCGGAATACAAGGGCAAGCCGCTTAATCCCAAGGAACTGCGACGTTATGAACTGATCAAGCCTGGTGACAGCCCGTAAGAATTTTGGGGACACATTACTAAATTATTGCGGGCTTCGAGTGGCAGTCCGCAATAATTTAGTAATGTGTCCCCAAAATTCTACTTTGCGAGCAACAGTTCCGGATCCGGCCTGAAGGTCCAACGACCCTGTGCATTGAGCATGAAAAGCGGGATGAACTGGGAATGAAATTTTTCCTGCGGCAGGATCAGATCCAGGGGCCGGGTGTTGTTGTCCAGGATAAAAACGCCTTTGCCGGTGCTGACCGCCAGTACGGCATGGTTTGCCTTGCGTTGGGGGATATGCACCAGCACGATGCGCAAGGTTTCGTCCGTCCGACCGAGGGCGCGCAAGGCGAAGTATTTGGACAGGCAATACGCTTTGCAGTCGCCTGAACGATGGCTGAAATAATCCGCCAGTGTGGGCCAGCGGTCTGCCACACCGTAATTCGCCATGTCCGAGGCGGCGGGGAATTTGTTGAAAAAGCCGGTGACGGTCCGCAAGAGTTGCATCTCATCCATCCCGGGGGCTTTGCCCGCCAGATAGAGCCACTGGGGCGCATCCGCCGGCGGCAGGCAGGAGGTGTTGCGTTGCAGGCAGGGTCTGTCCCGTTCCGCCTGCAGAACTCTGGTCCACTGTTTTTCAATATAGACGGGAAAATCCTTCGCTGTGGCGGGAAAGGCCTGGTATCCGAGAAGCCGCTCAAAGGGGTCGTGCTGTTCTGCCGCCCGGGCCGGCAGGAAGAGGGCGGAGAACAGGAAACAACAAACAAGGCAGAGAGGAAGGCGCGAGAAGCGCAGGCACGTCATTTCGGTTCTGCGGGAGGCTGCGGCTGCTGTTCAGCTTCCTCCGCCGGCCGGGGAGCGCCGTCCGACGCGGGCTGGAGATAAAATTTCGCGGGGCTGCCGCTTTCGGTCTGGGGCACTTGCAGGCCGATGCGTTTTTGATGGTTGATGAGCACGGGACCGGTCAGATTCAGGGCCGCGAGTTCCGGTTGGCCCGGCGGAATGGAGACGGTCACCAGCACCGCCACTTGGCGGACGTTTTTCAAACGCAGCAGTTTTTGTTCGGCATCGCCCACCGTGACGCTGTAGTTGGGCAGGAAGGTGTACGGATCGGCCACCAAAAGGCCCAGCGCGGGATTCTGCATGCTTTGCAGCACAAGCAGGGGCGCATCCGGGCGGATCTGCAAGAGGGTGAACTCGTGTTCATCCTCAAAACCGGCGAGACCGCGCGGAAAATAGACGACCTTGTCCATGCTGATGCGGCGCCGGCCCAGCCGGGTGTTGATTTCTATTTCCTGTTGTCTTGCCATAATGTTGCCGCCACGAGCAAATCTTCGTTACTGGTTTGGATTGCCATGCGGTTTTCCTCCATAACGCGCTGGTATACTTCGTCCCGGTACACGGTCATATCATCGGGCAGTTCCAGGCCGATCTTCACCTGCTTGCCCTGGATGCCGAGGACGGTGACGCGTATGCTATCGCCGACATACAGGCTTTGACCGGCGCGGCGGGTAAGTATCAGCATGAGACACCCATAGGGGGTAAGAGCTATATGAACTTCGTCAGATTCAACTGCATGATCATGGCCGAGGATTTCAGCACCGTGCTGTAGGCCAACTCCTGCTGCGCGAGGCGTGAGAGCAGCTCCGTCAAATCCACGTCCTCAACATAACTCAAACGCTCCTCTTTATCCAGCTTTTGGTAGTCGAGAACCTGCTGGGTGATGGCCAGGCGGTTTTCCTTGCCGCCAATCTTGGCTGCGGCGGTCATCACGGTCTGCTGGGCTGTGGTCAGATCCTCCAGGCATTGCTGTATGCCGGACTGGTTGTTGCATTCGGTGAAGGCGATAAGGCGGCTTGCCACTTCAAAAAGATTGCGGGCGTCGCCGTCGCCGAATACGGGCTGCGCGGCAACGGACGGGTCGGCATACTTCATGTCCGTCGTCTGGTACAGGCCGCCGAAGATGTCCTTGCCCACGTTGTTCACGGTTATGTATTGGCCGGGCATGATTTCATAGCCCAGGTCCGCCCGGTGCGGGCGGATGTTGAATTGCTGGCCGACGTCAATGCTCCCGCCGCCTCCGGCCACGTCAACATCCAGAAAGCCGCCAGGCACAATGAGGCGGGTGGGGCCCGTAGCGGAAATGTCAACATGCGAGGCAGTCCAAGACAGGCCGTTGTCCGTGCTGTAGGAGAAATAGACCGTATCCGGCGGCGGCCCTGGGTTATAACTGGTTTTTGTGGGGTCGTACGGGTCGGGGTCAATGCGTATGCGCACATCGCCGGGGAAATTGCCGGTGCTTGTGCAGTTTTGGGCTGGGAAATTGCCGAAACTTTCAATGGCCTGGGGCTGATTCTTCGGATTATCCGGATCGTTGTCGTCGCCCATGTAATAGGCGGCCGGGCG
>Ga0123357_10008595_pt1 | contig 12775 bp, 10 predicted proteins | sample TergutEmb28metaG_FD_89873 | JGI IMG/M metagenome (GOLD analysis project Ga0123357, IMG submission 89873) | Embiratermes neotenicus P4 segment gut microbial communities from Petit-Saut dam, French Guiana - Emb289 P4 | ecosystem: Host-associated > Arthropoda: Insects > Digestive system > Gut ... | reverse complement strand
TGTCGCTTCTACCTCCCACGCCTTTACGAAACTATCGCCGTACTGTTCTGAACATCAGCAGCCGGCACAGTCACTGTAATGTTAGTGATAAGGGTTTTTGAACATGTAGTAGTAACTGAGTCATGCAGTATACACTGGCCAGGCGAATACCCAGCCACCCCAACTTAAGTACCTTCCAAGTGTCGTGATACGGTCACTGAACTATTTGCAGCTGGGTGTGTGAGTCAGGTGGCAAAAATAAAGCTAGCAACGCAAGCGATAAGCCACCAAGTTGAGTACATCATCTGCCAGCTGGTTCCATAACACGGTTCACAAGAGTGCGTGTACGGGAATTAAAAAATGCCCATAACTCCGTAACCGTCCAAAATCGGACACATGTTTATATGAACTTTTTTGATCACAGAGACCTAGGAAATCACCTCCTGCAGTTATGCCCTAAAGTCGTGAAACACCCTGTATATCCCCCTTGGATTGGTAAATTTCCCACATGTGACTGTCCAATGCCTTTTATAATTAGAACATTCATTTTGATTAAATCTGGTATGGATGTGGAGATTTTTATCAATTATTACGTTTAACAACTTTGCCTATGCGTTATGGCAGTGCTTACTGTATTTTGTGTTAACAGCATTGTTACTATTATGCTTCCTGGCAGGATTAATGTCAGTGATGCCAGTATGTCAAAATACAAAAAATAGTCCAGATACAGGAATTGTAATTACACACTTCATAAATGTATATGTATGTGAAGAATTATATATGTATATATTGCCTTTGAATCAGTAACTTTTCCACATGTGACCGTCCATTGCCTATTAAGTTTACAACAGTAATTTTGACAATGTCGGTTATGAATGTGGATGATTTGTTTTCTTCATTTTATTTTCATGGGTTCTGGAAACATAACACTGTGTCTTTCAGTCTCTGTCAGTGTCCTGTTTGTTTTAGACTATGTGTAAGGTAGAACAATGTAATCCCCAATGATTTTGTTGATATATCTGAAACCAATTCAGAATAATAGTGATGTCTTCTGTAAACATTTGGAACATGTTTGGTTCTTTCCTGGTCTTAATTTATTGATTTGTAGGTACAGTTCTTTTCAGTTACCTTTTATATTATGCATTCAATTGTAAATTCTAGGCCAAATGTTAAGTTCTGGCACAGAATGTCAAAATATGTTAGTGGAGTGTGATTGATGGCTACCCAAATACTGTTACCTGTCTTAGGAGGGAGGGAGAGAGGGACTGTACTTCAGCTCTGATCTGATAGATTTGTAGTGGTGGTAGCCTCAACAAACTAAGAGCTAGTGTGGAGTATAGTTTCTGTTCAGTATTAATCCATTCAGGTTTTAACAGCTGCCATGCACAATGCTGTTGTCTGGCATGGTTTCAATTTTAAGGATGTTGTGGCAGTATGGGCTGATGTTTTTGAAACCTGATCTCCTGTGCAAAGCGCTGAGGGTCCAGCATCATTTTTATCTAATTCTTCATCATTGGGCCCTCAAAATTTGCTATTGTTTTGTGTTGAATGGTTACCGTGTCCCGTTGTTTTACAGTTGTGTGAATAGTCTTTCCAGTATGGCACTGTAACATCCTGAAATTATGCCAGAATATATTCCATTGTATGCACAGCCACTTTCATATTGGTATGGGCACTTACTGTTCCAATGGTATCTCACATGTGGCATTTTGATACAAGAAATAACACAGCAGTACAGTAGCAGGAGCTTAAGATGGTAGTTTGCTGGCACATTATGTATAATTAACTTCATGGCGATTTTTCACCTGGGTATATGAATGAGTTTGAAGAGAAATTGTAAGGTATGTGGGCACTTGGGAGTGTCATGGCTCCTTCCAGACCAAGTCAGTGCAGCCTGAGTTGATATGATTGGCATCAGCAGTGTACTCGCTGATGATGGCCCGGACCCAAAGATGCTGGAATTAGTATTTAATATAGAAGAACATTGATAAGTTGTGTCATAGTGGTGTGGTTTTTTTATTTAAATTACAGATTTGGTACACAGTAAAGAATACAATTGTTGTAGTGTAAACCAACAAATGCACACAGTTTGTTATAATTACAATAGTGTTTTAATAGGTCAGCTGCTCCATGTTTCAGGCCTCACTGGCCCATTGTCAGGGAGTGCACAGTTGCATAAAACAGTCTCCCCTTATTATCATCTCCAGTATGTAGTAGCACTGTCATAAATGTGTCAGTGTATGATTTATTTTAGGTGTATATGTACACAGTAATTGGAGCAGTCTGTAAGTTTGTGTTTGTTTATGGTTCATACCGTGAACACACTGAAGCCAGAAAATAGAAAATGTAAAATTAGTAAATAATATATTCCAAATTAGTAGTGCTTGTCAGGTCTTCACTGTTCTGGAAAGTTACACAGTGTTGATTGTTAGTTATAAATACCAGTCAACACTACTTCTCATCCCAGAAGAGCGAAGACCTCATTTACACTGCGACAGAAGCCTGAAATCACCATAGCATCTGTCAGTACAGTTTAAGTGTCCATTTGATATTAGGGTAGTTTCTAAACAATTACACTATATTGTCTAACATTTTAAAATACTGTATAACACTTCAACAGTTTATACAATAACAGGTCATCATTACAGAGAAGCAGTTAATGTACTTAGAGCTGTCCTTGAGACAGTACTTTTTTTAATCTTAAAAGCATGCAATGTTTTAGGAACATTGCAATATTATATCATTTTTGTTAAAAATGTCATACTTGTGAAATAGTTTGGAAATTTGTGTAATTTACCACCTGAACGTCCTGTATAATGAATAGCTTAAAAATGTGTGCCAGGTAAAGTGATAGGTGAAGTGCCTAGCAAAGGTAAAATATAAATACACGTGTGTGTTCAATAACAAGTCATTGACCGTTCTCAGGGGGTGGTTTTCTAGTTAGAGTTAAACATTTTACCATGAAAGTTTTCCAGCTAGCATTATTTTTTTTATCTGTAATGGATTTCCATCAGGTGCTGTAATCAAAGGTAGTATAGTTTAGCTGCATTTAGAAATGACAACAAATAATGAGTAAATTTTTTATGCGTCTTTGACAATGCTATGTGAAGATTTAAGTCATAAAAAGTTTGATAGAAGAATGGTGGGAAATGAGTGATTATATAAAATGGTATTAAGAGTGTGTTAGATTTATGTTTAGTCACATCCACCTCTCTTGTTCCTAAGAGTACTGCATTTTCTCATTACGATAAACACAGGAAATTTTAAACATCACGTGATGAGGAGCCACATATTCAGAGTAATATTTTAACTTACGGAAGAAGGTAGGCACTCAGTTATGAGTGTAGAATGAATGAGAGTAACATTGAATTCTGTTTAATGATCACAGAACTGAGGGAAAAATTTTCTTTTAAAATTAAATGAAAAAATGTAATGATCATAAATCTGTGGTGCAGAAGTGAAAGACTTATGTGTGTCAGAAATAACTGAGAAACACATTAATTTTAAATATCCTGATGATTAGGTTGTCCAGTTTTTCAGTTAGAAGGATACAAGTTGCTTCTCATATGTGCATATATAAGGTACTTCTCTTTTTATTTATCCTACTGTCATTTATGATTTGCTAAAATAATTTTGAAAGTACTTTAGTTTTTATCATACTTCCTTTCTTTTCTCAATCAGGGGAAACCGAGTACACCAACTGTCTGCACAGGAAGACTTGTATTCACAACAGTAAGTAGGTCAATTACTTCCTGTGCATAGCAGTTGATCTGCACCTAAGAGAAAAGGAGTTTATGTTTTCTAAAATTATAGCAGCTACAGTTTGAAATTTTGTATATCTGTGTGTGGAATTTTGATATTTGATTTATATGACGTGGATTGAAATCCATATATTCAATGTGGTATTGTATAATAGAACAGTATTGAGGTCTTTGCTGTTCTGGGATGTTATGCAGCATTGATTGGTAGCTAGTTACTGATATTTTAGGACAGCTTATCAGTCCTGTCTTCAAGGTTCAAGATGCTATTAGGGAACTTGTGAAGTTAAAAACCAGTTCATACAAAAGAACAACAGTTGATTTCAAAATGAAAGTGTCTTGTTATAAATGTTGAAAAGTAAACTTCATTGGTCAGTTCAGTTAGTAACACTTTCCCCCCTCCCCGTATTCTTGGCCTTATTCATTGAACTTGTGTATTGCATGCATTTTCAGTAACAAGGCAGGCTTTGTGGTTAATTGGCATGTTGTAGATATTTTGATGTTTTATCATATGACAAGTGTAGTTCAGGGTTTTCAAGTTATCACCAAGGTAGCAATATTAGTTTTGATCAATAATTTTATGAACTGAACTGTTGGGCCATCCTTATACATAGATATTATTGCCATGCTTTTGAAGGCAACCACTCAGACAGAAGATTTGCCCAGGTTCTGCTTACCTTAAGTTTATCTTTCATTAATGAGACAATGTGATGTTCTCTGTACACACCAGAAGCACTGTAGTGTTAATGCAGTGTGCATAACAGTTGCACAAACTCAGCTTTAATGTTGTAACATCTGTGTACACATGCCAGTGAAAGCAACTGCATTCCTTTTTTATGAACTTGTGGTATATTTGTCACTGGCAGAGTGCATTCATTCATTCATTTATTCATTCATTCCTATGAAAGAAATCTCTGGATGGATGGTATTCTGTAGATGTTTATTTTGTTGAAACAGTGATGTGCCATGTTTGTATAAGTTTTATGACTGATCCATTTTACCAACATAATGTTGGGATTGTCTGAGGTATGTCTGTCACATGTACAAGTATGTTTGGAAATTGGTTCCACACTTTGTCTTCAGTTGATTAGTTGCAATCATACTGACAGATATTTTATTGCTTTTGTTTTATTGTAAGAGTAATGTCGTTCTTTGAGATCGAAACTGGGACTTCTTGGTTACTGGATTCTGTGTTCCATCCCAACCATTGCCACTAACCAGCTTACAAATCCGTAGAGCAGAGCCCTTCCTGAAAAGCTAACAGTTGCTCATATACTCAGTGCCATTTATTTCAAAATTAAAACAATTTTTGGTGTAATGGCAACTAATTATACCTAAAGATTTGAGTGAAACCTCTTTCTGGAATGTTGTGTGTGTATCAAATATCAGGCAATAGGTAATTGCTCAGCATAATGTTGGTGTAGGATACCAGATGTGTAACCTTTACAGTAATATTGTTTGAGTTCATTAAGATTCATATAATGGCATGGAATTAATTTCCAGCATATCTGAGAGTGTCTGTACATCTGTCATGAGAAGTCAAGGTTAATATGGGGGCAGGGACAGTCTTCAGCACATCACATATTCATTGCAGTCCTAAGAATTTATGCGTGTGATCTTGTGACAGGCAAGCTGGTAGGAACTTCGAAAGATGTTGGCTAATTTTAGGCTAGAGACACCCGTGGTACCTAATTAAGGTTGAATGTTGTGGATTGGTTTGAATAGGGATTTGCCTGTCCTGGATATGTGGCTAACAACCAGAAGAATCCAATGTATGTGTGAACTAGAGTGGAACATGAGTCAAGTGAACTGTGTTGAAATGATTTCACATGCTGCAGGTATAATAGTTGTAGTAAAGTGGGTTGAAAAAGTAACTGAGTTCTTGGTATGTTATTGTTTGGCATGCTTTATGAAGTCAAACAATGAACACATTATGTGGCAACCATTCCTATCTGCCTTTACGTCTGTGACCTAGTATCAGTGCCCAAACTGTTCGAGGGACTTTTGTCAAGTTTGGTGTAGGAAGTTTTTTTCTTTAAATTGCAAAAACCTTTTCAGGCAAGTGTGGGGGTTTGAGAGTTGGCTCAGTGGCAGTCAAACTTTGCTTAGGACAAAAATAAATTTCTACTCCACTTTCCATATTTCTTGGCGAATTTAGGTGAAACTGAGCATAAAAAAGTACCAACATGATGCCATTGAGAAGCTGGGAGTTGCATGAAAATGGGTGCAGTGAAAGCCATATTTTACTCAAGGGTGTTAATGTATTTCTGATTGTTATTTTTTTATCTCATGGCCGATTTAGGTGAAATTCGATTTAGAAGGTCTGCATATAATGCCTTTGAGCAGTTATAAGTTTCATGAAAATTGGTGCAGAAAAGCTGTACTTATCTATAGGGGCTTAAATGAAATTTTGCCTGTATTTTATACATTTTTCATTCAACTGTGATACAATCCATTGTAGAACAACTACACATCATGGTATTGGGTAGTTGTAAGCTTCGTGAAAATCAGCTCAGTGAAAGACATACTTTATTTTGTGGTGTAAATTATTTCTGTTCCCTGTTTTGTACATTTATTGTCCAATTTGGATGAAATTTGGTGTAACAGATTTGCAAGCAATGCTGTTGAGCATTTCTGAGTTTCATGAAAATTGGAGGACAGGCTGCACTTTTATGGGCATTAATGAAATTCCATTTACATGGGTACTGTGAAATCGTATGACATTTTGAAAGTAAAGAACGCCTTGATGATGCTAGTGTACCATGTTACAGAGTACATCATCTGTAGTCATGTTATATTTATGTTTTGTTATATTCTGTACAGGTGGCTGATTAATGACAAAGTGAATGCATAGGATGTGTTGGAAACTCTTCATGGGGCTCCTGGTACTAAAAGTTTCAAGAGTTCTGCCAGCACAGGGTCTCACCTGTTGTTTCTTGATTGGATGTTTTGATATCAGTTTATACTAAGTTTTCCGGTTTTTGCAGTAGATGTTATTGATATAATGGTCTTATGGGTATTTACACCACGTATTATAGTGGGTTTGTTACGCTATTTCAGAGGAACAAACTGCCTCCATCTTCAGGGTGGCTGAATTTGTTTCAGGTGGCTACTTGTGCCTTGAAGAAGGGACCAGCATGTTCCTTCCAAGCGTCGGATCAAACCGGTGAACTAGAGAGTGTAAAAACCTGGAAGACCACTTATGCTTATTTGATCATACAAGTGACATTTTTGGAAGATTTCTGGGTGTTTTATTAGTAATGAAGTCAGGACCACATAGAAGTTGTGTAGTTGAAACTGGGAGGGTAAGGAGAAAATGCTGGCTGGGTTGTGTTATGGGGTTGTGCATGTAAGAATGCGTTGAGGCTTAAAATGTTAACTTTGATTTTAAGGTTACCCGGTTCTCTTTGGTTTAGAGAGTGTAATGTGCGGTTGTCAACAACTATAAATGTTGATTTAGTTATTCCACTTCTGATTTAATACTCATCAGCACTGTACCAGAACCTGATTTAAATGTCCCCTCTCATAAGAGGGTGAAGGGCATAAATCATTGGTATTATTACAGAATATCACATACATGTCCTTACATTAAAGTGTGTATCCTTTTTGCAGGATATAAGCAAGTATTAACTCAGTTTTTTTTTTTTTTGTACACACGCTAATTGAAGTATCAACTATCAAATCTGGCGTTCTGTATTCATATTAATAACAACTTACTTTTAATGCCTACAGCATGTACAATATTACACATTTAAGTCCTCTAGTTTAGCTGTGTGAACATATCAAATTTGTAGTTTTGGAATTCGATGTTTGATGTTGCAGTAATGGCTGCCTATTTCCTGGTTCATTGTCAAGGAATTTTGCTTGTATATTGTCATTTAAATTTTATGTTCAGAGGGATGTGTATTCATTTTAATGTTGAAACTCTTCCAGATCAATTGGTGAGAATATTCCAGTGACTTTATTGTATCTGTTTTTTATGCGTTGTAGTTCTGTGGGGGTTTTGCATCGTTGGATAATATTGGCTACATACTGTTCATACTACACAAGTCTTTATCTTCCTCTTCATATGGAAGTGATGGCAGACACATTTGAAACTTCATGTCAAATTATGTCTGCAGGTAAATCATGCAAATGAATGCCAGTAGGCTGTAGGTTCTTACAGGTGCTTCTTATGGTATTTGTTATTACAAATTAATGCTGCTTTTAAAGTACAAGTGGTGAACCATACCAGAGGATCTGGTGATTAACATAGAGAAAAAAGTAACTAATTGCTTTTATTTATTTCTTTATTTACTTTTAGAGTTTTGAGTGATATAACATTTAGACTCGTATTTAATTTTTACTATTAATAAATGTGTTTATCTTAACATCAGGTGGTTGGCATTACTGTTACAAGCATTAGAGGGTGGTGAAATTTATTCTGTGGGTATGAATGTAAGATTGGGGAAGGAGATTCATTGATTGTGAACTCTTTCTGCCATTTTCATTTTAGGTATTCTAAAATGAATTGTGTAAGCAAATAATAGTCTTTAGAACTGCACTATTCACATCTACTTCGCAGTAGAAGCCTGAAATCACACAAATGGTATTTAATAATACAGTTTCATAAATGGAACTTTCTTTTCATACCCTGAGTACTTTCATAGATTTTATTTCGACATTGAAGAGCCTGTGTAAGCACTGTTTTGAAGTAACTGAGAAATAACTAATATACAGACTAATCTTCTGGCCAGAAACTCAGCCCTTGCATCAGTAAGTCCACTGTTTATGCCGTTGTGCTGATCAGTTGTTGTGAAACAGTATCTCTTTACCCCCTCAGACTGTAGTAGACTGTTCAGGCCATTCTTGGATTATTTGGTGCTGTGTGATAGCTAGGCTGCATTCCATTTTTGTGACAGAAAGGTGCATCCAACCGGAGAGTCTGTGGTCTTCTTTTGCACATACTGGCAAACGGGATCATTCAGGGAGTTGTAGTGGTCATTTAAGAACAAGGTTTGGGTATGTCAACGCCATAAAAATTATGTATTTCAAAATTGGCGAGGAAATCAGGGATAATGGAAAGCCTTTTGGATTGGACTGCAGGGGGCTTGAAACTGTATTATCAGCTGAAAATGATTGTTGGCTTTGCTCACCAAATCATTGCATAAACTTTCCCAAGAGACCCAACTTCCCTACATGACACATGAAATGACTGCCATGAAAGTGAGCCTGCACCCTTGCCATGTATGTGTGGGGGCACATGGGAAGAAGACCTTTGTTTTTGTGCATAGATGCAACAGTTGATTGTGCAGCTACCTAGGATTGTAGATCTCATGTCGTTTACAATTGAAGAATGGTTTTATCTCAAGAGGATACAGGAACTCTCAAAATACAAGTTTGTGGGTGGTGGCAAATTCATGTCTAGTCTGTTAGGAGCCATAGCATTGTACAAAAATTGGCATGTGGTTTACTGTTTTCTTCACCCAAATTATTGCTCCCATATTCTTTCACTACACCATGCACACAAAGATGTACCTTGCAGTGTTCAGTGCATTTGTCAATCAGTTAACAAGGACTGAGGTGAGATGTTGCCTGTAAAATGAGGGTAGTTGGAAGATTTCTTGAGACGATGATCTCAAAGGACCCCCATTTATGAGCTAGAAAAAAACGTTCACGTGGAGATTTCAGTTATTCCTGTGGACATGTTAAAGAATGTATTCACTATTTTTGAGCATTGTGCATGAACACCAGGGTTTGCAACTGTCAGTACCTTATGTGATATAGATTGCCCTTTTACAAGGTGTTTGGTGTGACGCTTCATCAGGATGTGTCTGTAAATGGTGGCTGTAGTGGAATAGTCTTTGTGCCTTCAGTGAGAGGATCATTTCGTATTTATGCTCGGAGCAAGCAGGAAAGCCACACAGGCTAGTTCATGTGCCAACTCATGTATATAAATACTACATAAAATATTTGTGCATATTGTTAAATTAATTCTGTTTTCATGATTATGTGTATACCGTATGATGGATAAATTACATTATGCGTGATTTCATGTAAATAGTTTGGTTGGATAAGGGAAGTTTCTTCTCCAAAATGTTTAAAATCATCTTTATATTTACACAAATAGGTAAACTGATATGGTGTTGTCTTGTTTACAGTGCTGTCAGCGTATTTTGATAATGTGGGTACTACCAAGTCACTGTGTCATTTTAAAGTAGTTGTAATTTTTGGGCAGTAACAAGTTGTTAGTGGACTGTTTCAGTAATAGTCTGATGGTCATACTTTACTTAATTTAAATGGTTGAAAAGCAAAGTGTCAGAATAACATTTTGTTTTGTGAGTTTGTTGTTTGAGGCGTGCTGAATTACGGCTTCTCTGTGGATGCTTTACCTGGTCTGCTGTAGTATATCTTCCATAATCAGATATTTTTGACTGACTTTTGAGTTAAGTATTTGTTTTAAGCATTAACACACGTGGTTGGCATGTACCAGTATATTCTTGTCTTGTGAAGCTGCTGGGCAGGTATATTGCTGACACCTTTGTGCCTTACTGTACAGTGTCTTTGTACAGACCGTGCACATATTGGTCAGGTGGTAATGCTTTTGTGTTAAGGAGGTGTCTGTTTCCAATGTCAATTGGGAAACTGTCCATTATAACTAAGAATATGAACGCCATGATTATGCCTCAAGTTAGGTCACAACAGTTTCCTTCTACATTCTGTCCAGTTTACCAATCATGCTAGCATTTGATGCCATATACAGAATGTACAACTTACAGCAGAACCTGCCCATAGAATCTACAAACCTGTTCAGGAAGTGGACATTAACTATTATACATTGCATGTTGTACTGCAGAAATGGTCACTGTAGCATGGGTGACATTATTGTTGCGTGGTGACTGTTGATGCTCCATATTCTGGAGTGCTTAGACCTGCTAAGCCCCTGTTTGAAAATAACTCTGTAGCTGTGAATACATTGGCATTAAATAGACCGTAAATGTATCTATGGATAGTTTCTGTGGCATTTCCATTTATTTATAGGAACAAGATTCTGTTGTTTAGAATTGAATGGAACAGGGTTTTAGGAGCCTGGATACCATAGTTGGTGTTGTTACTAGGCTGTGGGTGAGACTAAGAAACATTACATTTGAGATCTCAGTATATTTTACACATATTTTAATGCAATTGTAACATTTCCACGTTTTTGATACTGGATGGCCTGAAAATGGTGATGCTTATTTGCATTATGTTGCTGCCGTATTAATATGACTGATTAGCATTAATGTCATTAAAGTTGTGTTGATGGTATCATTTGATTCATGACAGGAGCAAGAGATTTCTCTTTTCTCCATAGCATACTGACCAGCTCGGTGGCCCACCAAAGTGTCTACTAGGGTTCCTAATGCTAGGGTTGATAAGAGCAGAGGTGTACTTCCACTGCCACATATGACATTCATGACGTGTTTAAGTACAACTGTATCGTTACCTGAATGTGATTGTTATTCAAAGAAATGTGTTGGACCATGGAGATGAACAGGTTAAATACAGCTGATACTCAGAGTGACTAAGGAATATTAGTTACATTGTTTTTCAAATTTGAATTGAATACAGGATTGCTGAACAGTGGGGAAACTCTCAGAAACAGTGGGGCATGGGTATAATATTTTAGGCACATCCTAAGTTTGTTTTTTTTTAAATATTCTGCATGACTATATAATATTTTCAAATTCTAACAAACTGACATTCAAGTACAAAATTTTGTGACCTTAGATGATTAAGAATTTCCATTTTTCGTGTGATTACCTTTTCTTTTCTAACTTTAGTGAGGGTTGAGCTTCTTTGTATTATTGTAACTTTAAACTGTGTGTGTAAATTGCACCCTGAAAGTAATTAAACATCAGAATACATATTTTCTTGTTCATTTGTTGAGGTATAATTTTTCTGCATGCCTTTTGTAACTTCATGTACTCATTTATATTGGTTTTTGTTTTTGGGTGACCACAATAAACTTTCAGATTTGTGAAGGATTGTGCATCTTAGTAATTGTAATTAATAGTGCAGAAAGTTAACTAACTCTGATTAAGATTGTGAATAATTTATGATATCGATATGCCAGTCATTGTGTTGCACAGATGACAACACACACCCCTTTTATAACAAACACATTTCTATAGTCTGGTGACTAGAATAATAATTGTACATATGGTACCATGTGTTTGTAAAAGTTTGGCAGAGTGTGTGTAGTCTGGTACAGAATGCACATTAGTAGTAAGAAAATTTTAGATCTGAATATTCCATGCATTGTAGCATTCTGTTTACTAAATTTTCTTGGAATATCTATGGAATTACAGGCATGTCAGGTGGACATTAACCTTTTTATCTTTTATTTATAGTTGAAAACAAGGTGCATGATTTGATGTTCTTACAGAAGTGTTGTTGAAGATTTAGGTGTTCTGGGAAGTTTTGCGGTGTCCGTTGGTAAATAGCTGCTTATGTTATAGAGGTATATAGTCTTCATGGATTGCTTGACCTGGAAGACGAAGGCACTACGTTGCTTTGAACTGTTTACCAGTTTACATGGCATATAATAAATGTGTTTGAATATGATATGATGCTGTAAAGAAATGGACTAATCGGTGTATATTCTCCAAATTACACAAGTGAAGATAACTTTTGCTTGTCCCACTACTTGTGTACAATTCACTGTTTTGTAGTGGCATTCATAATGATAATGTGGTTGTTAGAAAATATACTACTGCTAGTATGAAGCTTTCTGCTGTTTGTGTCCTCTTACTTATGCCACTTGCTGAAGTCTGTAGTGGTTTTAGGTTTACAGGTAATGTACAAGTTGTGAATGCAGTTGACTTGGGTGAACATTAGGAATGGTGTTTATGGTGAATAATGCATGAAATTTTAACTCTCTCTCTTTTTTTTTTTTTTTTTTTTTCCCCCCCCCAAAAAAAATTTTTTTTTTTTTTTTTTTTATTTTTTTTTTTTTATAATTTTTTTTTTTTTTTTTTTGGTTATATTTTTTTTTTTTTTTTCATATTGTTTTTCTG
>Ga0123357_10008594_pt1 | contig 12775 bp, 5 predicted proteins | sample TergutEmb28metaG_FD_89873 | JGI IMG/M metagenome (GOLD analysis project Ga0123357, IMG submission 89873) | Embiratermes neotenicus P4 segment gut microbial communities from Petit-Saut dam, French Guiana - Emb289 P4 | ecosystem: Host-associated > Arthropoda: Insects > Digestive system > Gut ... | reverse complement strand
TAACCACGTGACACCCCTCTATCCGCAAAAGTTGGCACTAACTTCGCCTACCGGCGGCGGCCGCTCTGTCGGTATAGTTCGCTCGCGGACTAAAGCCACGGAGTTTAGTTTAGTTTTTTAGTGCATCAAGTGTAAAGGGAGGTCTCCACGTTGGTATACTATTCCATGTATCTTGTTGTGAAATTTACCTGATGATGAATCAAGCGGCGTACACATGTAGTAGATGACAAATGAATACACAGTGTTGTATGAGTTGTGTTTAGTCTGAAAATAAATACACACCTTTTTTTTAACAATCACAGTTGTTTGTTGATACCACAGTTAATCCGTGTAACTTAGTTCCGCTGTAAAATGTGTCTTGTACTAGATGACTATAACTGCAGGCGGTAACAAAAAGTTAATTCTCCGAAAATGTTATACAAGGTGGCGCTGTAACTGAAGAAGCTTTCAATTTCGAAGTAAAATTGGATTGTAATTTAAATAAAAAGCAATTAATCAGTAGCAATTTTTCGGGTTTAAAGAGAAAACTCGTGAAATTTAATTGGAAATTTCAATACTACAAGCCTCCACGTTGCCTTATGGATGAAAGAAAATACACGAGTGTAAATCCCGCTACGCTTCTCTGTCAAGTTAGCGACTGATTTGCAGTTGTATAGTAATTGTTGTGACTGGATCCTGATGTAATTTGTTCCTTTTTGGGTAATTACCCGGCGTCTGAGTTCTAATTGCCGAAGTTTCGGAACTCACTATCGATTCCATCTTCATAGGCAGGTGAATTCACCTGCCTATGAAGATGGAACCGATAGTGAGTTCCGAAACGTCGGCAATTTGAACTCAGACGCCGGGGAATTACCCAAAAAGGAACAAATTACATTTAGAACACAGCGAAAGCTTAAAAACAAGAATGGATCCTGATGGTTTACGTAATCAAATATACAATCATGAAAACTTTAGGTTTCTACCGCATTTGTTGATAGGTGTGGCGGCGTGATGTGTTGAGTCTTAGTTTACACTAACTGAACTGTTACTCTAATGCGTTGTGTGTACCACGATTTTTTAATTAAATCCTCAGCCTGCTCCATTACTGTAAGTAAAACTACATGCTATTGTAACCTTACATTTCTGTTGTTAGTGTTCATTACATCTGCTCGTTAGAATGATTTATCTTTTCAAGGTCCATTGAGTTCATGTATCTAATTAATTGCTTCAGATGCCTATTGGGTGGATCGCATTTACTCACTGGCCAGTTGCCCACTTTAAGTACACTCTTCTTCAGAATTTCTCTTTCGTTCTTTAGCCTTTTGTACTGGAATATCAGAAGGTCTACTTTTTTGTGCCGTTTTTGCATGGGCATTCTGGATTTCCTAGAATTTTTAGTCGATGCAAGTAAGATCGAATATTTACATGGCCGTTCATAATTGTTGTTATATTTGGGCTTACGTTTGGATTCACTGGCAGTCTATATTCTACGCTTCGAAAAAAAATCTTTAGTAATCGCTCCTTTCGTTGTTTCCTACAATTAGCTTTGCCATTTTCTTATGCTTTTTCCCGGTGTCTTTTTTATGGCGCTCTTTTGTATCCTGCTAATTATTACGTGGTAATTTTCAGTTGCCTCCCTCGCAAGTCGATCTGCAAATTCATTTCCATTAAACCCGGCGTGAGCTTTCACCCATTTAAATTCTATTTTCCAGGTCTTTTTGTTAAGGGTTGCTGCTCTCTTCCTGATTCCTTCTACGAGGAGCTTGTGGTTTCTGGCGCTCCTTATTGAGTCCACAGTTATCTTGTAGATGTGTAGATGTGTAGATGCTGCTAGGTGTTTGATTTCAATTTCCTGATTCATACACACAGTGTACCACGTTGTAGTTTGATTCATTAAGCAGTTAAAAATATATAAGTAATAAACCAACATAAACTGTCGTTTTACATTTATCTGTAACGCATTCCTTATACGAAGAGCGCAAAGAAACACGCTAGTGCCAGCCTGACTTTCCGTGGGTCCACTAGCGTTGCATTCGAAATTGCTAGTCTATTTTAGATAATATTACTTATTAATTGCTGCTAAACTTTACAGCCAATAATCTAAATCCGCTACTTCCTTTCGTTGTTAATAAAGATTAGCAACCACTAAGCACAGTTCGAGTAAGTATTAGTCAGTAGTATCAAACATAAGTTACTGCAACACTTGGTAATAGGCCGAATAGACGTTGGAAAACGCAAGTTTTTCGTGCTGTCTTCAGTGAATGTTATTAATATGCCTTTATCTTTGTCTTATATCATTACTGGGATACGTCCCACATTTTATGCACATATTCCTTTAAACCTGCTTATAGACACTATTCAGTAAAGTTGCCATAAATCAGAAAATTTATTTTCTTTAGTTTTTGGTGTTTAACACAAAATTGTACAGAACAATATCTTCAAAATAAACAGAAACCAATATTTCGAGAAAATTTCTTTAAATTAGCTGGTTAATGAACACGCCGCTATAAATATTCAGTGCAATATGACAGAAACACACTATTATCTTCGGCCACATCAATGATGATGATACAATTTTGTTTGCAGGTATTGTCACACAGATGATAATATTAAGTACTAAAGTACACCCTTTAATTACACCAAATAAATACACAGTATTAATAATATAATATTAAAAGTGGATATCCAGTACGTCTCGGTACGAGTGTACTATCTTCAGGGAGAAAAATACCTGTTTATAAAAAAAAATTGTCTCTGAGGTTCTGATGTTTATGAGGTTCTTCGATCTTCAGCAGCTTCGTTGTTGATATTAAGTATAAGAAGTACAGTAGTACTTATGTTTTAAACTCACAGTTCAAATATGGTTAAAAAGTCCTATATCATTAAATATTATATATATGTATATATGTATATATATATATATACACAGTCGAAATCATTATTGTTGGGTTTAGTCGTGGCGGCATTATTCATGTGGTAAAATATGTTCAGTTCTATTGTGTGTGTCTCAGTCGAAAGTGGATCGGGTCCTGCAAAAGTGGGTGTATGTAGAGAAGAAATATTTATAGAGCGGTAACAACTGGACTCTCCCAGGAGATAATACACTCTTATCGAAACATTTTGGGTATGTTATTTCAGAATTATATTAATTAAGAGCGTGTATTTAGGTGGTGAAATAAACGTTGCACTTTGATATCGAAATGCACGCTACAGACACACCGTAAAATAATTAGAACTAGTTCATTATAAAAATTGTTAGTTCTAAAAATTATGTATGACGCTCTCACTTCCATTTCGAACTACAAGGATATGTCGAAGTGATGTGCCTGGCCTGTTAACGACAAGAATAAGTACTCTAATATTTTTCCAGTTTTAGCTGGAGGATGTGCCATACAGGATGTGTCATACAGGATGTGCCATACAGGATGTACCATACAGGAAGTACCATACATGATGTGCCATACAGGATACACCGTACAGGCTGTGCCATATAGGATGTGCCGTACAGAATGTGCCATACAGGATGTACCGTACAGGACGTACCGTACAGGATGTGCCGTACAGGATATGCCGTAGAGGATGTGCCGTACAGGATGTGCCATACAGGATGTGCCGTACAGAATGTGCCATACAGGACGTACCGTACAGGACGTACCGTACAGGATGTGCCGTACAGGATGTGCCGTACAGGATGTGCTTACAGGACTTGCCATACAAGACGTACCGTACAGGATGTACTGCACCTGATGTACCGTACAGGATGTACCGCACCTGATGTACCGTACAGGATGCACCGTACAGGATGTGCCGTATTGGATGTACCGTACAGGATGTCCTTGTATCGAGGATGTCTCTAGTAGACATGCATTTGTGTGCAGGATAAGTTAATCGTATGAAAAGTAAGTAGATGCACCTGAAAAGCAAGAGCTGTAGGGCAGTGTTTAAGAATAAAAACATGGCGACCCACTAATTGTGTAATAACTCATTAAGCGAATTTTATATTTTGTACCGTTCACTGTAATATAATTATACACTATAAACCAACAAAACGTACATTTTATAAATTAATATTTTCATTTATGACGTCTTCTACGTGTTTCGAAACCGAGTGTTCATCATCAGGGCGACGGTTGTACGTATAGTATGGTACAGTATAACTGAAGAATAAAAACCAAACTAGATGCCACTTGTTATTTTATTGTACTTCTTATGGACTTAACATGTTTCGGGCATTACTATGACCATCATCAGGAGCTCGCGACTATTATGTTATTTACCACATTGGTTGTTTCGTGCTTGGTTTGCTGTATGTTTGAGGTTAGGTGTAGTTAGGCAGGAGTAGTGTCCGGGTTGCAGGCTTTACCATTGTGTTAAACAACATCATAGTCGCGAGGTCCTGATGATGGGCATAGTAATGCTTGAAACATGTTGAGCTTATAAGAAGTACAATATAACATCAAGTGGCATCATTGTGGTAACTGAAGAATGAAAAGCACGACTCGTACACGAGTCGTGCTTTAGCCTGCAACCCGGACACTACTCCAGCCTAACCGCACTTAACCTCCAACATACAGCAAACCAAAAACGAAACGATCAATATGGTAATTAACATTATAGTAGCAAGCTCCTGATAATGGTCATAGTAGTGCCCGAAACATGTTCAGCCTATAAGTACAATAAAATAACAAGTGGTATCTAGTTTGTTTTTCATTCTTCAGTTATCACAATGCTGCACGGTCCAATAAACATCAGATGGTATAGTATGTTGTACATGTATCAGGTTAAGCAGTCTTGTAGGCACAAGAGACTGCCTAACCCGGTGCATATAAAACGTACTGTACCGTACCTTTACGTACAACCGTCTTCCTGAAGATACACCCTCGATTTTCGAAACATGTGGAACGCGTCATAAATTAAAATATTGATTTAGAAAAGGTGCAATTTGTTGGTTTATATTTTATTAATCGCTAAGAATTAAGAACTTGATTGCTTGGCTTATTCAGACAAAATCTCTGTAGCAGTAATTACACACATTTTGAGGGCCGGCACATGGTACGTTACTTCATAAACCTAAGCAAAATTTAGCCACGCCTCAGGTAAAATTTAGCTTGATACGAGAACACAGCAAGATGTTAAACTTTAAAATTTAGCTTCGAAGCAAAAACTACGCGAGGATAGATAAAGAAGACACCTTAGTTCATTTTATTGGCCAACTTCTTTTCAAAGTATGTTAATGTCTACCGGCCGCGCAGCACCCACGTCACAACGGAACCACAATGTTAGTTATTACCGGCCTACGTTATTTTTAGCCGATTATGTAATAGTTGTCACACACACTATAATAATTCTCCTTGATAAAGATTAATGGAAAATTGACGAGTGTTAAAATTTATAAAAAAAATGAAATGAAACAGAAGAGACAATGTATGCATAACGTAACACTGAGGCGCATTCGAGTAACAATTTTTGTCATGGAAAAGCAAAGCGTTACATATTCTGAGTGTGTGTCTGTAGCCTTAAATATCCAGCACGCCAGGCGCATGCACCGTGTTTAATTGTCACATGTAGCCTGTCCGGCTCTACCACATTTTTCCACATTATCTCACAAACGGCACGATTATCGTAGAAAAGTTTTTGAATATAAATTTTGTGTTTTGATTTTCTTTGCAACTTTTGTCTGAAACATATATCATCCAAGAAGAAGTGAGCAACGTATGATGTAAGAAGTGTCGCATTATTTCAAAGAACTCTGAAGCTACTCGCAATCTGCTGACAACACTCTCTTCCCTGTAAATCACATGAGTCACCCACTTTCAGTATATCTTGGAGCTACTGAAAATCTACTGATATAAGCGATACTCAATGATAGCCACAAGTGTTACAAAGTTCAATCCACCTGTACAGGAGCTTTGCAAATCACGCCCTTGATTGATGTTTCCAAGCGTATAGAATTTCAGTCACCTAAAACCACAAAACGATCCTTTCAATACCACAGATATGCTGAACTGTTGGAACACCAACTACCACATCATACGGTGGCTCAACATCGCAATCACAAGCAGTCATCTTCCACTACACTACACACGCGCACACACGTGCCCGTGCGAAAGCCAACTCTTCTCTCGTAATTATTCATAATTCCACTGCTGACAACCAATAAAACACGGGGCTTCAGTGAAATATTTTACACAGGAGATCAAAAAGTCTCCATACACGGGAAAATGGTCTCTTTATTTATAAAACTTGCTCTGTATGGACACCATTAAAATGACAGCACATATGGCTGCGTCTCTCTTACTCGTGGCGAACTTTCTTTGCAACATCTTGTGTTACGCGCGTACATTCATCGCTAATGTGCTATTTTAGGCGGTACATATTTTGTATATTCACCTGGCACACCGTGGCGTTCAAATGCCCCCACAAACAGAAATCAAGTTAGGTGAGGTTTGGAGACTTTGGAGGCCACTCCATGAGACCTCTACGACCAATCCAGTGACTTGGAAACTGCCGATCTAAACAAAGGCGCCCGCAGATACCGTATAATCCCTATGTATGGGGACTATTTAATCGCTCTGTATAAGTTAATATAATGGCTGATAACGTGTAGAAGGATAATTGAGGTCACGTAGATTGGGATTTCAGGCTTTTACCACCTTGTGGATGATGTTTGCGCCCTTCTGGATTGTTGCTGCTTCACTCTGGATAATAAGGCCGATATGTTATGCCGAAATATCTACAACAGACTACCGACCTACGCCGCACAACATAGCCGAAGACAGAAAGCCCCAATAACGGGGATCTTTAAAAAAAGAAGAAAAGAAGGATAGTATGGCCGTGTTTACAAAATTCCGAAACACAAGACACGTTGAAGCATTCTCCGAAATGAGTTCAGTCATGATGAAAGAGGAGGCAGTACCTTCCCGTGAAAGTTGCCCACATGTGGCCACTACATATTACAGGAACCCAACAGAGAGTCATAAGAACTTGAAGTAAATCTTTCTCGATCTGTACGGTGTCAATTAAAGATACGTTCAATTTGGAATCCGGTGGGTGCAGTAGTAATCACATGTCGTGTACTGTCCAACACGACTGTGATATATTTCACTATTACTGCAGAGTTTGCGGTGCAGCATCATTAAAGCACTTGACACTTTAGAATCAACAGAGATAGCCATCTGGTGGTACGAAGTATAAGCGCTGTGTTCTTCCTAACTTAGGTCTACATAGAAAAACCTCCTGTAGAGTGAAAAGTCACGATCTTTTCTGTTTGAAGAGAGAAGTTGTTGGCCAATACAAATTTTCACAGACGCTCACCGACACTTTACGACTGCGTATTAGAACACTGACAGTATGGAAAATAACAGTCTCTCTCTGACTCCTGGCTTAATTAATATTGTACGAAAATTCATAGAGAAGTTGCCATATCTTTTCTGAATTACGTTATCTTCACAAAGCGACAGAGAGTGCCGCGCTTCATTGGTATTTTAGGTCGCCGGAAATCAGCAGAAAGGTTGCAACATTTCTTTGTAGCTTACATTCCAATTGTCTTTATTACGCCAAGTAAATGATAACGCAACACTGCGCTTCTATATACTTTATGCACACTCTCTTTGATGGAATAACCCTTGCTGAAGATTTCTTTTGCCACGTTCTTCTGGTCACGTTAAGTATCGGACAGAAGGTAATAAATGCCACAGACCATTCGCCACCAACAGCTACAGACAATACTCAAAGCTGTCTGTCATCAGACTCTGTTCCCACACAGTCAAAACTGAACATCTGAGAACTTGTCTTTCAACTTTACTGTACATGAAATGAGATCGCTAAAGCCGTCATCTTCGGAACAGGAACTCCAGAACACTGCATTATGTTTAATTCGCCCCCTACAATTAACGAAAGAAGGAGGACACCGTACCGTACGGCGTGCGAGTGTCAATTTCAGCTTATTATCCAATTTAGTAATTCCCGAGAAACTTGGTGTGAAGTTCGTACCGTCGGAGCCAAACCATAAACCGCAAGTTTCATTTTCTTAAATCAGTAGTAATTACCATCGCGCATTTGTGAAATGGGAGAAAACGACGTAATACTTGTGCGATCTGCGCGGGGAAGACCTTAATTGGTGTGGCTGGTAGAACGAGTGGAAGACCCACAAGGCAACTGTTATCCTAGAAGGGGAAACAGAGCGCTCGTTTGTAGCTTGTTGCAGAAACACGCCAGAAAAACTGCTGAGAGCGAATTTTTCTGCGGAAATTGTGTGATTTTAAAATACCTGCTGCAAAAGGGAAAGAATAAAACGCACAAATAATGCGACAAAATAACAATGATTAAATTGTAGAATGATTTCGACGAAATTCTGTACATTTGGGAAATCCAGCTAAGAGTCGAGGAAGTGTGTCATCCCCGTTGTGTGTGTGAAAATTGGAAAGGGTATGCACTCAAACACAACTAAGTCAATTAAGGTGTATTTAATGGCTATACTAGACAACTACATGTTTCGGCCTTTACTGGCCATCTTCAGGTTGTCTTCCAGAGAACTTAACTTAAGGTCCTACTTTATACATATATACACTTAACTTAAGGTCCTACTATATACATATATATATACTTAAATTAAGGTCCTACTATATACATTTATCTACTTAACTTAAAGTCCTACTATATACATATATATACTTGTATACTTAACTTAAGGTCCTACTATATACAAACATATAATACGACCTTAAATAAATTTCTCTGGAAGACAACCTGAAGATGGCCAGTAAAGGCCGAAACTTGTAGTTGTCTAGTATAGCCATTAAATAGGCCTTAATTGACATAGTTGTGTTTGACTACATACCCTTTCCAATATCCAGCTAAGAGGTTCTGTTTGATTATTTCCTTGTGCAATATGTGCCTTAAAACAGCATACTTTAACCTTGTAAATTTGTCACTGACAACCATAAGGGAAGATATGCTAAACTGTGAGGTGGAAACAGCAATAGAGAATTTATATTTCGTTCCTGAAACCTACGTGGCAATACATGCTATTAAAATAAGTTAGATGCAGACAGTATTCTGGTAGAGTCTAATGTAGCAACATGGCAGACGCATAAAAATCATTTTTTGAGGGGTTCGATTTGATGGTAATAGCTAATGAGTTACAGGAATTCGACATGTAAAATTCGGAACAGAAATACATTTTGAAGAAATATATTTTGTGAAGTACTGAGTCAACGAAGAAAATTTGACATGATAAGTTTTTATTTTGTATCAGACAAATTGTGAAACATACATAATCTGTATGCATGTGTAGGTAACGTCTTCATAACATAAAAGATAAAAAATAGCACTTGTAGATCTGTTAGAGTAAATGTGTCAAACAATAGCCTGCTTCTTACAGAATCTACAACTAATACGTAGATATGCACAGTCAAAATCCAAGGCCACTTGTGTAATCCGTTTCAATGAGACAGAATACCTGATTACATAAAAAGACTGGCTACGCCAATGACAACCTATTTTTAACTCCGTTAGTATAAGAGTTACTTCCTTTGCCAGCGCATTCAGACTGGTTTCCGAGTCCGTCCGGCTTGTATTACAACGGATTACAAGTTACAGCCTACTGTGGTGTGCAGGATGTTTTAGTACCGTAAGAACACAAAACACCAAAGTCATTATATTATTTCACTTTTCACTTACGATCAGACTCTTTTCGATTTTTTCAAACAACATGACGATTCAATTTGTCACGAAAAACAAAATAAAACAGTATAACTTCTTGAATGATATTCTTAATGCGTTGATTTATACTGCCTTTCTCCCCTTACATTTTACGGCACGTTGCTTGATTAAAACACAAGGAGAATTTTCAACTCAGTGACCATATGCTTCATTATTTTCTGAATGTAGTACGAGTAATATGGTTGGTTTAAGCACTTCTCATTTCGTGAAGAGAGATATTAAATCTTCCTGTATATAGGATTATATCTGCGATGAGATAATCAGGTTGGAATTTAATAAACACAAGAGACTTCAAAACTCGTCATTGCAGTTGGAATCAGAATTATATGTAATAAATCCGATTAAAATGTTATTTTGAAACTGCAGCTGTTTAATTACATTTGAAGAAAGAGTTAAATTTTATGGATTAGAGGAATGTTTGTTGGCTCAGAATAATTTGTGAACGAATAATCTCTGGTTTTGTGTGGGGCAATTTCAACAGCGTTTCAGTATTCCTTCTCTTATTTCAGAATCAGATTTTGTCACACAGAAGGTGTGAAATTTTACGAGATATTGTTTGGACTGTTACTTGGGGGAAATCCTAAACTTCTGTGCCTGTGAGAATGCTCTATCGTATATGCCATACACTGCTATTAGATTTGTTAAGATTTTTGGGTTTTTGTTCAAAACTGATGTTAAACTGACAGTTTAAGTTTTCACTAAATGGATAATTCAGTAGGGTCAAAAAGCAAAGTATTTTGCAGACCCACAGGATAAATTTTTAAATTTATTACCTTTGGGGCTTACTGGGTCTTCAAGTGTCCACAGTGAAACTTAGTCACCTTTACTTCAGAAACCAATTCTTCTATATTATCTGAATTTAAACTCACAGAGGCTTATTGATTTTCGTTCTCATAAATTATGATATTACTAAATGTGTTACAAAGATTAAAGCTAACTACTGTGATATTAACATTTGTGTCTTTTACCAATTTTTGCAATTTTGTTACAACCGAAAATAACTCGGTATTAAATGCAACAAAATGGAAAATTAAAAATACTGTATTTAGTGATAAACATATCTTAGGCAGAAGAAAATATATTACGTATGTAAAACACCAAATTCTGATCCCAATGGCAGCGCAGCCCGAGCCTTGGGTCTGCGGCCGCTTGCTTGTTGGGAATACGGATTCGAAACCCGCCAGGGACATGGAAGTCTCTCTCCTGTTAGAGTTGTGTGTTGTCAGATAGAGGTCTCTGCGTCGGGCTGATCATTCGTCCAGGGAATCCTACCAAGTGCGGGTTGTTTGAGTGTGATCGAGAGTTTAAACAATGAAGAGTACCTCTTTCGCTAGGGGCTGCAGTACCATAAAAAAAGGAAGGATTATCCCTTTCAAATTGTTCATGAATGCAGCCCTCTTACGGGATATCTCGTTTAGGAGTAAGGGCAGACTGCTGTAGAGTAGCAGTATATGCAGCCTGTTTTATGCCATCAGCAAGTGCAGAATGGCGTGAACTAGCAGCAAATGCAGAAAAAATTCATTCTACAACCTGCAAGGGTTTTTGGATGTTTGTCTCTCGCAACGAGTTACCTACTTAGCAGGTTACAGACAACTATGCAAATAACGTGTTTTCTCTGTAACAATTTTCGTTTCTCTTACGACTTTCCAGACAAATATAAAGGAGTATAAAGGCCACATTTGCTGTACTACATGTGCAGTTTCTTAATCTCTTATTAGCAGACTGGTGTAGATTTGTCCATTGTAAAAGTACTGCAACAAACTTGGATGTCGTTTGTCGCTGTCTCTCAATAATAGTATTTCTCAAATTCTGTAAGCCGCAACCTACATTAGGCTAATTGATTTGTCTTGCGACCTCAGGTGTCCCAAAACAAAGTGTGGCATAAAATAAGAAGGAGCTAGTGTAGTAAATGTAATTGTTTAAAGATTTCATGAAATGAAGATAACGGCATATGCTCTAAAATTATCAAACAAATCATTGCTTCCAGAACCACTCGGAACAGCCTGGCGACCAAAACTTAGGTCACAAACCACAGACTGAGAAATGCAGCCCTATTCAACTTGGATAAGAAAATATAAAGTACAAATTTCTCTCGTTAAGTTCATGACACACCTGTTTCATACTTTAAATATGCGCACTAAAATGGGAGAACATAAAATACTCCGCTTTTAGGGCACTTTTAAACGCGTTAAAAATTAGAAAAGCGACTATTCGGCTTATTTTCGTCATGTCTGTCCGTCCGTCGGCACGGAACAACTCGGCTCCCAATAGGAGGTTTATATGAAATTTCATACCTGATTATTTTTAGCAGTCTGTTTGTAAAATTAAAGTTTAATTAAAATGTGGTAATACCGAGTAATTTATGGCACCTTGGTACATTCATGATAACTTCTCGTTAATTTCTGCCGACAACGAGAAATTTTTAGGAGAAAATTTGTAGAGGAAATCAAAACACATTTTACGTTCAATAGAGTTTTATTCCGAAAATCGTGCGGTTTGTGAGACAATGTGGAAAAATATGGTAAGGCCAGACATGCAACTGATGACACTATAATACGTCGCATAAGTTTTCGATGCCGGATAACAAAGGCTACAGACACACTCTCAAAATATGAAATATATGCTGCTTTTCCAAGGCAACAAAGATCATGCAAACGAGTATCAGTATTTGATGTTTGTGCGACCGTGCATCATTGATACAGTAATACAAACAGCCAACTAGATGCAACAATAATAATTTTATTAATAATTTCAATTAGCCCAACATGCTTAGGGCGATAGATTCGTCCATCCTTAGGAGCACTAGGCTATGTTTACAGCTTGTGGTATAAAGTAGAAGCAGAAACGGAACGTGATGGCACACGCGCAGAAACCAGATTTGGTTTTCCAGCGAAACGGACGAGTCCATTTATATCGGCGGGGGTGTCAGTTCATTCGGCTGCTGGCAGCGGAGGTGTGCACATCAGCGGTAGTAATGCTGGATAGACCGTGTCCGATACAGTGCACGACTGCTGGCTACCCCCTCCATTCGCCTTTTTCCCCTTCACTTCTCCACCCGTGCGTTTCCGTGTGC
>Ga0123357_10008593_pt1 | contig 12776 bp, 5 predicted proteins | sample TergutEmb28metaG_FD_89873 | JGI IMG/M metagenome (GOLD analysis project Ga0123357, IMG submission 89873) | Embiratermes neotenicus P4 segment gut microbial communities from Petit-Saut dam, French Guiana - Emb289 P4 | ecosystem: Host-associated > Arthropoda: Insects > Digestive system > Gut ... | reverse complement strand
GGGTAAAGGCGGCCGGTGCGTAAGGCTGACAACCTTACCACCATCCTGTGCCGTTGTCATGAAATCTGGGAACCTTAACTTCCTGGAACCCTCTGGGCCACTCCAGGCCTGTAACGGGACTGACTTACCTTTACCATGTTTATAAGAGCAATAATTTACAGATTTTGGCAAAAAAAAAACTATTAAGAGAGTATAAAGTTTATTTCACCGATCCCAGTGGCCACACGGTCTAAGGCGTGGGTCTGCGGCTGATCGCTTGATAGGAATGCGGGTTCGAATCCCGCCAGCGCATGTATGTCTGTCTGTTGTGTTTTGTGTTGTCAAGAAGAGGTCTCTGCGTCCGTTTGCTCTCTTGGCCACAGAAGTCCTACCGAATGTGAAGTGTCTGAGAGTAATCGTGAAGCCTCGATAATGAGGAGCCCTTGGCCCACTGGACGCCGTTGAGCCACTGAAAGAAAGGCTATTTGGAGCTATACAGTGTGAGTTAATGTCGTACTAATTAGGTTCTGAGACGCGGTAATGTCAGCAAGACGACCAGAAACGATATACATGAGAACTTCAATAGATACAGCAGAATTTTCAAGAATTGGAAAGGGGCTAGACTGAAGTGACACCCATATACAAGGCGGTGTGAAGTACATGTAAATAGCATGGGTGATGAGAAGTAAAACTAAAGGTAAAGTGATCCCGTTACAGGCCCGGTGTGGCCCGGAAGGTGGGTAGAGGTATAGCTCTACTCTTCCATGACGGCGGCACTAGAAGGGGGTGAGTGGTCAGCAGCACGCCCCGGCCGCACTTTACCCCCGGGAAAGACCCGGTACCCATTTTACAGGAAGCTGGGTGGGCCCCAGGGCCGGTCATGATAGGCGGAAAATCTCGTCCCCACCGGGATTCGATCCCGGACCGTCCAGCCCGTGGTCAGTCGCTATACGCACTGAGCTACTCGGCCCACGTGTGACGAGAGGTAGTCGGAGAAATGTACGAATGCATGTAATTAATATCTAGGGCGAAGAGAAGAAAGGAAACAAGTTTAGGTTTAGATAAGTATTTTGAGTTGCTTGCCGGCTTTAATTTGCGTAAACGGACGAGTAACGTGTGAATTAATTATTATGGGCGTATATGGACCTACTTTTCATTCACAAGTCGCATAAAAATTGATTAATTGGCTTTCAGTTAATTTAATGACTCTCCAATAGACGGCATATGTTATTTAGCGACTAATGAAATGGAGTTTATGTCAATCGATTTGTAAAAGAGATGTGTGTGGGGGGGGGGGGCAGTAAGTTGTGACCTGTTCTATCTGGGGTGTGGGCGGACAATCATTATGATTCATGGGTCTGTGTTGGTTCGTTAACTGTTAATTAGTTAATTATAAAGAATTCAAACTGATTATATACACTCTACACATCTACCAGAAGCCGTAAGTACAATAAGCACAAAAGTCGTTACTGTCTTCTGGGGCGTTACACCGTGTTGCCTGGCATATATATATACAGAGTTATTCGAAACGATTGTCAGGGTTTTAACAACTTGTCATAAGCAATACACTTGAGATAGCAATATATGCATTTTTTTATTTAATAGAACAACGCTCTAAGTTTTGGTTACATAGCTTGCAGATGTTCTATATGTGCACACTTTGTGATTCTACAAACATCAACACGATAATCGAGTTCGTTCCAAACTGTTTGTAGCATGTCAGCGGTGATTATCGATTATCGTGTTGATGTTTGTAGAATCACAAAGGGTGCACATATAGAGCATCTGTAAGCTATGTAACAAAAACTTGGGAGTGTTGTTCTATTAAATAAAAAAATACATATACTCCTATCTCAAGTGTATTGTGTATGATAAGTTGTTAAAACCCCGACAATGATTTTGAATAACCCTGTATATATATTCAACGTCACACGGTAGTCTGCTGTCTACATCTTCAGCGTGGAGGATGTTCCTCTGATGAGTAGCCAAATCTGCATTACAATGCAAGGCGCCGCAATCCAGAAGACAGATGTTCGTATCCCACAGCCACGGTTGTGGTACTTCCATAGCGGACTTAATGGCAATATTATTAATTACGGCTGTCAATATGCCCACGATGTCACTGACTACGATAAACACATACAGCAGCCGAACGTGGAGTAGGCCTCAAACCCACTCTGTAGGTAAGGTAAAGGTAAAAAAGTAAAATGCACCATTATACAGGCACTGAGGGTCTGTACAGGCCCTACGGCCCATAGGGGGAGTAGAGGTATAGCGCTACTCTTTCTTGACCACGGCACTAGAAGGGGGTGAAGGGTCAGCGTCACGACCCAGCCGCTCTTTACCCCCGGGAAAGACCAGGTACCCATTGTACAGGAGGCTGGGTGGGCCCCAGGGCCGGTCTGGACAGGTGCGGAAAATCTCGCCCCTCACCGGGATTCGATCCCCGGCCCGTCCAGCCCGTAGCCAGTCGCTATATCGACTGGGCTACCCGGCCCATCCTGTAGATAAGACCTGTTGAAATACAATAACGAAGAGGCGTGATTTCAGGCGTCCGCCACGAAGTGGGTGAGAACTGCGTTCTTCTGGAATATTACGCGGCGAGAAGTGGTAAGAAATTACGGCTACTCGCTGCGTAATGACCCAGAAGAGCGCAGTTCTCTAAAAAAAAATAATATTGACCCCAAAATAACTGCATTTTTTTTTTTCAAAATATCAACGTTTATTTGTTCATTGCCGGGTTATTTACTCACCTACAAGAATATACTAAAAATTCTTCTGTTTTCTTACTGACTGTAATGCTTTCCTTGTGCTGTAATGCGCAGACAGCTAGTATTAGGGGTGACGGTGAAGTTGTCACCACACACTTCTTGAAGGAACACGGGAGGAGTGGAAGTTGAACTCCACTCATTCTGAACTTTAGCACTGGATGGATGCGTGTAGTCAGCCTCACATGCCAACCGATTAGCTTCGAGGGAAAAACTCACGGTACCCACTGGAAGGCTAGGTGGGCCCCAAAGCTCTCCTAGAACTTTTGATGAAGAAATCAATCGTTTACCCTTCCGGAATTCGAAACCCTTATCTTCCAGTCAGTAGCATGGTCACTACACTGACTATGGTAACCCGGCTCCACAGACAGACAGAGAGACAGACAGACAGACTGTCTCCTTGTCCTACTAACAGAGGTCTGAAAAACATCACACTCCATTTTAGCGGTCGGGAAACCCCGACTTCAAGCCCAGGCCCTGAGACTGGCTATTCTGACTGCTATTTTCGTTGTTTTCTCTGTCACTCTAGGGACCCCACAACCTCTTTAATACGGAATATCATTATGGAATAATACTTCGCAACATTCTGTTCTAAGCACTCAGGCAGAGCAGGGTCACGTTGGGTAAAGGGAGCATTCCAAACAAACAGAAACAACGTGTGCTTTGTCAGTAATTTTGTTGCAAACAAAGATGGCGCGTTTGTTGGAAGCCTGTCGCAGACGACAGATGTTCCTGTTCATAGTAGTTTTGTACGAGTACAAGCACGCTTTGCTGTGGGCTTGCCCAGACACAGTGTTACACTTGCCTCCTGAACCAAAGTCGAAGCTGACACAGCAATAGCCGCTTTCTTCATTTGTGAGCAGGCAGTGGTAATTCCTGATACCGTCGGAAGATACTAGTTATTATCAGCAGCAAATTGAGGCCGAGCAGGAAGGCAAACCGCTCTGCACAGCCGGCAGTACTGTTCTGTCTGCACTGGAGACGGTGTCGCGGCACGTTGAATACAGGCGCTTTAACGCTGGTTCGCGAAGTGTGGTGGAGAAGGTGGTGGTTGTAGTAGTAGTAGTAGTATTAGTAGTAGTAGTAGTAGTAGTAGTAGTAGTAGTAGTAGTAGTAGTAGTAGTGGTGGTGGTGGTAGCACTAATATTAGTAGTAGTGGTAGTATTAGTGGTGGTGGTGGTGGTGGTAGTAGTAGTAGTAGTAGTGGTGGTGGTGGTGGTAGCACTAATATTAGTAGTAGTAGTAGTAGTAGTGGTGGTTGTAGTAGTAGTAGTAGTAGTAGTAGTAGTAGCAGTAGTAGTAGTAGCGGTGGTTGTAGCAGCAGCAACAACAATAACAAATTGCTTACACAAACTTAAATCCCGTTCACGTTAAAGGCAAGATTCAAATAAAAAGATCATTTTTCCCCCAAAACAAGCAGATAATTTGAAAATATCCATATGACAACATAAAAAATTAAAGGTAAGAAATCCCTCTAGATGCTTGGACAGGCCCTGACGGTTCCAGGAGGCTGAGGTTCCCAGGTTTCATGGCAATAGGTACATGAAAGCGGTAAGTTTGTCAGTTTGTCAGCCCTACACATCGGCCTCCCTTACGCTCCAGACAATTTTTCTGGTACTCGTTACTGTTAAGGGGCTGAGTCGACCCCAGAGCCATACTGCGGCCGGAAGGACTATGTCAATGAAGAGTTAAGACAATAAAAACAAATATGAATTAAGTCGTTAAGTTGAAACTTGTAATGTTTATTAAATAAAACAGAAATGTAATTATAAGAGTAATAATATTAATAACAATTTCATACAAGTGCGCTTAAAGCTTTACATTCATAGAGCTTCCCAAAAAATAAGTTATTTAGACAAAAGTCGAAATTTCACCGTGCTTACCGTGTCTTTTAAAACAAAAGTCCACCCTATAACAGGCAATGCAGGCCCAGACGGGGAGCAGATGTATAGCTGTACTCTTTCTTTAACCTCTGCTCTAGATGGGTTGGGTGGTCAACGCCACTCCCCGGTCATTTTACCCCCTGGAAAGACTCGGCGCCTATTGTATAGGAGGGTGGGTGGGACCCAGGGCCGGTCAGGACCGGTGCGGAAAATCTCCTCCCCACCGGCATTCGAACCCCGGATCGTCCAGCCCGTAGCGAGTCGCTATACCGACTGAGCTATCCCCGCCCACGTCTTTAAAACGACACAAGTAAAAACACGTACTATGATTTCACCTAATTTTGGCGTATTAGTACTGCAATAAGGCCTGTCTATCATTTTGCCTGCAAGGTAAACATCCGCAGATACGTGGACAGAACCACTTCAAATTCCGACCAGAAACACGTCTTCAGACATTCACTGCGGGAAAAAGCGCAACTTGTTTCGTCATTTGCATGCAGTAATAAGGTATGTTACACAAATAACAGTAGCAAACACACGGACTTGAAGTAACACGGATCGTCCGTATACAACGACCGTCCTCATTAGTGTTGAAGATAATTTGCTGCTGCCTGTCTTATCCAGTGCATACCGACTGCTTAAAAATGTACAGCAGTTGGAAGAAACTGACATCTCCGAACAATATTCTTGTTTTCTTCCTTCGCTCTTCTTATTTGTCCCGTTATCTCTCCACATTCTTGCTCTTAGATGTTTCCTGTTCCTGAGCTTGTGAATGATTCGCATTTGTCATATTGTATTTTCTGTTCTATCTTCAGCGACATACAAATGTGTCCCTATGCACACCGCGAATGCATACAGGAGCAGTAGAGGTTTAGCTCTGATGACTTTAACCTCGGCACTCGGAGGTGAATGATAAACATTTCGCTCCGTCCGCTCTTACCTCCGGAAAGCACCGCGGTACCCATCGAAAAGAAGGCTGGATGAGCCCCAGGGCCAGTACAGATGTTTTACAAAAACAACACATTTTAGGTATACCAAGACTCGAACCCCGGACTCTCCAGCCCGTAGTTCAGTCACTATACCAACTGCGCTACTCCGTATCCTTCGATACCATGGCCCGCACATGTATGTGTTGAGAGTCTGATGATATCATTTATTTCCCTTAAAACTGTATTAGTGAAGTAATGAATACTCCTTGCTTCCGAACAAATTACATAACGTACAACACATTCGTGTAATTTATAAAGGCCGTTCAAACTTCGTACACTGCTGCTGGCACTGTTTGTAATAACAGGCAATGGTCTTGATTACGTGAACTCCTAATGAACTCTGCTTAAACGAACATTAGGGAACTGTAGACATGAGGTGCAGGCCAACACGGCCATGGCTGGATTGATATGACATGATTCCCTGGACATATTTCAAAATGTAATCGGATTAATCTTTCGTTGAATCATACCCCATTGTCCGCAGACCCTCTCACAATGGCTGTATGCTATAGTCTGACACCATCTATAGTTGACATTTTATACTGTTCTGGTATTTTAAATACGTATATCCCTATCCTATGTTTTATCTCAGTTCATATGTCCAAATTTAATATTGCCACTGATGTGCTGTTTGTTCTGATCCACACGTATCAAGCATCCAGCGTCATCCAACAATGGCAGATGCACCAGCATAGTGGGCGACTAAATTGAAACGTAAGTTAATCTGTGAATCAGGAGCAGCACTAAACTTGGCATGTACGCTGATCGCATGGAGACGAGATTCGTTTTGCCTTACAATCTGAACCAGCTATTCATCTCCACATCAGTACGCCAGCTATAGCCCGCACTGCAGTCTCTGCCTCACTCCACATCCAAATTAATCTACGGGATATAAACAGGATAAAAATCAAAGGGATTAATATTAGCATATAACTTGCGTCCAGTCCGTTAAAGTAGCACCACGTGGCTCTTTACATCTTAAAGAATTTAAGTTCAGAACATAATTTCAAATACAATAACAAATAAAAATTACTGTCTTTCACAACTAAGGGAAGTTTTCTTGCAACATGTTTCGGCAGCTAAAGGCTATCGTCAGATAATACATATTACCAAAAAATACTAAGAAGAATTAAAGGACTATAAATTATTGTATAGTAAAAATTGAAGTCAGGAAGTGCTTGCTATCATTCGATGCAGAATCTTTTGTCTTCCAGGTTGCTGTACAAAAATTTAAAGGTCAAGATATATAGAACTATAATTTTGCCTGTTGTTTTGTATGGGTGTGAAACTTGGTCGTTGATATTGCGGGAGGAAAGGAAGCTGAGTGTGTCTGAGAACATGGTGTTGAGGAGAATATTTGGACCTAGGAGTGACGAGGTAACGGGGGAATGGAGGAGATTGCATAACGAGGAGCTAAATGACTTGTATTCCTCACCCAATATTGTGCGGGTGATAAAATCGAGAAGAATGAAATGGGCTGGGCATGTGGCGCGTATGGGTGAGGAGAGGGGAATTTATAGGGTCTTGATGTGGAAACCGGAGGGAAGGAGACTACTGGGGAGATCTAGGCGTAGATGGGTGGATAATATTAGGATGGATCTCCAGGAGGTGGAATGTGGGTATATGGACTGGATTGGGCTGGGCCAGGATAGAGACGGGTGGCGGACGCTTGTGAGTGCGGTAATGAACCTTCGGGTTCCGTGAAATGCGGGGAATTACTTGACTAGCTGCAAATCAGTTAGCTTCTCAAGAAGGACTCTGCACCATGGAGTAAGTAAGTAAGTAAGTAAGTAAGTAAGTAATGTGATCTTAAAGTTATAAAATATGGGAGTATGTGTGTGGATAAATTATGGTGCGTTCTGAGGTACTATAACCACTGTACAGGTTGAGCATAAGGTCTTTCCCTTATTACAAACATTTATTATAATAAAACTTCGTATTATCCGTATTGGTGCTGATAAGATGGAGATTGTATTAGAGTAGGTTTGGGTTCCATGTATATTCTTAAAAGGAGATTGTTTAAGAGTTCTTATTTTGTAAGCAGTTTGTTGATAACAGACATGGTGTTCAAGTGAAGTGCTAACTGGATTATCATTATTTTTCATAAAGCTGCGGTTACATATTTGATGATTGTTTAGACGCACTGCAGCTTACGGTAGTACACAGCCTGATTAGTTGAGAAGTTTTTTTGAATGTTGGGAGTTCTGAATGAACCGCATAGTCTTGTGTTCACGAAATGCTGTGACTATCAATCGCAACCCCTTCTGAGATTAGGTCTGTCAATAAAGGAACTAGCTGTGGGCTGGAAGACAGACCTTCCTGCTGATGTTTATTGGACCGTGCATCATTGTGATAACTGAAGAATAAAGCCCAACTCGATGCCATTTGATATTTTATTGTACTTCTTATAGGCTCAGCATGTTTCGGGCAATACTATGACCATCATCAGGAGCTCGCGACTATAATGTTGATTACCGCATTGATCGTTTCATTCTTGGTTTGCTGTATGTTGGAGTTTAGGTGCGGTTTGGCTGGAGTAATGTCCGGGTTGCAGGTTAAAGCTTCCTATTCAAGAGGGAAAAATATCATGCTCTTTTACACAAAATAGAAGTTCAAACCAAATTCCGTGGTTAAGAATACATGGAGCCTTACCTCTGTTTTTTTTCTCTGTAGGATAGAAACAGGACCAACGTGTACAACGCAACTGAGTCATGACACGCCCCTGCAAGTAGGCAAATCACGTGCATTGTAACGAAATGCACTTTCATATGCGTAATATTTGTGTCTGTTTTATTAACCTTGTCAGCTGAGGACCTGGAAGCAGAATCGTTATACATACCTTGCTAATTTTAGAAGTCAATGAGCGGGTGATTGTAATGGGAACGCCGTGTCTTTTTAATGGTCGAAGACAGGCCTACCGGAACTCAAGTTTGGCAAACAGAAAGAACGACAGAATGAAACCAAATTGCTATTAGATGAACAACATTAGGATGTTACCAGCCATGATGAACTTTGGAAGCATTTGATACTGCTCTCTGCGTGCGGAGTCCTTCAGTGTGCCCGGATATACACACCTACTGCGTCTTTTCCATGTCAAATGCATGACAGGCTAGCTGTGTGATGGTACCCAGGCCTTCGTTAGCGGTTAATATTTCTAGACTGGTTTCTTCCACTCTGTAAAAACGACAATGAGACTCTCTGCAGCCTGGGGTTTACTGTTTCCAGAGCAGGTCCCACAGCCGCGGTCCAAAACAGCTCGTTTCGTTAGTCTTATTTTTTAGTCACGTCATTTGAAGTTCAGTGATAACAAAGGTTTAGAAGCGCGCTGACGAACATGTATTTTCGAATTTTTATTTTCGAATTGAGGCAAGCACCACAAGTCCTCAGTGTTGAAAGACGAAACCCGAACATTCAACACAGTACATAAACCCCTACCTACAATTCTTTTACCCCACTTTCAACTACTGATTATTTATTGCGCTACATAACGACAGATTTATTTGCGTATGTTATGGTGTCGTTTTGCATTGTGACCATGAATAAGTGACAGGAAAATGTTTATAAAACAAAGGAAACAAAAAAATTGAGGCAAATATAAATGCAGTCCACGCCATACACCAGGAATGCCTTAATGTATATTTTACATATAAATTCCCATCTAGACTTTTGTCTTCGAAGGTAGCGCTTTCCTTCAGACTTTACAAAAAATATTCTGTATGCATTTTAAATTTCATGCCTGATCTCAAGTGCCTTAAAGTAATATTATCATCATTACAGGAGCAAATTATTATTATTATTAATATTAATATATGGCACTACGGCCCAATGAGGACATTCGACTCTTTAACGGAGTTCGCCCAGTCAGCTCTGTCTCTAGATCTCTCTTTTCAGGAGCTGCTGCTGCTGCTACTACTACTACTACTGCTACTACTGCTGCTACTACTACTACTACTGCTACTACTGCTGCTGCTACTACTACTACTACTACTACTACTACCACCGCCACGACAACCAGCACTACCGCTACCACTACTACTACTACTTTCACTACTACTACTATTACTACTACTATTACTACTACTGCTAATACTACTACTGCCTACTACTGCTACTACTATTACTACTACTGCTACTACTACTACTGCTAATACTAGAACTGCCTACTACTGCTACTACTACTACTACTACTACTACTACCACCACTACCACCACCACCACCACCTTTATCGAGGATGTTTACAATTACATGCCTGAAACAAAGCACGTTTTTAGGGTGTATAGTGTTGCAGCCATATCATTTCTATGGTTCAACAGCCCCCAGTGGGGCAGGGCATCCTCACTATTCAGGCTTTACAGTCACACTCAGACGCAATACACTCGGTAGGACTCCTCTGTACAAGTGTTCAGACCGACACAAAGACGCCTACCTGACAACACACAACACTTACAATAAACAGACATCCATATCTTTAGTGGGATTCGAACCCGCAATCCCAGCAGGCGACCAGCCGCAGACACGCATTACACAGCATGGCCACTGGGATCGGCGCAGCTATTCTATAGCTACAATTTATGGTTCATGTAGTGTTGTTTTCCATGTTCAACTTTTGCACATTTACATAGTTTATTATTATTATTATTATTATTATTATTAAACTTCCAGTAGCGTATCCAGTGTCGTTACCTTTATTAACAGCACAGCTCAAACTTTCAGATACTACACACGTGTTCGTCACCAGGTATTTTGTTTCAGTTCAGGATTATCATGGCACTAAATCTTTCCTCCTGCTCCAGAAACAGCAGGTATTTATACTCCTGCTCGGAACATACTTTAACTATTCCATGTTCGTTTCTCTTCCAGTCTCTGTCCTGCGAGGGCTGTTACTGCTGCTAATGCAGGCAGTAAATTATTAGGTTAGGCGAAAAGGTAAATTTCATAATATAACTTGCCATCATGGCACGGACGGGGATTAGAGGTATAGCTGTACTCTTTCTTTAACCTCGGCGCTAGATGGGGGTGGGTGGTTAAAGCCACACCCCGGCCGCTTTACCACCGCGAAAGAGACCTGGTAACTATTGTATAGGAGGTTGGGTGGGTTTCAGGACCAGTCTGGACGGGTGCGGAAATCGCATTTTTCTTTATTTTTAGAAAATTCTGGTAGACACTGTGGTGGTGGTGGAGTGGTTTATTTAACGACGCTGTTTAATACTAACATTATAAACCTTGGGTGATCGATCAATGAAAGTGTATGGAACACTAATGGAAGGATACTGACAGGGCGAGACCGAATCACTCGGGGGAAAATCCTTTGCAGTGCCGCTTTTTCCACCAGAAATTGCAGCGGACCGTCCAGGGAACGGATCCGGGAATCAGCACTAACCGCGTGAGCCAACATAGGGCCTATAAACTCTCTTTGAAATGATTTTCATTGATATTTCTTGCCTAGTCTTCGTGTTTAATGTTTTTTATGCATATTGGCGTCCAGATTGTTCAATCAACGCTTACTTACTTACTTACTTACTTATTTACTCCATGGAGCAGATTTCTTCTTGAGAATCTAATCGGTTCTCAGCTAGTCAAGAAATTCCCCACAAGGTTCATTACCGCATTCACAAGAGCCCGCCACCTGTCCCTATCCGGAGCCAGATTAATCCAGTCCATGCCCCCTCCCCCAACCCACTCAAACGTTAACTTAATAAACACCGAAATAATTATTATGATCCTTTCTCACCATATCTGTTAGGTCAAGATACAGTCAAACACTTCCCTCTCATATACTGTGACTAAATTCTTCCCTGGTGAGTCTCATCTCCCACGTTAACTTAAACAAATAAGTAAAATCATGTCACAGATTGCCTACAGTCAGAAACTGATTGACTGAGACTCAACTAATACTGTATAGAGCGCATACAATCAATGCTTTGCATGTAACCTCACTAAATCAAGTGGAGCGCAAATACACCGTAATCGGCCAGGGTCTGTAATTCAAATCTCGGACTGGGCTTCAAGGGGATGAGCCGAAAAACGTGTTCTCCGCCTATTAGCCAGTTGAAATTAAATCAAAACTGCATTATTCAAAGTTTGGAATGCGCGGAGGGGTTTACCACTTCAAAACTGTAATTGTTCTCCATACTTCAACCTTGCAGTTCATTAAGATGGTAGCGGTCTAACATACATCATTTCCATGAAGGGCTTAAAATCTCTTCCTTATTTTAGTTACTGGTGACCGTATTCAGGTAAGTGTCCTTTTGTTCGAAAAGATATTTTCAGAAGGGCTTGCCTGCAATATGGCTGTTTTCTTTAAAAAAAAAAAAAGGACATTCCAGAATTTGTGGCACTGTAATTTTTGGCTTCACTAACAGAGTAGTAATGAAACAAACTTGGAATGGACACATCACATCACATCACATCCTAACAGAATTCGTCTTGGTCGATCCTTAAGTTTCTATGAGTGCAGTTGGTTTATTCGTTTTGTGCAAACAGTTGAAGTAACTTTGTACGTTAAGTCAAAAAACAAAGATGAACTGTGTGATTGGATACAGTTTATAACGACGACTATCGAATGGCTTCATATCCTTCGGTATATTGCTTGGAATAGGTCACGCTTACTGACGAGTTTACGCAGTATTATAACCGTGGGTCGGGCAGCTGAAGGCGGACGGTTACCATACTAGTATTTTGTTAACTAAGCTCTGTTTCATAATCAAGACATATAGAACTACAATTTTGCCTGTTGTTTTGTATGGGTGTGAAGCTTGGTCGTTGACATTGCGGGAAGAAAAGAAGCTGAGGGTGTTTGAAAACATGGTGTTGAGGAGAATATTTGGACCTAGGAGGGATGAGGTAACGGGGGAATGGAAGAGATTGTATAACGAGGAGCTAAATGATTTGTACTCCTCACCCAATATTGTGCGGGTGATAAAATCGAGAAGAATGAGATGGGCTGGGCATGTGGCACGTATGGGACAGGAGAGGGGGTGTATAGGGTCTTGGTGGGGAAACCGGAGGGAAGGAGACCACTGTGGAGACCTACGCGTAGATGGGTGGATAATATTAGGACGGATCTCCAGGAGGTGGGATGTGGGTATATGGATTGGATTGGGCTGGCCCAGGATAGAGACAGGTGGCGGACGCTTGTGAGTGCGGTAATGAACCT
>Ga0123357_10008592_pt1 | contig 12777 bp, 2 predicted proteins | sample TergutEmb28metaG_FD_89873 | JGI IMG/M metagenome (GOLD analysis project Ga0123357, IMG submission 89873) | Embiratermes neotenicus P4 segment gut microbial communities from Petit-Saut dam, French Guiana - Emb289 P4 | ecosystem: Host-associated > Arthropoda: Insects > Digestive system > Gut ... | reverse complement strand
TTTTCACTGCGGATACAGGAAGAGATTTCAAGAATCCCGGTCGACGTGTTACGTAGGGCCATGAGTAGTGTTCACGATCGGCTTGCTGAGTGTGAGCAGCGTAATGGAGGGCATCTTGAGGATCTAACGAGTGGAACGATGTGATGTGTTTTTTTGTTCTGTGTTATGCTTCAAGAACACGGATTCACTTATTTCTGCAAATGCTAAAGTATGTACTTCCTTATAAATGTAACTGCATCATGATATTCAATACTTTTAATTTTTCTAACACTTAAAAATCGCCTGATTAGTTGGCGGACCCTGTATATTATTTAAGAAGACTTCTTAAATAATGTATATATGTGGGTGTGTTGGGGTATGTAATTAATATAATATTAAATAGTGTACTGCACCACAACCACTTTATTATTCAAGGTAATTATAAGGCTACATGTTTCGACTATAAATTAATCATCTTCAGGCCTATTTTTATCAATTGAGTCACAAGATGCTATGCAAACTTCGGGATCCCATCGTGTTTACGTCCATGGAATACATTAAATTAGATCGTTTGTCTCAAAGGGCGTGACATGCAAATTGTGTTTACAACAGTGGGATACACATTTTAACTTTTTAGACACAACTTGTGTAATACGTTTTACGAGACAAATGATCCAATTTTATATATCCCACTGTTATAAACACAATTTGCACTTCACAGACTTTGAGGCAAACGATCTAATTTGATGTATTCCATGGATGTAAACACGATGGGACCCCAAAGTGTGCATAGCATCTTGTGACTCAATTGACAAAAATAGGCCTGAAAATGACTAATCTATGGTCGAAACATGTAGCCTTATAATTACCTTCAGTAATAAAGTGATTGTGCTGACGTACACTATTTAATATTATATTACATTTATAAGCACGTCGTGATGCTCCCATTCAAAGAAAAAGTGTGTAATTGAATAGACTACAGAATGCACGGTGCAACGTTAAAAATAAGAACACAAATGTTTAATGTCTAACTCCGCAGTGTACAACCCACGAGTAATCTTAGTAATTAACCAACTTAATGCACAAAATCTTGTTTTATAATAAGTTCATTATATGCCTCTACATGTTTCGAGCACTATGAGATGCATGATCAACTAAACATCAAGACCCACGAGTAGTTACAGACACATACATTTTTACAGCTTACCAATAGGTTGTCCCGAAACGACGGTAAGGAATTACCACTGTACGCTGCGTAAAAGTCCAGAAACGCACAGAGTTTCCTATTCGCGGCGGAAGCCTGAAATTACGCACTACATGAAAAAAATTCCATAAAGCCTACTGCTTACCGAATAAGATAAGGAATATAAAATTCAGGTGAACAAGACAGGTGGTTTATGTCGTGCGCATGGAGAAGTAGGAATTGTACACGAGGCTTGAGTCAGATCCTGGCAAGATATGACCGTGTGGTACACGCTGAAGCAGACGGGCAGATTATGTGGAAATAGATAAGGAACAAATTAAGTGTTCACTAATTGTCTCGATTCCAGGTTAAACACAGTTTAAGATACGGGCGTCGTTATCAGGGTGTTAGTTCAGGTTCCTTAGAAGTTTCTTTTTCAATTTTTCGTCTATTTTAGATAAAATCAGAGTCTAGATAAGGACTTAGATGTAATAAACACTTAGTTATCCTTTCCTTTTTTTCTAATTCCATGATTTATGTCCATTTAAACGCTATATAAATTACACTATTAGGAACTAAACAAAAGCTCAGAAAGCCATCTTGTTCACAGGAGGTAACGAAATTCGTTGAAGCGGTGAGTCCTGTAAGTTGCAGGCAAGGGAAACGAAAATATCAATTATGCGAAATATGAGCTTCTTTCGTCGGTGTGTATAAGAACTACTCTTTCTTGAACGTGTTGACATGTATACTGCTAGAAAAGTCGGAACATCTGTGACAGAACTAGCTGCCTGAATCTTCATGAGAGTTACTGCAGGCAACACGTTCTTCTGAAATGTCCGTCATTTTATACCACACAACGAGGCATGAAAACCCATGAGACAGTAAATTTCGTAGAGCGTTACAGATCAGGAGATCAAGAATGACCACACAAAGTATCGCATGGGGTATTTTACTAATTTATTTCCTTTATAAATTACGAACGTATGTTCTGATACAAGACGTTAAAAGACAGAGAAGCATCTCCCGAAAATTTTCTCCTTTCCTTTCTATCTTAATGAATAATACAAGCATAGATAGCACAGCATCAGACATCTAGTAATCTGCTTTTGTTTGCGTTTGGGTTTGGAGTTTGTGTACTCTTAACGCTTGGGTGAATTTTACCAGCTGAAGTACCGTTATGCTGCAGCGCTGTGAGATGTAATCCCTCAAAGTTAGTCAAGTCAAACAATGCGCGCGATCTGTGACGTCACCGAAACAACAGTAAAGTTACCGATTCCGAAAAAAGACAACTTGCCGTTTTAGTAACGGAGGTGGATCGTACTCCGCTCCAGGCGTCGCTCAGGACGTGAAAAAGGAATCCTCAGGTGAAGACAACTGCCATTCGTCTGCCTGTCTTTCACATGTGCCCTAATATCACGAAATATGGCACAGGATTTCTCTACAAACCCTTGTCGAACGAGAAAAAATTTCATGAATGTATGGGTAGAAAGAGTCACTATTTACTTAAGTGCCTTTTAGGTGAAGTTCGGCATTAACAGTGTAGGTCAGCACTTCTATGTTGAAGGAATATCGATTAATTAAAGTCATACATTATTCAAGTGCTTAAAGAAATTTTACCAACATTCTCTACATTTTTCTTCCGATTCGGAAAAACTTTGATACAGGGTACACACAAAATTTATTCAGTAACCGCAAGTTTCGTAAAGATTGGTTCTCTAAAAGCCACACTTTACTTAGGGGCATATATATTCCTGCTTTCCACCTTTATTTTCCAAGCCGAGTGAAACTTGATGCAAGAGATCTAAAAAAAAAAAAAATACATTTTTGCTTTTCGTGAAAATCTGCCAATGAAAGGTCATAGCCTTCTTGCGGGCGTAAATGAAATTACATTTAGGCGTATAATGTGAAATATTATTATTTATGAAAGTAAAGAATGGCTAAGAAAAGTCTTCGTAACAAGTCAGAGCGCACAGCATTTGAAATTTTGTTTTGTTTAATTTAAGCATAGGGTGGTTAGGTTAATTGCACTCACTAATTCTTAATTGGTGAAAAGTAAAGGAACATACAAAAGCATATGTTCCTAGCTTTGAGGTTTTCACGGTGGTAAAGACGACGTTTCAAGTCTTCTGGAATATTACTTTGTCGAATGGTAAATAGTTACCGACGTTTCGAAGGAATATATTGTCCCCTTCTTCATGGCTATAAGGTACAATACAGTGATCCTGAAGATTAAAGAAATAAAGTGAAGTGAAGTGAACGTAGCAAAGTGAAGTGGAATGAGGTGAAGTGAAGTGCAGTATAGGGAAGAAGGGGGGGGGGGGACGAGTCTTTATGGAAAAGGAGTAGTAAGTGATGAGAAGTGAAAGACTGGGGTGAAAGCGTGAGTGAATTAATGATTGTAAAAAAAAAACAATTACAAGAAACTGTACACAGTACTGTCTTGCTTGGGTGTTTTACCTTTTGTACATGTAAAATTCTAACTTGTCTCGTGTGTTTTGTTGCTAGTTTTAAGTTGTCTTGTGTGTAATTGTTGTTGGTTGGCCGTGTGTACTGTTGTAGTTATCTTATGTGTATTGTTGTACTTTGTGTACATTGCTTTTTTTTTTAATTTAGATGCCGGCCTGCTGGCTAGAAGTCAGTACTCGGAAGGTTCTACGACCGGCCATCTCAACATAGGTTTTTCTTAGTTTCCCTGTGCCTAAAAGCAAATTCTGAGATGGTTCCCAAGATTCCAAGTTGCCACTACATGCTTCTCACGTAGCCCTCCCGACTTAAATTTAGTAGTAACCAATTTCATGTTTTGTTTACATGTAAACTAACCACTGCCACCGGGTAAGAACCCAATTGCAGTAAATAAATATTATTATTATAACTACAATCCGTTGACAATTCGGTATATATTTACGTGTCAACACACCGTTCACAAACTGGCATCATCAGATGCTTAGGTTGTTACAAACTTTGCACAAACAATATGCCTAAGATCCTCAATAATTTTGTATCACTGCGAGTAAATAGCTAAAAATTTTACACTTAGAGACGCCAAAGAGTTTTTATATTACGTTATTAAACAAAATGTGTTCGCTGTAGCACTGTGGGTAAAATGGAGATGGAGATTTTTTTTTGGACTTAAGAAACAGTAAAACATTATGACCTTTTGGAGAACACGTGCACTATTTCTCTCACACTGACCCATATCCACGCGTTTAATTCAAATATCTCTCCGTCCTTCCGTCTAACGGTATCTGTGTGAGGAATATTTAAGAATAGTCATCCTGGCACACAAAAGTTGCCAGACTGAATTTCATCAGAATCTTCTCAAATTATATCTGCTTCTAATTACCCAATTTCTTCGCCCAATTAGCTACCAGTTGTTAGTGTCTAGGCACTGTTTTTATCGAAGCAAAAGGTTTTGATGATGTCTATAAAGGGTGATTCAGGAAGAAAGGTCAGTATTTTGCGAGGTGGTAGTATCGATCATTATGAGAGAAAATTCATACTGACATGTGTCTACTTCTGAATGGTTACCGAGACAGAGTTGTTTGAATCTAAAGACAACAAAAAACATTGTGAATGTTAATGAAAAAGAGAAATTAATTGCTGTGAAATTTATTTTACTTGGAATTTAATGGAAAAATACAATTTTTACACGGAAATGACGAATTTGTTACCGTTCACAGTAAATGTTCACAAATCTCACCGACAAGCTGAATGCATTTCGCAGCTTGCGTGCGGGAAGATCGTGTGCTTTCGTATGATTTTCGAAACTTTATTGCGAACTGAAACTAAGTTAACATTTCTGTGTAAACAAATGTCATTTAAGCATTAAATTAAAATTAAAAATTAAATTAACAGTCAGCAATTTATTATTTTTATTACTACTTAAAATTCGTTTGTGTTCGTAGATTCAAAAAGCCCCATCTGGGTAACCATTCAGAATTAGATATATATAGTCGTACAAATGTTTTCTCACAATGGGCGTTACAATCAACCCATAAAATATTGACGTTTCCCTCCGAACCAATCTACATACATAATGCTTTAATTTCTGGCAAGCAGAATAATACGTCCTCCAAACACTTGTAACTGCGGTATACACTGAAACAGTATATATTAGACTTTAACTACCAAACAGACATAGACCCTTCCTTTTTGAGAGATCCCCTTCAGAGAAGGGTTGAAACTGAGTAGTACAAGTTCACATCATGACTAAGACTTAACTAAGTTCTCGTATTCGTCTTTGCGTCTCACACAATACAAGATTACGAGACGGAAGGGGGTAACAGAGAGAAGCACCTTGAAATATGCGAGACCTCCACGTTAATTGGAAAACTTAAAACTTCGTGTATCAAGTTTTGGGTGAAACTTTAACACCGAGTCGTTTAGAGAAGCGGCAGATTTGATTTACAGCAGGAATTTAATCATATTACAAGACACAGTATCTCTGTGATGCACACGAAGGAATGTTATCATTAGACGAATATTTTTAATATATATTTATATTGACAGATAAGTAAATCGAAAATTTTGCAGGCTGTTTTTGTGTGAGTGAGAAACTTGGTCTCTCATACTGAGGGAGGAGCATAAGCTGAAGGTCTTGGAGAATAGGGTGGTGAGGAAGATATTTGGGTGTGCATGTAGCATATATGGAGGAAAAAAGAGATGTGTACTGGATTTTGACGGAGTCGCCTGAAATAAAGAGAGCACTAGGAAGACCAAGGCAAAGAAGAGAGGATAATCTTACGAACAGCTTGACTTGAATATCTAGCTCAGGACAGGGACAGGTTTTGGGCTCTTCTAATGTAGTAAAGAAACTCCAGTTTCTACAAAATTTGGGAAAATTCTTGGCGTGTTCAGAACCTGTTAGCTTCTCAAGAAGGTATCTGATCGTTGGGGTTAATTAGATTAGTGAACCGACATAAATAACATAATATTTAAATGTAAATAAATTCATTCTGTAATAAAGTATTTTTCGCTTAAAGCGGTAAAATTTCTTCTTTAACACATTGCACATAGATTGAGAAATGACGATGGTGATGATAATGATTTATTTTCTTCTATGGCGCAACAGCCCCTAGTGGGCCAGGGCCCCCTTCATTGTCGATGCTTTACGATCACAATCAGACACATCACGCTCTTTAGGACTCCTCTGGACGAGTGATCAGCCCGACTCAGAGTACTCTACCTGACAGCATAAAACATTCAAGAGAGACAGACACCCAGATACCGGAGGGATTCAAACCCACAATTCCAACAAGCGAGCGACCGCAGACCCACGCTCTAGACGGCGCCTCCACTGGGATCGGCCGATAATAAGGACAAGGCTGTTAATTCAGAGCGGGAGTTAAGAGTGTGTCTTGAATTTGGGATTTAAAGTGGCAAATTAAATTACACTACCACCTTAATAAGTGTCTTTATTAGAAAACACAAAATTCATGCGAACGTCTAGAGAAAACCTAGATATGTGATTTAAAGTATAAGAGTCAATATAGTAAAAAAATTATATTCCTTTTAATGTTTTCTGTACTTATATCGTCTTAATTACGTTTCCGGTTGCGAGTTTTGGCCCAGTACAACATTGATGAAGGCTCAAGCCTTATGGGATGTTATGTTGCGTTGACCTGTAAACAGCGGCGTTTCGAAAGGCTAGCATCGTACAGCATTCGGCTGATTTGTCATAAAGATTGAGGAATTACGTCTGTCCTAAACGTCAGTAAATATGTCGATAAAGTTTAACCCTTACCCCGCTAACGTGGAGAATATGGTGAGCTCCTAATAATGCCAGCAGGTGGCAGATGGGATTTAATTCGTCGTTTAAAGGATTAATATCCGAGCAGACTCGTACCAAGTTTAAGGGTGTCCAACACTGCTCTTTTAACTACGTCGTAGCCAGTGGAAGGGATAAGAAAGGAAACAGTAGCGATCTCGTCTAATGAACTGCCTACTTTTTTTCCTGGAGAAATGATAAATAGCACGAATGAAGGCCTTCTACGGTCATGTCAGCAGGGAACTGAATTAAGAATGTGGCACGTCATGATAAGAGGCAGGAGGGCTAATGATGCATTTGCATCGTGTTCACGGACCAACCCCCTTTTAATACACAGTGGTAACACAAAGCGTGAACTTTTTCTACAGTCTGCAATTATAAGTCTCCATAAATGCTTAGAATATTTCCCTTAGCAGTGCCAATAAATTGCCCGTTACAATAGGCGCTAAAACCCTTTTCTATGATATATAATTTGAGATTTTAAACATTAATTATGGTTCTTTCAAGCTTCAAATGTTTAAAGGAAAATAGTTTGTAAGCTTGTGTCTCATGACAACAATACCTGTCTAGACACATAAATACTGCAAGATAATTTTACATATTTCTTTATAATTACAATATGCAAGTTCACATTAAAAAATAAGTAGGTATTTTAGTTGATGAACGTAGGACTTTATAATGTGTAAATTATAAACTCAGGGAAACAAATATGAAATATCTTTAATTTTGGCCAGATACAGTTCTTTGAAGAACTGCGTCAAGTCTGCAGGGTTTTACAATTCAAACAACTGCTTTCGGGGTTTAACAAGGAGGTGAATATCGCCATATAATATTACTGACGTCTGAGATCCAATACAAAATGAAAAGCAATATTTAAAAGTTAAAATAAGGCGTTTGAAATCTGCACGCCACCCGAATCGGGTCAATGGATATCAGGAAGGGTATCGAAGAAGATATATCTGTCGGTGATATGACGTATTTAAAAAGGTATAAAACTTTCCCATAACAAGTAAAGAAGATTCAGAAGAAGAAGGAATGTTGTGCTTCCATCCATAATTTTACATTCTGCACAACTAGGATGGCAGAGATGCTAGTTCAACGTGTCGCCCACAATTTACCCCCAAAGCAATTCCTTGTCACTCATTTCTTTTAGGAGACGGAGTGGACTGGGCGGCTATTGATTAAATAGCAACGTTGCATGCACTTTTACCAATCAGAGATAAGGAATAGTAAATGTGCCGATGGCACAGAAGTTTGTCAAGAGCCACACAGATCTATTGGGTCACAATCCACACGAAATAATTGATACATTTACCACTCCACAATCATATTAACACCCGCATGAATGAAATTTAAATTCACCCTGCCCGAATTTGGAGGCATCAATTTTCTCCGAAACGTCGAAAAACTTATTTACGTGGTATAAAATGACATAAGTCCACTATTAAGCAGCATCATCGTGATAGAAACACTAAGTCTAGACCTTTCAAACGATATGAAGGTACAATACAAATGGCTGCAATTTGGATTTTGTGTGTTGTATAGATTTCTTTTAAATACAAAACTTCAAAAATTGTATCAGTTTTGCCGCGCCAAGGGTACACAAAATTATTTATTTATGTATTTATTTATTCATTTCTGTTGCAAATACGAAGTTGAAAATGCATCATTACGCGTAAAACAAACAGAAACGAAAGCTTTCATGAAGTATGTGTTTCTCTGGAGAAATATTAGACCGCAGTTAAGAATAGATAAAGGAAACATCATTATTGGTATATATCAAAAATATTATACCGGGAAACTTTAAAATTATGCATAGCTATTCCGAGATCTTATCCATGTCTTTTGCATATTTTATTAGCGAACGTTATGGATGGTATATAAAACTTCTGCAAGTATGAGTTGCAAGTTTTGTGACTCAAGTAAGCTTAAAAAACTGTAGCAGTAGCAAAGACTATTATTACTATTTCATTCTACGTCTCAAGTTTCACACCGCACAATATTCACTAATGGAATTGCCTTCAATTTACAGACTTTTCAGTACTTTAAATGCCAAACACTACATTTTTTTCTTTTGAGCTTCTTTTCTAGCAGACTGATTGGTCGATGTGCGAAGATTTCCTTTACAAACATATCACATGAATATATTATTATTTTCTTTATCGCCCAATCTCTTAAGTTCTGGCTTTACTCCACCCCCTCAAATCGTAAATACGCTTAGGACAGACGAGACGAAGGCGAGGTTCCTCTTACATTTCCACGCTTTTAGCAGTAAAATATAAGCCTTATTTTAATATCGAATACCACTCAAGACAGTTTTTGTAACGAAGTAAAAAATTGAGAAATTATAAAAATCCACTTCATGTCTCTGGTTTTAATGGTTGTCCAAAATATTTAATTTTTTTTTCATTTTGCATATTCAGGTAAGAGTAATTTTGTATACATGTCTATGGTAAATTACCTTGGGAGTTGTATTGTCTATCTAATATCACAGAAGTGGCTGATGATTTTGCGTCTAAGACACAGGAAGTGGCAGGGAGAAGGAGAAGAAGTCGTAATGAGAAAATTCATAAGTCTGCTTTTCACCAGATTTTACAAAGGCGATTAAGAACTAATAGACGAACGGATCTTATTACACTTGTGGAAGAAAACAGGAGATTATAAATTTAGAAAATATTTTATTCGGTAATTCAGAAGGAAAGACCATTGCAGATAATAACAAAATTAACTGTGAAATTCAATCCTCCGATTTTTTATCACTTAAAAATACTCGAAGTGTAAAAATTACGGAGTCCATTAAGGGGAAATTTTTATACAGTGTTGTCTTTCCTCTCGCCTAAAAACCAAATATACTTCTCTGAAATCTTTTTTTTTTTCCATTTACCCCTTTCTGTGTTATTCCCTTTGACTAAGAGGCCATGTTCACACCTACAAAAATTATTATATTTTATATTTTAACACTTTAATCTTTTATATTAAAAATAAATTTCCAAACACTGAAAAAAGTCGGCTTAATTTGCGAAAGAGTAAAATTTTCCCAATATGTTCGTTTATTTCCGCAGTAGTTTAATTTCCAACCATCTAGATGCACATTCTGAAGTAAACTTATTTGCGTTTTTCATTTAGCTATGCGTTTGCTTCTACCCGATAGAGATCACTACGTAATGTAATATAGTTGTTTGTGCAAATATCCGGTTCATTGTGTACGTGTATTTGTGAATGGATATGCACCGTAGCATCTATGTAATGAATACGGTCGCAGAATGTAGCCTCAGGGAACATCAGATGCACACACACTCTACCAACTCTATGTCTCATTCCACCCCTCCTCTACAGTCTCTACAAAAACTACACAGTGATTCTGGGACGTTACAGAACGACACTGTCCGAGAGTTACTGAAGAATGTCGTCAGTAGCGCTGCACGTCTTACTGGCTGACTAACACAACGGAGCGTTGATCAAAAAATGTTCCTCCTATTACAGCATCCAGATGTTGGGGATTAAGGTTATCTGGCATTTGAAGCACTCCAAGACTGCTCGACCGTTGAAGAAGGCGGCGTTAGGTTTCTTCGAACCTTCGGGAACCACTTACCCAATGGCAGAGTCACATCCCAGAAGACCGAAACATCAGAACAACGTCTTTTTAAACTCAACAATGGCAAACAAATTTCTCAGACAATATATAATATAATCCTAACACCAACAACATGCAGACTATTGAAATAGTTTTATGCACAGTAAATCGTCCTACGCGCTTCGACCTCTCACGCGGCCATCCGCAGGGAGGCAAACAAATGATAACAAATGGTATTAAAATTAGTATTGACATTTCTTTTGCAGTTACTATTGCTATTACTATTGGTGATAATATTACATTATATAAGATATATTCAATTAGTTCACTGATAATAGATCGTACGAATTTTCAGGTGAGACATCCCCATTGTGTTGATAAACAACTATATAAGTATATAATATATAAATATAAAATATATAGTCTAACACAACTCAATTGATTATTATTTTTAAAAGATATATTTAAATTATTATTCTTGGATACATGTTTCGGCTTCTTCTTTCGGAACCATCTTCAGGCTGAAGCCGAAACGTTTAGCTAGGAGTATTAATGTAAATACGCATTTTAATATTAGTTATTAATTAAGTTGTGTTAGACTATGTATTTTATATTTATGTTTTACATACCTACATAGATATTATATGAATTTTCTCAATATCATATTTACAAGGGTCAACCAAAAGAAATTTATTTTTTAGATCCATTTTGACATTAGTTTCCCATCCACACTTTGAATTCAGACCTCATACATTCCCTTCAGCTTTTCGCTACATATACTTCTTATCTTGCCTTTGCCTACTGGGTTAAATCCTCCTTAATATCATTGGCATAATAACACTTCGCACAGTTCAGACTTCTTATATCTTTTAATTATGCAACTGTCATTATATTCCTCTAATTTTTCCTTCTCATGTACAACTGTTGTCTCCAGCACCTTGCTCCGATACACACCCGACACAAGTTTCTGTTCTTACACGAACATGACGTATTTTCTTGCAGTATCAAAATAAAGACGACTTAAAACTCTTACACATTTCTTGTGCTATGACTTGTCCTTAATTCTAACAATTACGTATTTAATGTAACAAATATTTTAAAACAGACAGCCTACCTCACGATAAACGTATAATTTGCAATCTGTATGTGCTGTTCGGAATAATGATAGTTGTTACTTTTTAACCGTTTGGTGCCGGAATTATTTTTTTAAATTTTAGCACACCCTGTATATAAAATGTGAATAAAACAGGAACCAAATAAGTTAGAATTATGAAACAAACTGCATTTTGAAGAAAAAAGAACGGACAGTATATACCATGTTTAAAATACTCAGTACCTATATTTGTTGAATAAATATATAAAAATGCAACGTTTAGAGTTTAGCGGTGCGGTGGCGTCAAAGGTTTAAAGCATACAAAACACATAGTTTAGGTCTCATGTAGACAAAACGCTCTTTGTGAGAACAAGTGTTGTATACTATAAACAATGTAGTTTAAGGGGTTAAAGAATCTCAGGTATAAGAAGATTAAAAAGATTCCTTAGCAGAATGGTCATTGTCATTACAACACAATCCCATCGTCGGATCCGAGATGGACTCCATGAAATACTGTACACACTATAAAGAAATAAAGTAATGTAATAACGAGATATTTACCAGTTTGGCCCTCTTTGCTGTTTTACTAAAGATCTGTTGCTTGTTAAGTCCACGCATATAAAAAAGTGAAAGTGCAAGCAATATTGTAGATTTTATATCTTAAATTCTCTATTCAACATTTGATGATCAGAATTCTCACACATACAGTAGTCTCGATTATCCTCCTTAGAAAACGCCGATAAGTTGTCAAGATTTCTGAAAATGTGGGATAATGCAGAAATTTAGCGAAAACTGGTCTACGAAATTCTGAATCAATCCATGCATTCTTTTGGTTTTACGAAACTGACAGAGTAGTAAGAGTTATGTTACTGAGAGATCGTTATTTTTAGGTCTTGCCAATAAATTGCGAGTTGTAGGTTTTTTACCCGTAGGGTTACTGTAAATAGCACGTCGTACCAAACGAATATAGCAGAATGTCGCATAACCGAAGGTTTTATATTCAGCACTCTACTGTATTTAATTACACACACCAACACATGCACACATATATTATTTAAAAAGTCTAAAATTTATATCTAAACATTTAAAACGCTCCTACATGTTTCGATCACACGATCATCCTCAGGGAGCATATATTGTTCCTTGTTAAAGTTATAATTTAAAACATTCAGTGAATTACT
>Ga0123357_10008591_pt1 | contig 12777 bp, 6 predicted proteins | sample TergutEmb28metaG_FD_89873 | JGI IMG/M metagenome (GOLD analysis project Ga0123357, IMG submission 89873) | Embiratermes neotenicus P4 segment gut microbial communities from Petit-Saut dam, French Guiana - Emb289 P4 | ecosystem: Host-associated > Arthropoda: Insects > Digestive system > Gut ... | reverse complement strand
TATGTAATAACTTTAGCAAGGAACGACGAAACTCCCTGATGATGATGATCTAAAAAGATCGAAACATGTCGGAGTGGTTTTAAGTGTTTTAAAGTGTTTTAAGTGAAAGTTATATAGGTGCATTTGTTGGCTAATAGTTGAAGTAATTTTACGAAATGCACGGTGCAACGATGAGATTCTCACCCTTTATGTTTCCGAATCATATAGACTGCTTGTTTAAATATGGCAGTAAAACTGATTTAGGGGATAAGTATCGTAACAAAACGAGCCTGTTTTTATTGTCATCATAAATCTTACAGAGAAACACAAAACTGTGAAAGTAAATTTCATGGCGATCTATCTTCTGGTGATATTGACATCACAGTTTAGAAAAGCATATACTTTTTAACATATAGTGAAATATTTTAGTTAAAGTGTTTATGTCCAGTGGTAACTATATGTACCACCTAATGTAACACTTTAAAAGCCTGAATTTTGTCTATGCTCTTTATTTGTTTGCTTAGTGTGGTTTTCAGAAAAAATCTAAACGCAATGTAATGATTGGTCTGTATAATGGAGGTGGAGTGTTTTCTCTGAGAGGTAGGAAATAAAATTTAATGTGCAATTTAAAAAATCCGTCGTCAAAGTGTTAACGACGAAGCTCCGTTTTCTGTAGTTCTATTGACAGCGAAAAATAAGGTAAGAAGGGATTCAAGGACAAAATGAAAATGAAACAAAAAAAGGGGCTATAGATAAATTTTCGAAAATATATTAAAAATCCCGTGAGTTCCACGAAGAAAAATTATTGCTCTCCAACAATAATTCAAACCACATGTGACGTGTAAACTCTTTACTGATCACACCCTCTTCAACAGTTACAAAATTTCGTACTTATGGCATCTTCATTTCTGTGTCTTGAAAATAATGAAGGATAAGAGTAGCAGTTCCCAGCAGCAGCAGCAACAGCAGCAGTAGCAAGTCTCAGCTTATCCTTTGTACTGTACCATTTTCTGGAACAGAAGCTACCACCGCAGTAATTAGAGCTGCAACTGCATTGTTATTTTCTGCGAGTTGTAAGTGCAGGTCTATGGAGTGCCGAGCTAATGAAGCCATGTCTGGGGTAGGGGCACAAAGCAAGAGAATGTTGGCAAGGAACGAGGAATAAGAGAGTTTTCTGCGTAAGTAGCACTCGGATTTGTTTGCTGCAAGTACAGTCTGTACTTAATGCGTAATACTCTGTGTCACACACGGCGTTTACTTCTGCGAGTTTAAAAAGCTAGAGGAGGGGTTTCCTTTCCACTTATTTGCAAAGTGGAATTCAGTGATTAACAGCATAATGTTGCCGAAATATGGTGGTGCGCCCTCCTGACAAGACATCTCGTGACGTCAGAACATCCCTTAATTAAGTGTGAAAGATCAATTTTTTGCATGTTTAAAACACGATATCGGTTAGGTTAGGTGCGTTCATAAATTTGAGAAGAGAGACTATTAGCTTCGTCATGCCTGTCTGTCCGTCTGTCCGCCTACCTGTCCATCAGCATGGAACAACTAGGCTCCCGAAAGATGGATTTTCATAAAATATGATTTTGAGTATTTGTCAAATATCTTTCGAGTAAATTCCAGTTTCATTAAAGTCTAACAGGGATAACGGATACTTTACATGAACACAAATATAAATTTTGATCATATCTCGCCCATTTTCTTAGAATGAGAATTTTTTCGGACAAAACTTGTGGAGAAAAGCAAAACAAACATTTTATGTACGAGGGCGAGTCACATGAAAACCTTAAATATCTTTCAACTCGTAATTTACTGAACACAAAAGGTACACAATGACTTCATTTTTCTATGTAGTATCGTACTGCCACCTGTCGGCCACTCTTCAAACCATGAGTATCACTGTTGAAACGTACAAGACGATCGAGCTGTGGTTCGAATTTTTATCGTACTTTTAAGGTTCTCATTTGACTCTCCCTCGTACAGTAAGATTTTTTTAAAGTAGTGTCGTTTATGGGATAATGCGGAAAAATAAGGTACAACCAGAGGCCACAGATGACTATACGGAGCACGTGCGTTGCATGCTGGGTACCTAAGGCTACAAACACACAACCTCCTGAAATGTAATACATATTGCTTTTCCACTGCAACAATGGCAAAAATAGTCGCAGGAAGGCGCCTCAATGTTACGTCATATTTGCATTGCACTTCTTCTTATTTTCTTTGCTAAGGCAAATAAACAGGCTTCTTATGATTGCAACTGTACACAATACACTCAAATCTGTAATATTTCTTTCATATTCTAGGTACGTACTCAGTAAGTGGACAAAACCGTCAAATACGACAAATACGCTTATTTGCTTCTCTTGAGAAGTAAACTGTTATTTCTCTCCCCAAAATATAATTTTCCTGAACGAGTCGTCTTCTTTTCCTATCTTCCTGCACTTCAGTCCAACAAATTCCGAGTGAGATTTGCCATCAGTTCCAGTAACGCGTTATACCGTCTGCAGACTCATCTTACATCCCTGAACAAAAACAAATCTTTTGCTATCTCTAACTCAAAATTTGATGTTTCATCACTCCGCAGTCTCCAAGCATTGAAATTCAAAATACCAGACTTCTTAAACTGAGTACCATTTTGCGGCAAGAAATTATTCTTTTATTTTGTAATACAATGTAATAGGAATTCCAAGAACAACAATGAAGGAGCAACATTATCCTTAAAGGGCCATGGATATTATTCCAAAGCAACAAGAGACAATATCAAGGAGGCAGACTGTGCCGAGAGAGACACTGGAGCGGAACAACTGTGTGCGGAGTACTTTGTTGTTTGGCTTGGCTCTCGCTGGCTCCTGGAGAAGGCAGCGTTGCCGACTGTAATAGCACATGTCACCCACACATACAACAGTACATAAGGAGCAAGAAACAAACAAAACACGGACGACATGGAGAGAATTAAATGTGATTCAAACGACAAAACAACTAAAGGCTGTAACTTTACCACGAGCAGGGAAGGATCTTATTGTACCACGGGGTTTAATGGTATGAAGACTTTGAAGTCGTGGTTCATGTACGAACCTACTCTATCGCATCGGCCGTAGGTCAAACTGTTTCTTCGAATGGAATGAAATACCAAAGTTCTGCATCGGTGAATAAAAGTGACAGGCTAAGTGACAGAACACGTGAATAAGAACATTTACGCTTTAGGAGAGAAAAGATATATTTAGAAAGAATCCTCAAATACGGTGGTGAAATTCGAAATAAGAAAAGAGCCCTCCACCTTATTTGTCATGTTCGCTCGGAAGTCACAGATTTTTTACTTGAAAACCTAACAGTATCTCAGCTGGTCAAGAAACTTGCCACATTTAGGGTAATAGTAAGTTCTGTTCCTGTGTTTGAAAGGAATCAAAATTTTATCAAAGACGTACTGTCACTGGCATGTTTACGGCTACACAGTAACTAACTAATTAACAAACCAACCAATCGCTTAGGCTATGCAAATTACAATACAATCATTTCAGTCAGAATATCGTAAGTAATATTACTCTGTTTGAAAGGAATCAAAATTTTATCAAAGACGTACTGTGACTGGCATGTTTACGGCTACACACTAACTAACTAGCTAATTAACAAACCAACCAATGGTTTAGGCTATGCAAACTGCAATACAATCATTTCAGTCAGAAACATATTAAAAATCTATTCGACCCAAATTATCTACGTTCAGCAGCCTAAGTACGTAAGTAAACCGCACCGCACCGCACCGCACCGCTTATGTTTAAGTTTGAGTCCAGCCTGTCGTCTTAGTTACAAACTACTCTGCAATTGGGCGATGTCTGAAGAGGCTCTGATATTACTAAACATTAAACTGAAAACTCATATTCAAAGTAAAACCGATAAAAGCAACAAAACGTACCATTAAAGCCGAACAATTAACAGGCATACAGTAACTACTTATCTGAAATACGAGGGAAAGTCATTAAATAACAGGAATTTTATTCTAAAGTGCATGGAAAAGTATGCACAAAGAAAAAGCTTATTTCGGGACACAAAATGGCCCCTTAGCAATATGTCATATAGGAGTCGTGACGATCAAGCAGTTTGGGCCTGCGCAGTAGGCCGTACAACAAGGCCGCTCCTCTGTCAACTTGCACCGTGGAAGAGCAACGAAGCGTTATTCGTTTTTTGTGGTCAGAGGGTGTGAAACCTTCTAAAATCTACAGAAGAATGAAAGTTCAATATGGCGCCATCGGACTTTCACTTGTTTGGACCTATGAAAGAACATTTGCGGGGCCAGAAGTTTGTAGATGACGACAAGGTAATGGAGGCGGTGCAAAGTTGGTTAAAGGCCATGTCAAAAAGGTTTTTTTCTAGAGGGCATCCGCAAGCTTGTGAACAGGTGGACCAAGTGTGTTGCGAAGCAGGGGGACTATGTCGAAAAATAAGACACAAACAATTTCTGTAAGTACTATTGTAAAAACGTTATTACGAGTATAAAATTTCCTGTTATTTAATGACTTACCCTCGTACATAAGGGCCTACAGATCATTTCCCTCCATTCATGGAAAGTAAACGAAGTCACGTGCACACAGCCTACAAATGCACTTTGTGTGTGGTGAGAGTAAACTGTGGAAGAGCATATGTGCCACTCAGCATTCAATTCTGTGTATAATTTTCATTAGCATATTTTAAATAAAAAAAATAAGCAATCCCATGACAGGCCTGGACAGGCCCTGAGGGTTCCAGGAGGTTGAAGCTCCCAAATTTCAAGACAATCGGCATATGAAGGTGGTAAGTTTGTCAGCCCTACGCACCGGCCGCCTTTACCCCCCCAGGAAATATTCCTGGTACCCATTTCTGTTAGGGGCTGGGTCACCCCCAGGGCTATAGTGTGGCCGGCAGGATTATGTCAATGAAAAATTCCAAAGACAACATCGGGAATCGAACCCGCGTTCTTCCGGTTTGTAGCGCAGTGCCTCAACCAACTGCGCCACCGTGTGCCCCAGCATTTTAAGTAAAACATTTAATTTGTCTGATGCAAAATCAATTATTCGCACCGTTGCAAATTTTGTAATTGATAATATAAAAGGCGCTTTAATATAGAATTATTATCATGTTTTTCCATTCAAACGTTTGTTAAGGTGTCGCAAGACCATCTTGTTGTTTTATATTCTATAAAATTACCGCATTCCCTTAGACAGTTTCTTATACTTTAATATTATGTAGTCTTGAATTTTCTCCAGACAGTACGTGTATATTTCTTAAGTTGTCAGAATATACAGCAACTATGTCCCTCATCATCATCATCATAAAAGTCAAGGATTGGACCCTTTGATCCGTTCCGTCTCCAGAGTTACAGCTGCTCGCGCCAACACTTCTTCGGTCTTCCAATTGTTCTCCTTCCTTGTGGTCTGTAGTGTTATGATTTCAAAGGGATTCGGTTTAGTGGCATTCTTTGCAAGTGTGAAAGCCAGTTCCGTCTGTATTCATCTAACTTGTCTAGTATGCCTGTAATCTGTAGTTCGCGGCGTATGTAGTCATTTGTTTCGTGGCCATAAAGGGTGTAGCCTGCCAGAGGTCTCCGGAACTTCATTTTTGCCGCTTCAATTCTTCGTCTTTGTAAAGCTGTTAGAGTCCAATTTTCTGACCCATATAAAAATGTAGGTAAAACTAGTGTGTTGTATATTTTCAAAATAGTTTCCGTTCTCACTTAATATATCCCTAAACTACATTATTAAAATAGTCTTTATAGCAGTGACGTGGTGTGCATTGTGGACAGTAAGTACAGGTTTTCTTCTAAGTGTTATCTGGGAGAATTTCGTACTTTAAGTGTTTCAGTTACTTCTTGAGTAATTTGTTTACTTTTCAGTAAAAAAATCGCGAATTTATACATTTGTCAGGCTTGTATTACAAATAACACTTATTTGACGTTCAGATGACCGTGCATCGTGACAAATTCTTATAATAAAACCAACTAAATGCACTAATTTCTCAAATTTATTTTTGGAATAAAACTCTGCATGTTTCGGAGAGTTCCTCCGTCCATCATCAGGAGTTTTATTCCAAAAATAAATTTGAGAAATTAGTGCATCTAACTGGTTTTATTATAAGAAAATAACATATAGTTTAAAAATATAAGAACAAATTTGAAGTGCCAGGATTACAAAAACATGAATTTGTATGCACTCCGGTAAATTCGTTTAGAGTCGTCACGAAACATAAAAAAGAGGCTTCATTTTACCATAAGCCATTTTTCCTTGAATAAAGTAAAAGAGATCCTTAAAATTTACCTTGTTTTACAAACAAAAAAAGTCTCCTAATTTTTTCTTTGTTTTTTAAGCTTCTGATTTGAATACATTTTAAGCTTATTCCTACTACAGCGTTATATCTGTCGTGGCTCTGAATCACTCTTATAATGGTCTGAACAGGTGGAAATATAAAATAGAGGGAATATCTGTGATGTGACAGGGATTTGCTGACAGTCGAAACCTGCAATATTCTCTGATCTGACAAGTGACAGTCTTACCGGCTTGTAACGGGAAACGTCATATTTGCTTTATCACAAGTTTCCATCCTCAGAACTGAAACTGGTTTCCGACGCTTTACATTTATCCTCTCGTCTCAAAAGTAACTTTAGAAATAACTCTGATTGTTATTTTGTTCATATTAAATCATTAATCCTAATAACGGCTAGGAGGCCACATTTAAGGTCAGTAAGTATACTTACAGAAGAAAATGTGTTTATAAAATATACGTGGGTGATTTAGAAAGTATGCGAAAAGATATTTAGTTGTTTCAATTTGTTGTCTTGAATGTAATGCTGATTGTACACACAGAAACTTGTGGCACATTGAAATAACATTGTGGAAAAAAAGTGATGATTATGTGCAAAATTATTGTTACTGTCCAGAATCGAAAAATTTTGTATCGTTTTAAAAACACTATATTCCGAATACATTTTAATTGAAACAAGTGCATTCCAAAATAAAAGACGACATGTCAATGAAGATTCATATCTTCTGGGATGTTACGGTGTGCCGTTAGGTAAATAAATTCCGACGTGTCAGAAGTGTCTTTAGGTTTAGGTTCGGGCAGTTTAGCGTCTAACAGCTCAAGAAACAGTAAATCAACGCGAGCAGACTGACTTTGAAGGCTAAGGCACTGTGATCCTTCGGAATACCGGAAAAGATTTCCCCAACGACGCAGAAGAATTACATCGTTACACTGCTCTGAGAGCGTCAATTCTCTGACGGCAGAAGTAATTGCTTTACGCCAATTACAAGTGGGACCACATACGCAGGAAACATACTGCATAAAACATACACACAGCGTGAGGCTGCTAATCGCTTTTTATAAAACCTGAATTTTTTATAGTGTACCGGGCGAGATTCAGAGAGGACACTTCCCAAATTTAATTTAGATTCACAAACGCCGGAGCTATCATGATGGCATTCACGTACTGCAAGCTGTTTTCGAGGTACGTAGGTTCGGGACATGGACCAGAGACCTATGGTCCTTTTTGTGAAAGGGGACGGAGATGCGACTTCATGTGTCGCGTGGATAAACCGAAGAGGGAAAACCAGAGCTTACCACAAACACGATCTGTCAACTACTGCCAGGCATGTCGCCACACAAAACACAGACCGTGGTTGCAACATGACGAAAACAATTATTACTTCGGTCCATTAAAACTGTCACTTCCATTGTTGCACAATGTTCAATGATTTATTGATAAACAAAGAAAATTACACAACACTATTGCTGAAACTGCAAGGAAAATCTTACGAATTTCTGAACGGTATGTGACTGCATCTTTTTAGTATCATAATGGCGACGAAACCAGAGCAACTGATATAACAAGGATTTCGTTGAGGAAGGAATAGGCACATAACACTCGATGCGAATTTTCAATAAAATATTTTGTTTTGGAGACCGAGGTGAAGGTGAAAGTATTGTGCTAAAATTGATTTCTCCCGATTTTGTCTGAAGGACAGACTTCATACGCGTTTGATTCCTGTAAAGCAGAGTGGTGACTGCGTATATTAATTTCTTTAACATTAAAGAACGCTGCATTCTATGAATGATTATGTGTTCTGTAAGATTCTCAGAAAAAAAGGGCAAACATTTCTTCCAACAACGCTATTTCGTCCGTATTTTTACCCATGATGCAAAATGCTTTCTATGAGTTACGGTCCAAAATTTTTATATTTAAACACTGTTTCTGCTTCAAGTGGTTAACAATTGATAATATTCAAGTCGATTCTACTGGTAACACATAGAAATGAGGCGGGCACTAAGAGATATATATGACGCTGTCTTTGACGGATATATCACGCACAGGTGCTAATGTGTATGCATCCCAACCGGTTTTTAAAAGAATCTCGCAGGTGTTCTGAAGGATGAAAAGCGTGCGGATTTTAAAAAGTAAGCTTGTATTTTCAGCGGTTTCTAATAGATTTGTATCTTACGCCAGCTCCGATGTGCATATAAGACACGAATTCTAACCGTCAGACCTCTTGGACTTGTTACGTGCGGGTTCTAACAGACAGATCTAACAGACATTCTACACACGAGTCCTAACGTGTAGATCTTACTTGGCTTATGACGGCAACATTTTAACAGGTTCTCCAACAAGACAAGACCGCGTGAACATACTTTTTGTGACATTTGGGTCAGGAACAGCATTTAAAAAAAAGTAACTTCGCATATGAATAGTAGGTTTCATGTCTGGAACACAAAAAGGGTAAGTGTGCGGTATCGCACAGTAACTCAGCAAGACTGTGCACGATCTGTGACATGTAAATTCCGATAATGACATCTTTGTCTAGATGCAAGGGAAGCATTCAAGTACCGTGGTGAAATGAGCTCTTCCACAATTTGGTGACTGCAATATTTACGAGAAAATCAGCACGAATTTCTCAAGGATTTCTACTAACAATTGAAAACCTACTTACTTACTTACTCCATGGTGCAGAGTCGTTCTTCAGAAGCTAACTGGTTTGCAGCTAGTCAAGAAATTCCCCGCATTTCACGAAACCCGAAGTTCATTACCGCACTCACAAGCGTCCGCCACCGGTCCCTATTCTGGGCCAGCCTAATCCAGTCCATATACCCACATCCCACCTCCTGGAGATCCATCCTAATATTATCCACCCATCTACGTCTAGGTCTCCGCAGTGGTCTATTTCCTTCCTGTTTCCCCACCAAGACCCTATACACTCCCGTCTCTTCACCCATACGCGCCACATGCCCAACCCATCTCATTCTTCTCGATTTTATCACCCGCACAATGCTGGGTGAGGAGTACAGATCATTTAGCTCCTCGTTATGCAATCTCCTTCATTCCCCCGTTACCTCGCCTCTCCTAGGTCCAAATATTCTCCTCAACACCATATTTTCAAACACCCTCAGCTTCCTTTCCTCCCTCAATGTCAGCGACCAAGTTTCACACCTATACAAAACAACAGGCAAAATTATAGTTCTATATATCTTAATCTTTAAATTTTTGGATAGCAACCTAGAAAACAAAAGATTCTGCACCGAATGATAGCAAGCATTTCCTTACTCCAATCTGCTCTTAATTTCTTCTGCAATAGAATTTTGATTTGTTAAAGTTGTTCCCAAATATATAAAAAAATATTGTAAACCTGCAATTGTTTTGATTTATATTCTAAAATTCAGCAGTTCTAGGAATGGGGTAGACTGTATAGATACTAGGAGGGCCGAGATATCGTGATTTTATTGCCGACTCGAAGATTAGATTTTATTTTTTAAGTGCCAAAAACTGGCTCTAGGCCCACTCAGACTCCCATTCAATGGGCAGCGAATCTCCTCCTCAGGGGATGAAGTAGACGGGACGTGAAAATGAGCCATCGCCTAGCTCTTGTGCAGAGGTTAAGGAAATGTGAAGTCATTCCGCTACTCCGGGTACAGCTGCATGTCTGGTGTAAGGACACCCGCATTTTCCTTACCTTTACTTTAAATTTAATCTTCTTGCAGGGCGTTACCTTCACAAAGACCAAGTGTTTGAAGCTGTTTCGGAAAATACTAATCAACCGTAATTCTGAGGATCATACAAAACACATAAATACAGAATTGTGCTAAGTCAAGTTACTTAATATAAAGCAGGCGGTATGCATAATTACTCCTGTGTTTTAAGTGTTCAAAGTAAATTGTTACGATAAAAGCTGCTTGTTTAAGATGAAAAGCGTACGTGCGACTCTATATAGTCGTTTTATCATGATATTCTATTGTGTGAGTTGAGGTTTACACACAGGTTTTGACAAAGATCCAGTGTTACGTTATTGAAGGTTGTGTCGTCACGTATTGGAGGCTTCATGGCATAAATTATGTTGCTTTATAAATCTGCGTGCATTAACCTAGTAATAAGTCCAAATATGGACAAAAAAGGACAAATATTCCTGTATCATTCCTACACGAGATGCTGAGTCCATGCAACCATTGTGTGCAATAACTACATAAATATATAAGTAACTTCGTTGAGGAATGTTACAAAAATGAATTACAATCAGACGTAAATATTTGATGTTTGTTGGACCGTGCATCATTGTGATAACTGAAGAATAAAAACCATCTAGAAGCCACTTATTATTTTATTGTACTTCTTATAGGTTCAACATGTTTCGGGCACTACTATGCCCATCAACAGGAGCTCTCGACTATAATGTTGATTATCACAATCGTCGTTTGAAAATAAAATGTATGTTTTGATTTTCCCCACAAATTTGGTCTGAAATATTTCTATATTTATAAATAGAAATAAGCAAGACATAATCAAAAAATGTAAATGGGTCTTCATGTAGAGCACCAGATATTCATGTCCGGTTTTAATGAAACGAGTGTTTTCGAAAACATTTCGAAAAATACTCAAATATCAAATATCACGAGAATTCGTCAGTGAGAGCCGAGTTCTTCCATGCTGACAGACTTGCGGATGGACAGACAGACAGACAGACAGGCAAACACGACGACGCTAATCTAATAGTCGCTTTTCGCAATTTTGCGCAAGCGCCAAAAATCTACTAATAGGGTGCAGTTTTAAAAGTGGTTTTTAGTATTAATTCCCAGAGCAAGAAACGTGTGTGAAAATGCGAGATACAATAGACAGATAAAAGGTATAGGTAAAGTGATTCCGTTACAGGCACGGTGTGGCCCAGAAGGTGGGTAGAGGTATAGCTCTACTCTTCCATGACAGCGGCACTACAAGGGGTGAGTGGTCAGCAGCTCGCCCTGGCCGCACTTTAATCCCGGGAAAGACCCGGTACCCATTTTACAGGAGGCTGGGTGGATGGACTCCAGGGCCGGTCTGGACGAGCGGAAAATCTCGCCCCACTGGAATTCTATCCCGGACCCTCCAGCCCGTAGTCAGTCGCTATACCGACTGAGTTACCCAGCCCACACAATAGATAGAACATTGATTATTTTACGACACTGTATAATGCATAGAGGTTATATATCTTGAAATCATAAGTGGAAATGACTTATTTCAATGAACTTTGAACTTCACAGTGCCGAGCATTAAGTGGCAGTGAAAATAGCAGAGGCAAAGTCAAATACCTTCTTGTGCAAGACATGCAAGGGGCGTAGATATATAGCTCCATACGCTCTTAACCTGGGCACTGACAAGTGTTTAGGGGCCTAATATACGTTCTGGCCGCTTTACTGTCAGAAAATAGCCAATAGCTTATATTAAATTCAAGACTGGTCGGGTCTCAGAGCTAATATGGTCATTTTGGAGAAGAGAAAAATTTCGTCCTTTTCGGGAATCAAATCCTTGGTCGTCCAATTCGTAGCATACTTAATATACCGCTTCCCAGTAATCACATGAGAAACAGAAAAGAATACGGGAAGTATCAGTAGAATAGCCCGTATTTGGCAGAAATGTGACAAAAGGAACTTCCGAATAAATGCCACTTGAACCAAGCTGCAGGATGTGCGAGATAATGCGCACCAGAATCTGTGTCCAAACATGCTCCATATCGGATAATGGAAAGCAGAAATTCAGTCCATACATTTCCGTATCAGGTAATGAAAAGAACATTTGCCCAAACATGCAGCATATCAGATAATGAACAACAGAACCTATGTCCAAGTAATGAACAATAGAACCTGTATTCGAAGAGCACCATATCAGATAATGAACAAAGAATCCTTGCCCAAACACGAACCATGTCTGACAATGAACAACAGATTCTGTGAATCTTATGTTTACTGGACCGTGCATCATTGTGATAGTTGAAGAATAAAAGACCAACTTGATGTCACTTACTGTTTCATTTCACTTCTTATGTGCTCAACGTGTTTCGGGCATTAATATATCCATCATCAGGAGCTTGCGACTATTCTGTTGAATTACCACATTGGTCGTATTGTTCTTGGCTCTATGTGTGTTGGAGATTCGGTGTGGTTGGGTTGGCGTGGTACCCGTGTTGCAGGGTTCAGCCACAACAGAATAGTCGCAAGCTCCTGATGATGGATATATTAATGTCCGAAACACGTTGAGCACATAAGAAGTGAAATAAAACAAGTGACATCAAGTTGGTCTTTTATTCTTCAACTAACAGAATCTGTGTCTAAACATGCACCATATCGGATAAAGAAAACAGAATCTGTGCGCAAATATGCATTATATAAAGTAACGAACAATACGATCTGTACAAAAAAAATTCGCCACACAGCTATCACATAATAAACAAAAAATCTGTGTACGACGTGTACCGCACCTGATGAATCTACATTTTGCCTTCACCTCTTATTTAACTACACACACAGTTAGAAAAT
>Ga0123357_10008588_pt1 | contig 12780 bp, 6 predicted proteins | sample TergutEmb28metaG_FD_89873 | JGI IMG/M metagenome (GOLD analysis project Ga0123357, IMG submission 89873) | Embiratermes neotenicus P4 segment gut microbial communities from Petit-Saut dam, French Guiana - Emb289 P4 | ecosystem: Host-associated > Arthropoda: Insects > Digestive system > Gut ... | reverse complement strand
GGTTCGTGGGATTTTGAAGGTTGGTTTTTCGTGGTTTGGTTTGGGGGGGTTTTGAAAAAAAAAACCCCCGGGGGGGGGGGATCTTGCTGGGAAAAAACAAATGAACTGCCTAATCACAGAGGGCTCAAAAAAGGAATTGCTGGCATCATGCTAGGGGGTTCCACAAGCGGGCTTGAAGAAATGGGGCATAAGGTGCCCTTCACATTTAGCCACATGGTACCAAAAAAAAAAAAATGGAGACTGCACAGGGTGCCTGAAAAGTCAATCAATATACAAGATTTTGGAGAACTTCAATTTTTGTGGTACGTGGTCTGATGATGAGAGCAAAGTCTTCAGGTAAATGATGTCACCAATCATCACATAATTGAATATTGTTCCTGAAATGCTGTGTGAATGTGCTAGTATTATGTCATTTGATATGTATTCTTGGAAATTTCACGAAGTTCGTATTTATAGAAATATTTCCAATTTATTTTCCGGAAGTCTCACCAGCTAGAGTTATTCAGTGTGTTCAGTATTTAAATCCACATACTAGTAGCCCTTGTTCTATGCCCATTTGTTTTATGCCTTTTTTGCTTTAATAACCCTTGCCAATTTGCATCACATCTTAATTTGTGTCCTCTCTTTTTTGTTTTAACGCCCTGAGTCTGGACACACACTAGGACTCAGCCAAGAGTGTACAAGACTCAGAGCATAGAATATGGCTGTGAGACCATGCAGAGTAAAACTGCATCATTTGCTCACCATGCATTTCAGATCGATACTCTGTGGTTTCATCATGTGCTTTTATTTAAAGCTTTTTTTTTTATTGAATGGTGAGAAATGTAAACTTACTTCCCCTATTTCAACCACAGTAAGAGAACAGCACAAGGCAATCTGTATGGAAGAGAAATTAGACATAATAAGTTGGCTGGAAAAATGTGAACTCACGACAAATGTCTGCTGTGCTTTTACTAGGGGTGTGCCTGAATATGTGAGGATTGTAAAGATGTGCACATCAAACGAAGATGATAAATTTTGCACTCTTCTTTTATTTTAATGAACTGATGTCATATTGGTGCTTATGTGTAAATAAAATGATGTAGCCTTGTACATAGACAAATCTATCAATTCTTAATTTCATACTACTACAATTGCAGCTGCCATATCAGTCTGTCCAATGGCTGGCAATGGTTGGAATGACTGGGTGTGTTCCTGTCCCCTTCAACACAGTCTCCAAAATGATCCTGTTATGTTTCAAAGTGTGGCAACTAGTGTACATTGATGGCACTTGTTTGGTTTATTCTTTGTCATCTCATATTCCCTTCATGATGGGCTTAGCTGTCATCCCTCTGTTAATGAAACCAGAAGTTTCAGTGCCACTAGTTCAGTACATCTGGTATCAGAATTCATCATAGAGGTAGTTCTGAGTTATTTTTTTCTGCCTCTCACATGTGGTACTTTTCTAATTTGTATTAATGTTATCTATTGCCTCTCCAGTCTGAACAGTGTCTCACCAAAATTTTTTACGAATTTCTTGTATGACAATCTTAGCTACATGTGTAACCTATTTGATTTTTTTATTTTATTATTGCAGCAGTATTAGTAATGGGGGATTGTTATGTGATCTGCATTGCCCACTGAAGGAATTGATGTAAAATAATAGAAATGTGCCTGCTCTCTCTTTCATAATTTAAGTGAAAGGGGGTAAGCAGGAGAGTTACAGAAGCACATTCAACATAATAAGTGTTTTGTAGTTTTGTGGCATTGCACAAACACAGGTTCCAATTGTGTCAGGAATATGAAGTCATAGCTTTATTCTTTTCTATTCTAATTGTCCTACAAGGACCAAAGTTATTCAGTTGTGTGTCTTAAAATAGTATTTATCATGATCACAGGGTTTCATGGCAGGGAATATTCTTATTCCATTACCTTGGTTATGGTATACCGAAGTGGGTAGAAGGGTGCCAGCATTGAGTCTGCTGGCTCCGTACTGTGCCATATTGAAGAAAACCTGATACAGTCACAGATATATTTCTGGAACCAGCAATTATATGTTCTGTAAGTACATACTAACATCACAGCATGCTCACTGTAGGTCATATTTAGTAAACAGATAATGAAATAATGTCTCGCAGTTTTAAACCTTGGTGAAGTAGATAATACAGTATCAAAATGAGGTAGGGGGTAAAATAAATAATATGATGTCAAAATGAAGTAGTTCATGTTCTTAGATTGTGTTGTTAAAGGACTGGCTGGATGAGACAAAACCCGTATCTGCTCACTGGCCAGGGACTTTAGTTTCTGATTAATGTTTAAAAAGTGGAAGTAATTTAATTATGGGTTTTGTCATATATCTGTGTAGTCTGATTCAAATATGTCCAGTTCTTAAGGCAATATATAATTATATCTAAATTAGCATGTCTAGCAAAACAGGGCTTTCTCATTAAACATTTTTGGTTGAAACTTCACTTCTGAAGAAGGTGGTAGGTTTTGTTTGCATTTTCCAGCTTTTCTCCACCATGCATTCTGTCAATTTGTTCATATGTGTTAACTGATAGGGCTGCCTAACACCTATGATTGCATCAATATCCTTTGACATTTGTGCCAGGCTGTTGTTTTATGACATAAGCCTTCTCCAATCCTATCCACCTTATATCTCCCTTGACTCTATCCCTGCCCTGTTTTATATGTCTAGTCCATTTGGGACCAGCCCAACTACTTGATATCTTGATTCACTGTTCCTAAACCGTCAGCATCTTCCACATATCCATGCTACTGTGTGTTGATTGTCACCAGTTTTTCTTGCAGTGTTATCTCCTTGCAGAATGTACCTAATGTCCTACTTCACACTTCATCATTTCTTGTTAACTTCTAAATAGTGTAGGATGTAAATGAGTTTCACCACTACTGTTCATGATTTCCTTCTACATGCCTTATTCAAATTTCTCATCATGAACAGGATACTCATGCATTTCTTGAGACACTGACTCAAGTCATCTTTGGTTTCAATACATATTTTCAAAGGAGTTTAAATATGTAAGGTAACAAAACTCTTGTTACCAAGAACTGTAGTCTGACTTCAGTGTATACATGGCACATGGGTAGCAGACGGTACACATCAGACCTCCATGTAGTCACCATTGACAATTAAGTATTTGTCACACTGTGCCTTGTGTTCTGGTGTGTCAGAAATCAGTGTCATGTTTCTGTAGCCAGGAGGTGACTGTTTTAGGTCGGTGTCTGTTGCTTATTAAGGGGTCCAAAGAACTGGAAATTCACACTGTGTCTGGGAGGTTACAGATAGGTATGCAGTGCTTGTGTGTTTCCTAAGTCACTCTTAGCAATGAATGTAGTGTCTGTATCTGAAGATGCTCTAAGAGTGCATTGTATCAGCATTTCTTGAGAGAATGCTGCCTATGTGTTCCATAAGGCAGTGTCAAGTGTCACTAGCAGTGCATTGTGTTGCTTGAAACATTATAAATGTGGTGCCTATGTGTTACTGAAGCACACTGGGTGTTGCATTTCTGTGTTGAGATGCCAATATATTATGTGTGTGTTTCCCTTTTCAATGTCACTAAGAATAAGATTTACACATATTTCTCCAAGCACATTAAGAATGCAGTGCCCTGGTATTTCTGTAGATGGTCTCACTGGGAATGTGTTGCTGCTGTATTTTCTGATGCTATTACACGTGGAATGTGTTGTCATGTGTTTCTGATCATTACCAGTAGGAATACAGTGTGTATTTGTCAAGGCACCCCCTCCAGAAATGCAGAGTTTGTGTATAGCACTTGGTACTCTCACTTAGAATGAAGAGTCTGTGTATCTCCTGAGACTCTCACTTTGAATCTGGAGGCTGTGCAGTCCTCATTCAGTCTGCGCAGGAATGTCATGTACACATATTGCTCAATGTACTCGGTCACCAGGAATGCAATGTGTTTATATACTTTCTTTCTAGATTTTTGTGCGTAATTCCTGGGCTCAGATCTTTGTAGACCTATATCTGGGGAAATCTGTAAGATGTAGCATCACCTGCCCATGGAGTGGAATGGATTGGTGTAGATGCTGTTTTCCTGGAAATGTTCTTGTTGCAAGCACATGGGGATTATGAGCATAGAAAAAGAAGGAAATATGTGGATATTAATTCAGTGTGAAATATGACAGTATGTGCAGGGCTTTGGTGGGTAAGCCTGAAGGAAGGAGATTGCTTGGAAGACCTGAACGTTAATGGGTGGATAATACTACAACTAGTATTGAAGAAATAGGATGAAAAGTCTTAGATATAGTGTCTTCTACACCTGGTAATAAACCTTACGGTTCCATAAAATGCAGGTAATATCTTGACTAGTTGAGCAACTACTAGCTTCTCAAGATGGACTGTGCCATATAGAGTTAAAATGAGTTATGGAAGTTGACTTGTATAAGGTGGTGAGCATGTCAATAAACTTACTAGTCAATCAACAGAGCCAAATAGGACTGCCAGATGCGTGTCCCACTCGCACTGTTCAGTGCACGGACCTGCTGTCACAAATTAAGTGAACAGGGCAGAATTTCACACCCCAGTTGCCATTGCATTCTGCATGTGAACGACCGGACGAGGTTGTGACCCTATTGTGGGTCACGAGTTCTGTTGACACCAACTGCCTAATCTGAACGCTACACTGGTCGTATCGTCCTATTGCCTAAGCAACAAGCCATGGCGAAACGCGTAGGGAGCGTCAAACAATGTTCCACACTTCTGTACATCGCCAAATCTCTGCGCTATAAGGCTGGGTGGGACTCGGGTGGTTTCGAAAAGTAAGATGCTTCCTTCCAGGAATCGACCTTGGTTATTCACATGTATCCAGTCTGGCTGACCTGTCCTGCAGTTACGTTGTCCAAATTCGACTCTGCCGTCAACATTTTTTCTACCCGATGTTTTAAGTCACGGTAACCGCACAGGGGATTTTCAGCCTGTTCATTTTTTTTGGCGCGACTGTGAATGTTTCTTGGTCATAACTAACTCCACGGAACAGAGACCATTTTGACAAGCTAATAGTTTCTCAGCTAGTCAAGAAGTACCAAGAATGTTATGGGACCTGGAAGGTCATGACCGCATTCACAAACGCCCGCCACTTATCGCCTGCCCTCAGCAGATCAATTCAGTGAATGCTCCTCATTATCAAGTGTTTTTTCAGCCACCCATTATTGTCCCATGTTTGGCCGAAACATCTTCAGCATCCTAATGTCCAGCACTTTCGGCCTATATCACTCTTTTAATACGAGAGACCAAGTTTCACGTCCTTACAGAAGAACGGGAAAAAATTACATTTCTATGTAATTTAATCTTTATGTGTTAGATAGCCAGCGGGAGGATTAAAGGTTATGTGCAAAAACGTGGCAGGCATTGCCCGAAATTAATTTGCATGCAGTTTGTTGTGTCTTCCTAATGTCTGAACCTTGCCATATTTTCAAAGTATTTGTTAGATGTCTTCATATGACTGCCGGATCCTGTGTTCTGTTCACGAGTCATCAACATGTAGGTCTACTTTTCTCAACATTTATGCTAGATCACCCTTCTTGCTGGCGACAAATAATTTTGTTTTTTCATGTATTGTATTTGTGTGTTTGCCCAATACGGTAACAGCAGCTGAAGTGTCTGTTTCATTCTTAGCTATAGACTGTTTCAAGAGATTGGTTGAATGGCTTATCTCCGATGAACATTGTCAGATTGAGAAGCTGATAGTCGCTTAGTTAACAAGAAATTCCTCGCCTATTTTAGACCTCTAAAATTCAATGTTGCTTTATCAATTCTCAGAACAATACAGCACTATAAATGGTTGTACATTCATTTATTCATAACATTCATTGCGACACGCTTCGCTGCCGGTAATTGCTGCCATCATCAGGTTGTTCTGTAATAATATAAAAGGAAGAAGTGAGGTAGAGGCCTCTTTACAATTACATTACTAGCTTGTAATTTTGTTACCCCAAAAATTTGATAATGAAATGTATACCAGTAAAATAGTTAAAATATTGCAGTGTCCCGGTACGTAAAATATGAGTAGTGAGAGTACCCTATGCAACCGTCTTCCGAACGTTGTCATACACGTGTTCTGTACTATTTTACAAATCCGAGTTATTTGTCGTGATTACACCCATGTTTGACGTCCATGTCAATCAATATAGCCTGTTTTAATTTCTTGAACTCCCTATGCTGGCATCGGATGTTTTCTGCATGTAGGCAACTGGCATTTTTTATCTCTGTGTTTCTAAGCGGCCTTTGTTTTTATCCAGGTTAGTATTTACGCACGTAAATGGACAGAATGACGAATATGCCAGACCGGTTGTTTATCGGTACCGTTCGTTGCCATGTTGACCAGAAAGTAATCTAGATCCTATCCATAACTAGTCCACACTTCCACACGCTATTTTTGCAACGTTATTTTCCTTTCTGCGTTCAGGTCCCGCAAATAGTCTATTCTTCAGCTGTTATAAGTAATCTGTTCAGAGAACCAGAGCATAGATAGCAGAGACAGGTAGTGCATGTGGGGTAAATAAGAAATAAATGCAAAGTTTCGGTGTAAAAACAAACCAGTGTGGAGAACTAGGCGCAGAGGGAAAGAAAATACTGAAATGGATCTTGGAGAAATAGAGTTTGGATAAGACTGATCATTCTTAAGACAAGGTCTGTTGGTGGGCCGTTGGGAACAGAGTAATATATTGACCGACCGTGCGACTCTTGTCTTCTAACGAAGTCTGCAGTTTGATAGTAAATTAGTGTAACACCGATATTAATGAAATATAATTACACAAAATTAAACCCTATAGAAAAGCCACTGTTTCCAGCTGCTGAACGTGACGCAGCCTACCGGTTTCACCCACAACGCACTGAAAGTCGACAAAACAGTCAAGGGAACTCAGATTAGCAGTTCAGGTGTGACGTCAACGTCACTTTCTCCCGCTGTCATACGGGTCGGTAAGGTAGACGTCAGACAGAAGCTTCTGGTGGTTCATCGATGCGTATAATCCAACTCAACTCCCACGCGATAAGTAGTGCACTTGACGTCACTGAGGTGCTTTCGTATATACCCAGGCTGTTGTGACAGTGGCTGTCAGTTGTGTGCAAGAGAGAAGCTGGTGATATGGATCTGACACCGTGGCTCGTGGTTTTTGCTATCACTGTATCCACAGCGGCAGCAGCTCCACCAGGTGGGATATTTGCTGTATTAAAAACCGGGAAATGTTAATCATAACGTCACTTGTTCGTCTTGATTTCCACAAGCTGCAAGACTTATCATACAATACGAAAATACATCCCACCGTTTCCGCATGGCACGCATGACGCTCAGGCTATAAAACGCCGTTTTTGGCACGTTGGCAACGAAAAATAGCACGAATTCAACTATGACCTTCGCCATGTCTGTTCGCTCATTTCTGCTCGCGCGCGCATGTGTGTAAACTCAAGAATTGGAAGAAATGTTTGTGAATCTTAATGTGCAGATTTACTTCATTTTGTCTTCATATTCTACTTTCGGTTAAAACTGGACAAAAAATAATAGACACGCCTTTACGTACACATCTTGAGCACATTTCGCTAAGTATTAATAATGACACATATTTCCAAGAAAAGATGCATATAAGAACACAGCGCGTACTGTGCCAGTATACATTTTCCGTAAGGCTTCTCGAGAAAATTAAAGAACGGGAAATGTTATAGCATCTGTAGGCAATAAGGCAGCGGTCGTCTCGTGTTATGTTTGCGTTTCGTAACTCATTTGACTTTCTGTACCATCCATTCGGGCAGGGGATCGAGGTAGCACAGTGGTCAAGGTGCTGTGCTAAAAATCGGAAGGTCGCTGGTTTGATCCCAGCTGATGTAATTGGATTTTTCATTGTCATAAAATACTTCCGATCTCACTGTAGCCCTGGGATCGACTCAGCCTCTAACAGAAACGAATACCAGGAGCATTTGTTGGGGGTAAAGGCGGCTGGCGCTTAAGGCTGACAACCTTACCACCATCCTATGCCATTGTCATGAAATCTGGGAACCTCAACTTACTGCAACCCTCCGGGCCACTCCGGGCCTGTAACGGGACTGTTTTTACCATCCCTTCGGGCGCATTTTTGTTAAATTTAAAATCTTAAGGCATCGTATAAATCTAGATAATATATTAAAAATGAGTTCCTACTTCGCATGAAATAAATTCCCTCTCCATTACATAGTGAAACCGGATAGTGCCTTCAGGGACATGTTAACTTCGTTTTTAATACGATTGTTCTGAAACGTGCTACACTGTATGGCGAAAAGGGGAGATTTTAAATTATGAATCAATAGCTACAGTACACAGAGTGACCACTGAGATTTGCAAAGATTGAGGGCTAATTCAGAAGCTAATAGTGATCAATTCTTATGTTGTGTTTCGGAGGAATTTCTGCCTTCATCTGCAGGGAGAGAGTCAACCGCTCGAGAAGAAGTTGGGGTATAAGGAGAGCAGAAACGTACAGCAGGCTGAAAGTGAGTCAATAAGATATGGGGTTAGAGAGGTAGTGGGGCCGACACTCCAAGGTTATATGTTGTCGACTACCGCAGGGGCATGATCATGAAAACTGCAGAGACCACCCTATGGCTTTACACTGCAATCGTGACTTGTTGAAAGGTGCTGTGCCTGCGTTCATCTATAGAGTTCTCGCAGTATAGTTAGGGCTGGGGGCGTAGATTGCAAAAATTAATTAAATAAAAGTGTAATAAGGCTTACAGAATTGTAGTGGAAACCCCTTCTAATCGGAAGCCACTTTGAGTTCCAAAAATATTTGATTTAATTTCAGATATATCACAACTTCCATGTAAAGGACAGGTGAATTTGAAAAGTTTGGTTCGGTTAGAGGGAGAGTGGATCGTGAGAGACTTGGGTGGAAGTAGTTATTGAAACTTTGCTTTGTGGTGCTCTTGTTTACTTTACTGTTGTTAATTAATTATTAAAGTATTTGTTTTTTTTTTTAGCTTCTGTTGAGGTTTGTTGCTACCAAATCTTTCGGAAAAGAGGCAAATTTCAAATTTGTTTCACATTAGTCTAAAGGAGTAACGTGAATTAAGGGTAAGTAAGAACACTGGAGTGGGGTATGTGCGAAGGGAGGAAAAGGATACTGGAGAAAATTGTATACTGGAAAATACATAATCTGTGTTCCACTAAGAACTATAGAGATGATGAAATGACGGCAGGTGAGATATGCAAGGAATGTGGAATGGACAGGGCATACAAATTGTGGCCGCAATGTCGGAAGAGAGAAAACATTTAGAAGACCTATACATAGATGAGAGGAGAGTAAGAAAATGGATGAGATTTTGATTAATGTTCCTCTGGATGGGTTCCAGTGTCTGAATTGTGCCAGTATGGAAATGAACTCATGGTTTGTACAAAACGGCAGGCAATTTCTTCGTTAGCTGGACGATTGCTAACTTCTCATGAAGGACTCTACTTTATGGGATTTGTTTAGTGCCTGCAAAGATTAACCGCTGTATAATTTTGATATTGGCGAGCACTCCAACGAACGAATTATAAATTGTATTACAATTATTATTATTATTATTATTATTATTATTACTTTTGCTAGTAGTAGTAGTAGTGGATGTTTACTGTGCATGCTGTTATTAATGCACAATGAAATAAAATATGTTTGTGAAACACAAGATGACGTTAGACCAAAAATTAATTTTGGTCTGAAAGCCTATTGAAAGTTTAACGTCCTGCAATTTGCATTTGTGTAATTATTAACTTTTACTGCCAACAAAAACGGTTCCGGTGGCAATGCTGTCTAAGACTTGTCTGCAGAGGCTTGCTTGCTTGGATCGCGAGTTCGAATTCCACTGAGGGCATACATGTTCGTCTCTTGTGTTTGTCGTGTGTTGTGTAGGTTGCGGCATCTGCGACGAGCTTATCACTAATTCAGATGAGTTCTGCTGGGTGTGTGTCTAATGTGTGCCATCTAGAAAACTCAAAATAAGGCAGCCTAGGTCCGAGTTGGGCTATAGCGCCACAGACAACAGAAAACTGTCAACAAAGTCTTTCTAAGTAAAAATGAAAAAGGTCAAGTACTTAAGAATTTATTGATTCCAATAGTCACTGTTAATAAGATCGCGATATCCCAGTCTGCGTTTCACGACAACATGACTGGATTCTTAACTCTTTTCATCGAAACGATAATTACGTCAACCAATTAGTTGACGTTCAGTGACTTGGCATTTCGCTCAGACTGTGAATGTTCCAAGTGTACTTACTATGTCAATAACTGAGATCAGCGTCTTGTTTATGCAAGAAACCAAGGCTAAACATTCGAAGTCATCCAACAAGTGAGGGAAATATTCAAGGCATTTAAAACACGAACAGCCTGCAGGGATGCAGAACGTTCAAAATTATCAAATGTTGAGCGGGGGGAGAGGGGTCCTTGCGGCCACAGCACGAGTAATTTCGGTAGTAGGCATATTCAAGGCGAAGTATCAGGCAGCAACAACACGAAGGCCGAGAGCTATGCGGAGAGACCTGGTAACCCATCGTTACAGTAAAAAACTTTGTGTTTAATTACTCGAAGTTCCAAACAGCGGATATTCATCTATAACGCCATGTATATCACGTAGGGCGAGAGATAAGAAAAGCGCTAACATTTCCAAAAAATATCACTTTAACTATGCTGACTGTACAAGCAGTATTTGAAATTGCAGATCTGCCTTCCACATCTACTGCGCTACAAGCCGGAAAGTCGCGGGTTCGATTCCCGATGGTTTCATTGAAATTTTTCATTCACATAATACTTCCGGACGCACTATGGCCCTGAGGTTGACTCAGCCTCTAACAGAAATGAGTACCAGTAGTATTTCCTGGGAGTAAAGGCGCCCAGTGCGTAGGGCTGACAACCTTACCACCTTAATGTGCCGATTGTCTTGAAATCTGGGTGCCTCAACCTCCTGGAACCCTCAGGACCTGTCCACACCTGTAATGGGATTGCTTTACCTTTACCTTTACCTTTTGCCTCCCACATCGCATTCCTCTTACAGAGATTAGTTAGTTGCTGTTTAGGTGCACATTCTCTCTCTATAATTCGAACCAGAAGAAACACATGAATGTACCCTGTGGGTGAAATCGTGGATTATTGAACGTGAAATTATTTGTGATACGAAGCTACCACTGCACCGTAATGAATTCATTAGTCCATCATAAGCCTCACACATAAGCTGCTGGCGCTAGTTAACACTTGGAAACTTTAACGCATGTGTGAGACACAAGCCTACTGCGGATACAAGGTTAAACCTGTGTTTACGGTGTTGTGAGCAGCCCCTAACAAGCCTACTGCGGATACAAGGTTAAACCTGTGTGTACGGTGTTGTGAGCAGCCCCTAACACATAGTGTGCGTTAAGACACAAATTTGCTGGGAACACATTCCAGGCGTATCCGTGCTGTAAGCAAATGCGACACCTGTGATAAGGAGAGCAGCGAATTAATGAAGGTTACGAATTTTGAAATATTGTTCCAAACTGATGTACAAATACTTCTTTTATCATACCTGCTAAACAAAATAAGCTCAATAGACGTCCGCCTGTCTGTTGACCTGTGATGAAACATAGTGTTATACCAAGAGTATCAGAAAACTATCATGCAGTGGGAACATACTTAGTTCTGCACGAGGAAAACTTTCGAGACCCACATGTCTATTGTCAAAGTAATCCTTAAGAGCAGCGCAGCTCCTGTTTACTGAAGAAGGTACTATAGTGATTAGGAGTCCAGACTGACGTTGCATTAATACCAGCGGGCTACAGAATTCAAACAGAAGGCCGTGTCACGGTTCAGGTTGTTAGTCGTCGGCCTGTCGCTGCAGAGGCCCGGGTTTGGTCACAGGTTAGTTCATGTGAGATTTGTAAAGCGGCATTGGGACAGAATTCCCCCCGGTACTTATCCTTCCTCTGTCAGTATCACACTCATCTTCATTTACGTGTTGCTGTTACCAGAAGGACAAGAGACGAAGCCTGGGAACCTTCAAAACATCAGTGCTGTTTCGGAAATCAGGGAGCATGGGGCAAAATAGTAAGGTAAAGGTAAAGTGATCCCATTACAGGCCCGCTGTGGCCCAGAGAGTGGGTAGAGGTATAGCGTTACTCTTCCATGACCGCGGCACTAGAAGGGGGTGAGTGGTCAGCAGCACACCCCGGCCGCACTTTAGCCCCGGGAAAGACCCGGTACCCATTTTACAGGAGGCTGGGTGGGCCCCAGGGCCGGTCTGGACGGGTGGAAAATCTCGTCCCCACCGGGATTCAATCCCGGACCGTCCAGCCCATAGTCAGTCCCTATACCGACTGAGCTACCCAGCCAACGGCGTAAAATAGTACTCCGGATTTTTAAAAGTAGCATATTCTCACCTCGTGACTTAGTAGTGACTTTGTGTGACTGGGTCAAACAGAACGCGAACACGTTTCTGGACTCCGTGTTATAAATAGACAAGACAGGCAATATAGTGTAACATAACATTCAGGCGCTTTCTTGTAGCCATTGTTCCAGTGGAAAAGCAATAATCATTACGTACTCTAAGTGTGTGTTTATAACCTTAGGTATGCATCATGCAATGCCCATGCGCCATGCTGGCATCTGTGGCCTGTCCAGCTGTTACAATGTTTTTTCCACGTTATCTCATAAATGTCACGGTTTTCGAAAAAAAAAAAAAAAGTTATTGAGCAAATGGCATGTGCTTTGATTTCTATCTATCACAACTTTTGTCTGAAACATTTCTCATTCTAAGAAGAACTGAGCGAAATATGACCAAAAGTGTAT
>Ga0123357_10008587_pt1 | contig 12781 bp, 13 predicted proteins | sample TergutEmb28metaG_FD_89873 | JGI IMG/M metagenome (GOLD analysis project Ga0123357, IMG submission 89873) | Embiratermes neotenicus P4 segment gut microbial communities from Petit-Saut dam, French Guiana - Emb289 P4 | ecosystem: Host-associated > Arthropoda: Insects > Digestive system > Gut ... | reverse complement strand
GTTGCAATTTATATATTTATTCAACAAATACAGGTACTGAATATTTTAAACATGGTATATACTCTCCGTTTTTTCTCTTCAAAATGCAGTTTGTTTCATAATTCTAACGTATTTGGTTCCTCTTTATTCACATTTTATATACAGGGTGTGCTAAATTTTAAAAAAATAATTCTGGCGCCAAAAGGTTAAAATTCAGTCTGGTAGACATTTTTTGATATTTCAGTGTCACCTGCTTCCATTTTCATCAGAGATGACTTTGTTAATATCATCGTTAGGAGTGATGACAGAGGAGGAACAGGATTTTTTGGACATGGGATTGGAGGAAGTGAAATGGATTCGTCTGGCTAGGGATAGAGAACAGTGGCCGGCTGTTCTGAAAGCGGTAATGAACCTTCGGTTTCCGTAAAGCACAGGGGAATTCCTTGACTGAGGACCTCTTAACTTTTCAAAAAAATCTCTCATCCATGGAAATGTCTTAACGATGATATCAGGTTTCTCTGAAACGTCTGTAGGCTTATTACACTGGGCCTATAGGACGTCGCTTCCCAGAATACATTAATATTCATTTTACTACGACCAGAACCACGAATTCCAGTAATGGCGTTCGTATGGGGAGCTCAGTTATTTCCAGTTACACTCAAAGGCTCCTTCCGTCTGTCACATTGTATCAGTATCAGACAAAACGTCCAACCAGAGAATCATTGATGCAACAGGTATAATGACATAATGAAAAAGAGTTTTTCTTGCGTAGCCACTCGAAAAACTCTCCGGCTTCTACGGTAACTGGATGTTCATACAGGTTCCTGTCCTGTACTAGAGACGTGAATTGAGCCCATACTCTTTCTTCACGTTTCATTTTAATATTATCCCAATACCTATATATAGGATTTTGTCTCCTTCCCTGTGTCATAAAACTGAACTCAACCTTATTAAGCCTCAGAATAATAGTGGTGTCTATATAGCACCATCTATAACAATCAGAAACCCCGCATTGTGCCGAAACAGTACACTTGTTTAATTGTGACGCACAAATTTTTGACAATGATTTTTTTTAGCAATACCTCCAGCATTCACAAGGTCTTTTTCCATTGTCTCAGTATTCAAAAGGAACACTGCGGTTCGTAATCTACCTCTTTCCATCCTCAGGCGAAACCAACTAACCAATTGTTCCTTTGGATTATATGGTTTCACCTGAGGACGGAAGCAGGTAGCTTCCGAACTGTAGTGTTTTGTTTTGAACATTGGTGACAACGGAAAAGTCTTTGTGAATGTTGATGTAATTCAGTATATTTGTCTTTTGTATGATTCAGAAAAACTACGTAATATTTTCTTACAGAGCGTTTTGCAGTGTCAGTTCATTGGAGAAATGCTGACTTTTTATGTTTTTTGATATGCGCACACGTTAAGAGCTAGAACGCAGCGGCGTAGTTGGTTGAGGCACTGCGCTACAAGCCAGAAGGTCGCGGGTTCAATTCTATGTTGCGAACCAAGGGGTGGACATGAGTGCCAGCCACCCCAGTGATGCTACATAGACGGACGCACATAAAGCCCTGTACATTGGAAACCCAAGCGGATGGACAACCGTGAGCGATGTCTTCCTGGTGATACTACACAGACGTATAACATGCCTAATGTCTTTAAAACCCAACAGGCTGAACGTGTATGAGATTACTATGGACACCACAGAATTATACATGATTCTTTGAACAAACGCACATTAAATTAAAAAAAAATCCCTATGATGTCATTGAAACTTTTCATCCGGCCGCACTATGGCTCTTGGGTCGAATCAGCCTCTAACAGATATGAGTACAGTAGGGCTGACCACCTTACCACCTTCACCTGCCGATTGTCTTGAAACCCTCAGGACTGGTACAGGTATTGCTTCACCTTTTACATGTCAAGAGGCTCAATAAAATACTCCACACTTCCGCACTTATATTGCGCAACAAAAGCACTGGGTTATATTTCATATCAATTTTAATTGCTGGTTCCTTCCTGTACCACTCTTAAACGTTTGTATGCGTTTGTTGATTTCGTTACCACATCTAAGCAGTAAATTTATTTCATTTTACAACGTTCGGGGGCTTGGAGAACAAACCGATCATATTTCACGTAGCTATTTAGCTAGCAGCGGATGTAATAGTTTATTATTGCAACGTGGTATCTTTATATGCGTTAGACGTAGCGTGGGGGAACACTGCGGACGCCATATCCATGTATATGTCTGCTGTTCCAGCTTACAAATGCCTAGTTTTTAGAGCCGGGGCACATTTCAGATTGTTTATACATGCAATAAGGGTCGTCATATGAGAGAACGAACACGCATACACCTGTTACGCGAACAGTGTGTATATCTGAACAACAGTGCCGTGTTATTTACTGCACTGAATCAGCAGTAAGATGTATATCCATTTTGATATGGGTTTGGTAGTAAGACCACAGTATGACACGTGATCCTTAGTATGTCGTTTACTATCTACATACGTTCCTTTATTTAGGCTAGTGATTTCCTTCCATAATTTTTTTAAACGGAAGGATTATGGGATTAACTGAAAGATGAAAAGACAATTCATGACTTCAAATAACCGTCGGTGAATGTGAGGACTTTTTATGTAGAATTCGGATGAACATTTCTCTTGAAAGCTTGCAGAGATTTGTCATAATGACTGCCGAACGTTAGATCTTAGGCAAGAATATTAAATTACTCCGAAATACAAATATTTGGAAGCTACTGAGATTTGTTAAACGGAAAAAAGTCCTCTTGTGCCGCACCTATTGGTAAAGAGGGCCCTCTGTCCATTGTCCTCTTCCTTTTCAATAAAAAGCCGATCGCTTTTTTTAGGGTTTAAAAAAGGTAAAGTACACCTTTGTACAAACATTGAGGCTCTCTACAGGCTGTACGGCCCATAGGGGGATTAGAGGTGTAGCTCTACTCTTTCTTGACCATGGCACTAGAAGGGAGTGAGTGGTCAGCTTCACGCCCCGGCCGCTCTCTACCCCCGGGAAAGACCCGGTACACATTGAGCAGGAGGCTGGGTGGGCTCCAGGGCCGGTCTGGACAGGTGCGGAAAATCTCGCCCCAGCGGGATTCGATCCCCGGACCGTTCAGTCCGTAGCCAGTCGCTGTACCGACTGAGCTACCCGGCCCGCTTGTTTAGGGAATCCAACCTTATTTGTTGAATCTACAACAGTGGAGACGCGAAGATTATTTGCTAGTGTATGAGGAAAATCATTTGGCCGGGTAAAGAGAACCAAGCAAGTATGTAGGGTTCACAATAGCAGGATTTGGGTTTTCATTTTTTCCCTGCGTTGATGTCATAATTATTTTTAAAATGCACAGTTTATCGTCTTCCCAAAATTCCAGTATCTACCATTTTTCTTATTTATTCACACAGTTACGTAGGCTTTAGTTTTCTGTAGATAATGTCCTGAACTCACTTTATTCCAAACAAATTTGATTATGCAATTTCAGTCCGTGATTTTCTAACTAATTAACTGACAGACCGACTGACTGACTAATTAATTATCTAACTACAAGGGATAGGGTCCTTCTTCAGAAGTTCCTTTCTACCTCAACTAGTAAAGAAACTCCTCTCGTTGTATGGAATCCAAAATTCTATTACCATGCCCTCAAATAGAAGCTCCTTGTCCCTATCCTAAGCCAGAACAACTCAGTCTACACTCTCCCAAGCAGTTTTCCTAAGATCCATTCTAATATTGTCCTCCCACTTAATTGTCGGATTTCCTCGTGATCGTTTGCCTTCAGGTTTCCTCACCAAACCATTTAAGAAACTTTATTCTAGGCCACACGCGCCGCATGTCCCGCACGTCTCGTCCTTCTTGATTTAGTCACCCGAAAAACAGTCGGTGACAGTACAGACCATAAAGCTCCTCATTATACAATCTCCTCCAGTCCCATGTCACCTTTTCCCTCTTAGGCCAAACTATCTTCTTCGGCATCCTATTCTCAAAAGCCTTCTGCCTTCAAGTTTTACGCCAGTTAAATATAACATGCAAGATTAGAGTTTTGCATATTTTGATCTTTAGGTTTTTGTATAGCGAGTGTAAGACAGAGGATTCTGGACCGAACGGTAGCAAGCATTCCCAGAGTTCAGTTTCTGCTGTTAATTTCTTCATGAATGCAACTTCGATTTTTAGGGTTGTTCGCAAATATTTGAACTTTGCCACTCTTCTCAAAATCTTATTACATATCTTATGTTTATTGGACCGTGCATCATTGTGATAGTTGAAGAATAAAAGACCAACTTGTTGTCACTTGGTATTTTATTTCACTTCTTATGTGCTGAACATATTTCGGACATTAATATATCCATCATCATCAGCTTGCGACTATTCTGTTGAATTACCACAACAAGTTGTGCTTCAGCCTGCAACACGGATACCACTCCAACCCAACCACACCGAATCTCCAACACACATCGAACCAAGAACAATACGACCAATGTGGCAATTCAACAGAATAGTCGCAAGCTCCTGGTGATGGATATATTAATGTCCGAAACATGTTGAGCACATAAGAAGTGAAATAAAATAGTAAGTGACATCAAGTTCGTCTTTTATTCTTCAACTATCTTATTACATATCTTTATATCCTTCATCTCCTAATGCCTCCGGAAAAAGCGTCTCGCATTTTTCTGTGTTTTTGGAAATAAAGTATCCAAGGGAATACTGTGGTATTTTTTCCATTTCTTTTGCACATCGCAGTGCAGCAACCGTTCAGACCACTGTGGTCACGCCAGTTGCTGTACGGTCGTGAATTACTTCAAGCATCATTTGTTCTTTGTTTAAATGCGCTACTAATGTTGCCACAACCGGCATTAGAGGAATTTGTATCGCAGGCCCGTTCTCCCAGGCATCTCTCTCTCTCTTCATCCGGTTCCTACCCTGTCGATCTGTCCGCCTTGGGAGACCCTACTGGTAGCAATGCTACCGCTGGCTTAGCTGTCGGGGGTGCTTAAGTCCCTCCGCCACGGCAAGATGATGATACAATTCAGGCCGTCTGCTACAAATGCTGTTTCTTCTTATGGCCCTTGGGTTTAACAGTTCGCAACTAACCAACCAACTAACAAATCGACCGACCGACCATCCACCGACCAACCACCAACCAACCAAGTAACTGATTAAGCACTCAACTAACTGACACACAGACTAACATATTTATTTACTTATTTACTGACTAACTAAGTAACCAAACGACTAAATAACCAGCTATTCAACCACGTTTCTGGAACAGGCTCGGACAGAATAACGTCATCACTTTTCGTGTAACTCGAGGCTACATTATCGTGTTTCCATTTGATTCTATTCGCGAGAGAGACAAACCCAGTCAACACTGTACTACACTCTTTCCTTTAAGATGGAATATGGATATTAATCTTCGACATAAGATATGTGCAAGTCTCCCTTTCGCCTTAACGACCATATCTGTTAATAATATGCATGCTACAGTCTACTCCCCGTTCATATTCGGCTATTCACAGTTATCTTAGGTCATATCCAGTTACCGTGTAAACCCGATTCTTGAAACATTTTGTGTAAACAGGCGAAAGTCAAACGATTTTTTAAAGGACATTAACACGAACGGATGTGTAGATATTACTGTCTTGTACGGTATGTGGACAGTCAGAAACATACCGACCGTGGGTTGACATTTGCTGACGCGATTAAATGAATTTCATGTTCTGGAATATCCAATTAACTACTGCAATACCTCCACCGCTTCTCGTTACAAGTGCCGATACAGAATTGCGTGTGAATGGACGTAACGACTTGGGTATGATTACTTGTGCATGAAGTGTCTTTTATCAGGGAAAAGCTCTAGTAATTTACGTACAAACGTGTTACAGTGATACCACATTTGTGTGGTTCTCAGAACACCTTGAGTCATAAGAACCCTATGTATTGTGTTTATAAATTAAGTTTCCATCTTATAATGAAAACATTGCTTCTGCATTACATTGACAGTTACACAGCTGTGTGGTGAAAATCGTTGTTTATCTTGAGAATTCAATATAATATATAAGTAAAACGTGTGGCCAATTACACCGTGTGGCAAAATATTAAATCAGTTAGTACATTGTGCTTTAAAGTGTTTTTCTCAGTTTAGTTTAAAAGCGAAATGATTCTTCACAAGGTGGTGGAGGCAGATCTGGCCATTACATTGAAATATCGAGATTAATAACAGCACCAAACATATTAAGCCAAAAGTAGGAAATTTGAGTGTGATTACAGTTCTACTGTCATTTGTCAATTTGCAGTATGTGTGGTACAAAATGTGAATGTCCCTGTGCAACCCTTGAATTGGGGAATGAAAGTAAAATCCACGCTTTCTAAACTTCTGCACTCAGTGTCTGTGAGTGGTCATCATCACTCCACGGCCTAATATCCCCGGGTAATAAACCTAGTATCCATTGAACAGGAGGCTGGGTAGGCCCCAGGTTTAATCTTGACTCTTCAGAGAAGATCGGAATAAGGTTCCTAGGTTTATAACCCATATTCTACTCACTAGCTCCATTATGTTATCTCGGCTTTAATATTATATGACGTGCTAACGTGAAGCCTGATCGCAATTCTCCAGCGAAATAATTTTCACGTGGTTCTAAGCGGTTACGAGAACATAAAGTGGGTAGTGTTTTGACGTGCAAGTGCAGCTCTCTCAGCATCAATGACACCGAAAGGACTGGAGATTTGCTGCCAATTCCTATGTAGCAAGGGACTTAGCGGGCAGAACAGAGAGGGCGAAAGCGAAATGGGTTACTGGCAGGCATCACTATTGCTGCGCATTATAGAATGAATGTTCTGACACTACTCTTGAGGTAGCTTAGACCAAGCTGCTGATGGCGGAAATTTCATGCAGTGACGGATTAAAAAATCTGACCCCAGCAAGCCGATTAACTATTTGAGTACGTTAAGTAGTTGTTGATATTGCCATGGGGCGTTTATTTCGTTGCTTCTGAGAAAGCCTGCATAGGTCCTCTAATAAATACAAGTTTCATTTAGAAACCGATAATCAGAAAAATTTGTAGAATTGAACTAGCATAAAAATAGAACTATTAATCGAAATTGTGTGATTTCGTAAAGCGCCTTATTTAAAACTGTCCTAAGGAATAAATTGCTATTAATTCCATTTAAATAAATGTCGATTTATTAAACAATTATTTTTCTGTTTTCTATGCTTTGCCTTGGGTGCATAAGTGTATACTTATTTTTTTAAAGACTGTTGTTACAGAATTCAACTGACAGTAGAGAATACTGAGGTATTCTGTAAAACAACGGGTCTCACTGTGAAACTTTAAATGAAACTTTCATCTGATGTAAGAAATACGTATGTATACTGTCCATTAACGGAATTATACACGCCAGTGTTAACGTAAACAGTTTACCTAACACACTCATCTAGTAGTTCTGTGGTGAAATCGCAGTTCATATTAAGTCTATAACGACCAATGACACACCCATCCAAATGACTCAAAGTACTGCAGGCTTTAACAAAAGAGGCGGTCACCTTTGCGTGGTCTGTTTGGAATATACAACACTCTTTGTACAGCAAGAGGAAGGAACTGCAATGGTGCGACTTCTTCGGTGCAGGAGACATGGGTATTCGAGAATATTCTGTTCAAGAGGCAATGATAAAAATAGTGCTGTACTGTACGCTGACAGGAGGTGATCTCGACGGAGTGGGTGTGTCTGGCGTGGGGGTATGTTGACTGAACAAGGGTCTAGGAGGACTGCTGCAGATGGAAAGGCAGGCAAATTTGCTACTAAAATACAGACTGAAAACTCCAAGCATTTCGAGTAGCGTGCAGGGAGCGTTGCGCTGTACAGATGTTTTCAGGATACGTAGTGTCGACTAACATTCGCCACGAAATCCTGCGCATGCGCATCTATCGCATTTCTAACAGGGATCATCTCCTTGTCAGTGGATTGTAAGTGCAGTTCCTACAAACAACGGACTGGTCTGAAAACACAGCAACTCTTCGTCCTGACTTTAGAATGCAGTTCGATGCCGACACCTGCAAGGTCTACACACGATCATCGCAAGCACCGCGCGGAAAATAACTAACCAATGTTTTGCGAGATTTGCCTTCAAGAAGTTTTTAAACTGTCTTCGGAGAGTAATGTTTTTGCTTATGTGACTCCGATTTGTGTTAAAGAAGAATGTAAGTAATTCTGAACTAATATTATGTCTTTGGGGCAGTCCTGAAGGTGGGGGGCGATCATGTACCCGAAACGTTAGCCATTATGATTTCTATTGCTTTTCATATGTAAGACGACGGAAAAAGTCCGTAACGTTAATGAGGGTATGTGTGATACATTATAATTATGTTTTGAGATTTGAGGTTTCAATTGCGATGAAGTGGTACATTGTGGCGTTTGGCGTGGGAGTGTACATGTATATATGTATGTATGTATGTACATACGTATTATGTATGTATGTACGTAGTATTATGTATGTATGTATGTATGTACTACGTATACTTACTTACTTACTCCATGGTGCAGAGTCCTTCTTGAGAAGCTAACTGGTTTGCAGCAGTCAAGAAATTCCCCGCATTTCACGGAACCAGAAGGTTCATTACCGCACTCACAAGCGTCCGCCACCTGTCTGTATCCTGGGCCAGCCCTATCCAGTCCATATACCCATATCCCACCTCCTGGAGATCCATTATTACATTCACTAGCCTAGTCACTATATTCACTGAGCTGCTCGACGTACATAACAGTATGTAGCAACGTATCAGGAAGGGTCGTCGGCTGCAAACTTTGCTTCTCGGAGTCCTCAATAAATGCACACTCCATACGCATTTATATATTTATTTATTTACTCATTTGTGTTTTGTTTTGCGACACTGTTTGGATCCCGAGCATATACAGTGTAGAATCGAATGGTCGAATGACTGGAAAATGACCTGAAAACGAGATTTGAAAGGGTTATTATTGTAGTGTGGTAGGTGAGTATTGAGGTTTCGGAAAAACATGGTTACTCTTTCTTCAGGTAGAAATAGGGCGTGAGTCTTTATTGCATTCAGTGAAGGGTCCAGTTGAGGCTTATGAGAACACGATCATGAACAAAATAACAGCTGAGCGGTTAGTTATTGACTATTGATTAGGAACTGCTTCCCTTGGAGGTGCGTGAGGACTGTGCGTGGCTGCATGCAGCAGATTGCGCTAGTTAATGAAAGCTGCAATTTGGCGGATGGTGCAGGGTGACGTTCATGTTTGAAATTTTTTGAAACCTGTAATTCATATGAATTATACTTAGAGATTATTTTCTACCTCACAATAAACACATTGTGTCTACATCATACAAACCAACCGGCTAGTGTCCCATAAGGAAAAATCGCTGTGTGTTTTAAGAATCATACGAAAAATTAAATACGATGTATTAACAAGATTCACAAATGCCAAACGTGGTGTTACATTCAGTAACAAGCTGTATATTGTTAATACTCATGTCTAACTTAACATTGCAGTATAATGTGTTAATGACTTTAAAGCGTTCACTGTACAGTAAATCTAAACATGTGATCATAATCCTGTGTTCGTACATGTAGGATAACTTGTTTTTAAGGCAGAATGGCTCGATGACTTTAAACCAATTTCCGTACGTTCTAATCTCACTCGGGAATGGATGCATATCGCTTGTTTTGTGTCTGTGTTGCTCTGCCGAAGGGCCCATTCATGGCCCAGCTATTCCTACCAGTTGTCTAAAAAAGACTGATGATTTCAGAAATTGATTCAGACTTGGAACAAGTCAGAGGGTAAAATCATTGAAGGAATAGAGAAGATTTAATAAATTACACAAATGGTATAAATCGCTGTCCATGACCAGCATAAAATATTGCGATCCATATAAAATATTAAAGACTATATGATAAATGACATCAGTGATCACTTTCCAGTCTCTTTGAAGTTTTCAGTCGCCTTCTTACAATAGAACCATTTATATATCGGTTTGTTGATTAATGGTACAGCTATATCGTGTTCTCTAGGACTCCGAGAAGCAAAGTTTGCAGCCGACGACCCTGCCTGATACGTTGCTACATACTGTTATGTGCGTCGATCAACTCAGTGAATATAGTGACTAGGCTAGTGAATGTAAGAGAGCAAGTCATTAAATAACAAGAATTTTATAATAACTTTTTACAAGAGTACATACAGAAATTGTTTGTGTCTTATTTTTCGACATAGTCCCCTGCTTCGCAACACACTTGGTCCACCTGTCCACAAGCTTGCGGATGCCCTCTAGAAAAAAGCTCGACCTGCTGTTTCACTGCCTCACTTGCCACGCTAACTGGTCTCCCACTCCGGTGTTCATCACTGATATTTTGTCGTCCTTTTGAAATCTTTCCACCCATTCCTACACTCTCCCCTGACTCAAACAACTGTCTCCATACTGAACCTACATTCTTCTGTAGATTTCATAAGGTTTCACACCCTCTGACCACAAAAAACGAATAACGCTTCGTTGCTCTTCCACGGTGCAAGTTTACTGTGGAGCGGCCATGTTTACGGCCTACTGCGCAGGCTCAAACTGCTTGATCGTCACGACCCCTATATGACATATTACTAAGGAGCCATTTTGTATCCCGAAATAAGATTTTTCATTGTGCATACTTTTCCATGCACTTTAGAATAAAATTCCTGTTATTTAATGACTTTCCTTCGTAATAATGGATAGTCTGAGGGTCAGCTTTCTACGGGGAGGAGTGTTACGTTTTCTTCACCACCGCGACTGAAGTGGACTCCAGTCCAATGGATACCGGCAGCACATTCCCCGCGAATAAAGCGGCCGGAGTGCGACAAACCCTGCAAACGTTTGTAGATACGAATGTTAAAGAAAGCCTCGCACAGGAACGTAAAAGTTGCTTTCAAAACATTAATGCAACAAATTTAAAAATCAGAAAACTTGGTTACGTAATGGTGATTGGAGGTAATTCAGATGGAACTCTTCACTAATGATACGCCACTGGACACAAAAACTATTGAAACGGATAGCACTGGGGCTGGAAAAGAGGAAGACTCATTCTATCCGTGACAGTCGCCAATACTTCCCCTCCCCCTTCAAAAAAGTAGAAAGAGTAATGGTGGAAAGGGAGAGAAAAATACGTTACCAATATAAGATCATGTCCAGTAAGAGAGGAAACCAGAATGAGAATTGACAGGACCCTGATAGCGAAAACTCCTTTTTTGTTCCGAATTCCGGAAACGGTTAGCACATCTCATATATATATATATATATATATATATATATGTGCACTTACAAATGTTACATGGTGTCCGCCCTCACAATTATCACTGCTGAGTGTGCTGTTTCCTGGCACTGAAGAACTGAACCCAGTTACACATGCGAAGTAACACATTTGTATTCGTACGCCGTTAACTTTGTTTTGCAAAATGCAAAATTCATTTTCTGCATGTTAGCGACTTGGTGATACATCTATTCGCAGTGTGGAGACATGGGTTGTAATAAGAGCAGGGAACACGTCAAATTGATGAGGTATTGAATAATTTGTTACTCGCATAAGAAGTTGCACCTGTTCGTAACGACTCAGAATAGCATGATAAACCTGGATACGTGCCTTCCAACTATTGTATCGGGGGACGGAAAAAGTGCCACTTACCGAAAAGTTGTTCTTTCTTGAATGTGCGACGACGGACAAAATTTATAATCCTATTAGTTCCAAACGTAATGAACCTTAGTCAGAACCCTCTTAAAATATACTTGCATATTAATAAAATATTAGTCGTTGAATGATTACAAACTGGTAGGCCGCAATAGCTCAGTCGGTATACCGACTCGCTACTGGCTGGACTGTCCGGGGATCGAATCCCGATGGGGGCGAGATTTTCCGCACGCGTCCAGACCGGCCCTGGGGCCACTTATACACTGGGTACCGGGTCTTTCCGGGAAGTAAAGCGGCCGGGGCGTGGCGCTGACCACCCACCTCTATCTAGGGCTGAGGTTGAAGGAAGAGTAGAGCTATACATCTACTCCCCCTCTGGGCCTTCTTGGCCGGTTCTAGGCTGAACTTTACCTTTACCGTTATGATTACAAACTGAGAATGGGCGGGAAATGCGAAAAGGTCTTCTGGGACCTCAGGAAATTTCCGACGCAGCATTTGTTCTGTAGTTCAGTGCTGCAGTGTGGAGAATGTACCCCAGGATTTGATCCAGTTTCTTTCTAATTTGGTTCAACGTCAACTGTTGTGTAACACACATACGTACACGCTGCTCTTTAATAAGATATTTAGCTGAAACCTGTAGGAGTGTACAGTGTGAATGAAGTCGAATTTTACCGTAAAATAATGCCATCAGTGCACGGATAAAGACAATATAAGGTACAAGAATTTTATACGCTAAACACGGGCAAGTTCTTACATTAATGTCAGTGAAATGAGTGCGATTAGGTGATATCTGGTGTCGTCGTGTATATTTTTATCATATTGTTGGGCTCGCATGATAATCTGTTCACTAATCATTTCCTAACATTCAGGTGTATTGTGCAGGGCGATTGCGTGCCATATCCCAGCATCGCACATCCTTATCTCCCCTGTTCGGAAGCCACTGGGTCCAGGAATGAGATCACAGCACATTTCGTGTTGCCGTACAAAGAGGATTACGGGGAATTTAGAACTTCGGGAAAAAGTAATTCAAATAATGCAATCCCCCCCCCCCCTTTTTTTAAAAAAAAAAGAGGAAATTCACCCTATGTTTAATTAAGCTCCACGATATGAACATGTAATGGGGGTGGGGT
>Ga0123357_10008585_pt1 | contig 12781 bp, 8 predicted proteins | sample TergutEmb28metaG_FD_89873 | JGI IMG/M metagenome (GOLD analysis project Ga0123357, IMG submission 89873) | Embiratermes neotenicus P4 segment gut microbial communities from Petit-Saut dam, French Guiana - Emb289 P4 | ecosystem: Host-associated > Arthropoda: Insects > Digestive system > Gut ... | reverse complement strand
TACTGAACATTGGTTTTAACAGGGAGGGGTTGTTAGCACCTCGCCCAACCCCCAAGCTGGAGGACCACCCCTAGTCGGCTGTCCGCGACTGCTTATTCAATTTATTCGCAGCTACCCTCCTTATCGGAGGCCGTTCCTCTATCCGCAACCTGAGGACGCGCCATGCCGTGGTGACAGGGACCCACTACATAGATTATTCACATAACATTGTAAACAAGAATTAGTAAGCACTCTAAACAATGCCCGATATATCTATACTCGTATAAAACAACTCTAGTCTCAACATGGCTGTGACGTCACTCAGACACCAAAATGTATTCTTAACCATGGAAACCGTTGTTTTAAGTAAAGCAGTGTTCTGCTTACAAAATGGTGGAACATTGCTGTCAGCAAAGGGAAAATACTTGGGTGAGCAGTCAGATGAATTTATACCAGTTGTATCTACTGAAAACATGAATGTACAAGAGAATGTATTGAATTATCAAGCAACGTATGATTAAAAGTAAAGCGAGGAGAGTGACTGGGAAGATGATAAACACCGAACCGTCCAACGCGCCGTCAAAAGTAGGGAAATTCGAAGAACAGATATCTGACACACAATATAGATAGGCCTATACACTGTCTATCAGCCAGTGACAGTCAGAATTATGGACCTGCTTCCATGTCTTCCGTTGAATATATTCCTTAATAAACAGAGTAAAAATAAATAGAGTCTAACACAAATTTAATTCAATATCATTTTTAAATAATTTACAGCAACTTATTTTGGCTCTTAAAAACCTTCAGTGCTGAAATTGAAGCAGTGTATATAGCTTTCTGATTCAGTCTACAGTCTACAATATATATATAGCTTTCTAACCCAGTCTACAGTCTACGGTCTACAATATATATAGCTTTCTAACCCAGTCTACAGTCTACAGTATATATAGCTTTCTAACTCAGTCTACAGACTACAATATATATAGCTTTCTAACCCAGTCTGCAGTCTACTGTATGTATAGCTTTCTAACCCAGTCTACAGTATACATAGTTTTCTAACCCAGTCTATATTCTACATTATATATAGCTTTCTAACCGAGTCTACAGTTTACAGTATACAGTATAAAGAGCTTTGTAGCCCAGTCTACAGTATATAGAGCTTTGTAACCAAGTCTACTGTCTACAATCTACAGTATATAAAGCTTTGTAACCCAGTCTACAGTGTGCAGTCTACAGTATATATAGCTTTCTAACTCAGTCTACAGTCTACAGTCTACAATATATAGCTTTCTAACGCAGTCTACAGTCTACTGTACATATAGCTTTCAAACCCAGTCTACATTATACATAGTTTTCTAACCCAGTCTTTAATCTACATTATATATAGTTTTCTAACCGTGTCTACGGTTTACAGTCTACATTATATAGAGCTTTGTAATCCAGTCTACAGTCTACAATCTACAGTATATATAGCTTCGTAACCCAGTCTACAGTCCACCAAATACACGAATTAGACTTCATACCATATTACCAATATTCTCAGAAAGAATTTATTAACCTGTACCACTAAATATTTAAGGATAAGTGACACTGTCTTGTAACTCAGCTTCTACCTTTCCCTTAGACACCTTTCCCTATGTGTCTTCTGGTCTGAATGGCTTATTACCTCAACCGTACTCTTCTACATCGTCCCTCACTTTTCTTACATTAAAATTTAATTCTAATACCCTGCTGATATTCTTCTTCTTTCCATTCCGCCTACACAGTCGAGATGTTCTACACTGCTAAAGAAATTCATAACACGTGCAGGAATTAATAATGTTATAGAAAATAATATATTGTGAAAAAAACGAAAATATCAACATACAGCAGATTTCAAATTTTCTTAGAAGTAAACAATAAGCCAAGTGCTAGTGTTGGATTACATTAAATTACATCAGCAATTTACGCTGGAATTCTTATTTCTTCTATCTATTTATATTCCAGTAAATTTGTAGACCAATCTCTATAGGATATACTCTTATAGGTTCATTATTTTCATTTTTGCTGCAACATATGGTTCAAACATAAATTTGTATTGTTGAAAGTAACACAACACACGGCAGACAGAGAAGCGAAGTAAGCCTACTCTTTTAAATGAAATCTTCATGAAATTTTAACGTTTTGCTGACCGTGCATCTCAGTATATTTATCTCAGTAATTAGCCAACTTGATGCACAAAATTTTTGTTTTACGATAAGTTTATTTCATGCCTCTACATGTTTCAAGCACATGTGCTCATCATCAGGAGGTCAAAATTTTAACCTCCTGATGATGAGCACATGTGCTCGAAACATGTGGAGGCATGAAATAAACTTATTGTAAAACAAAAATTTTGTGCATCAAGTTGGCTAATTACTGAGATAAATCTTCATGAAAATTTATAGTTCGTAATCAAACTATCTTTCTTTTCTTTTGTTATTGAATTTATAGATTTGTGCCCGCAGACCATGCTGGATAACCATATGATTTGACGCAACACGTTGACGGCCCGCCAACTACAGCATTACCGTGATATTAGTTTGTTTTGCAACTGAGCCTAAAGACATATTCTTTTCGAAGAGTTCGTTGTATAAATAATTGTTGAAAACGATTACCATTTATAAAAATAGAATATTATTACATTTTCAAATGCGAAAACAGTATTATTTTAATGACCCCATCCCCAATACTCACTAATTAAACTGACTTGTGTGGAATTACCGGAAGATTAAACACCTGTAATTTCAAAGCCCACTCTTGAACACGATCTCGAGTCACAAAAAATGTAATCCGCAAATTTTTTACTTCAGGTACTCCACATAACTAAGAATATTCGTGCCACATCATTAGCCTGTTTTGCACTAAAAGGTCCTCTCCCCAAATATTCCATTGTTCTTAGATTTATAAATCCGTGCAGTTGTGGAGATTCTGTCGCGAAATTGAACACACAAAAAAAGTCTTATAGTGACGTAAACTAAAATTCTACTATATTTAAGTGACAAATGCAAAAATTAAATATTGTGTTTTCTACCTACAAAACTACTTCGTCCATAGTAATAGTATTAATAAAATCTAAACGTAAAATATCGTTGCATTAAAACACAAAACTTTGTAAATCCAACATATCACTTGCATATCTGAGCGCTACCTTCGATGTTACGCCACATATAATTAATTTGCTATGATAGCTGTATTGTTTGCTGAAATACGCTCTATTATGCTATGCATTCTACTACAATTTTATCGCTTATATTCAAAACAGTTTTGAAATTCTGATATTACATTTCCTAAATACTTCACTTCTTTAAGTTTATTACCCTTGCATTGGAATATAACCGCCATGAACTACAGCCACTTGCTGTGTGACGTGATATGACGTATATGAACAGATCAAAAGCGAATCTTCCTCAGTAGCTACTGCTGCGAAAAGGATTTCGGAAAACGCTTGTACAGTCTCGGGACACATACCATATGAACGGGTTCCCACGTAACCTATAAACGGACCTGAGCAGCAGAATTTCTCTGTGATGTGTCAAGGTGCAAGAATCGAAGCGAAATCGACATACGCAGAACTTAAGCACAAAAAAACATGAAAATTCTGTCACAGTCACTTAAAATTTGGTTGCTAAATATAGTTCTCATGGACGTTTGGCGCATATATCCATATTTTGTAACAGTTAGTAGAAGGATCTCTACGTCCGTGAGAAAATCACAAAAAAATAGATCAAATTGAATTCGGTTGATCTTATGTATATTGGACAGTACATCACTGTGATAGCTGAGGAATAAGAAACCAAATTGATGTCACAATTTATTAAGTTTTATTTCACTTCTTCTATGCTCAACATGTTTCGGACATTAATACACCCATCACCAGGAGTCTGCGACTTTTCACAACCAGCCACACCGAAACTCCAACCCACATCGAAACAAGAACATACAACCAATGATGTGATAAAATAGAAAAGTCGCAGGCTCCTGATGAGGGATGTATTAATGTCCGAAACATGTTGAGCATAGAAGAAGTGAAATAAAACTTAATAAATTGTGACATCAAGTTGGGTTCTTATTCCTCAACTATGAATTCAGTTACTTTTCATACACCATCATCGTCATCATAATCATCAACATTCATCACCAGTTAGGCCTTGACAGATCTGCTTCCACATCGTCTAATAGTCCCTTCAAAAGTATTCCTAGTCGTCTTCTTCCCTTTTATCTATAATTCAGCATTATTTTTGGTATACATTTGTTATTCATTCTTTTGGTATGTCTTAGCCAATTTGATTTGTATCTTCTTAATTTCCCCTCAGCTGGATCTGCTTCCACGTCTACCACAATTTCTAAATTTTTTTCAGTCAACATCTGTGTATCCTGCAGCTCTTCTCAGAAATTTCATCTCGAAAGATGTCAATATTTTTATCGTTTTCTCTGAGGGTCCATATTTCCCTCCTACATAGAAGTAAGGGGAGAGCCAGTACATTATATATATTTATAATGGAAGATTTCTGAACCAATGCTGCTTTAGGTGTTGTATAGAATTCCCAGTATTTGGGCAAATTTTGATAGTTTTGTTGAATAACTCTCATTTCCAAAAGAAAGTTCACAAAAGAGATACTTAATTTTTTTTAATTGTAAACATTTATTATCCACAACAATTTTACGTCTTACTGGGTGTTGTCTTAAAAAGGCTATCATATCAGGGTTTCTTGCAATATTTCCACTTCAGATTTTTTTCCATCTTTTGTAATATAAATATCCCTCTCTCTAATGTATTCTCTGAATCAATTATTACGTGAATCTTATGTATATTGGACCGTGCATCATTGTGACAGTTGAAGAACAAGAGACCAACTTGATGTCACAATTTATTAAGTTTTATTTCACTTCTTCTGTGCTCAACATGTTTCGGACATTAATATATTCATCATCAGGGGCTTGCGATTATTCTGTTGAATTACCACATTGGTCTTATTGTTCTTGGTTCTATGTGTGTTGGAGTTTCGGTGTGGTTGGTTTGGAGTGGTATCCGTGTGGCAGGCTGAAGCTTCAGCCTGCAAAACGGATACCACTCCAACCCAACCACACCGAAATTCCAAAACACATCGAACCAAGAAAAATACGACCAATGTGGTACTTCGGCAGAATAGTCGCAAGTTTCTGATGATGGATATATTAATGTCCAAAACATGTTGAGCACGTAAGAAGTGAAATAAAATAGCAAGTGACATCAAGTTGGTCTTTTATTCTTTAACAATTATTATGTCTTGATCGTCTGCTAACAGAAGAAACGAAGAGTAGTTATTTTTGTTATGGTTGGTAAAGTAATATAATTTTGGTAAATATTGTTCCATTTTACTATTATTCCATTCGTATAAATGTTGAATAATGTTGATAATTACTTAGCGTACATACATCATAATTATTACAACATTAAAGTTAATTGCATGACCTATAACAAAACACATAAAATTATGGACCACCACTCGGTGAATACATCTAACTTCTTCTCGCAACTCGCCATGTTTCTTCCCACTAACTCAACGTTCGGCGGTTCTTCTGACAGCAAGTGCAACTCCGTGAAACAAAGAGTCCATCTTGAGGCAAACGCAGTCCGATTTAGACAAGCAATATACCAACTGTGCGGAAAAACAAACTTTATTATTAAGTGATGCATTCAAGGTCTAAGGTCTCCTAATTGTTTTCTCGGGAATGGAAATAGATAGAAACGTGAAAGTTGTTGAAGATGGCGTGGCTGTTCTTTAGGTTGGATGATGCTAAATGGCAACACTGTTCTACCCGTTGAATGCTTGTGACGTCGAATGACAGTAGTGTTTTAGATACTCCAATGGCGACGTTTACGTTCGAAGAACAACGCGTGATTATTCGATTCCTCCATTTGCATGGAATGAAACGCATCGGAATTCATCAACCATTGAGTGAGACATGCAATGATTGCGATATGGACGTAACAAATTGCGTTCGTGGGTACGACAGTTCAAAGAAGGCCGAACGTCGTGTGAAAACAAACCGAAGGAGCCTCGCCCATGCACTAGCCAGTGGTCACAACGAACCCCTGAAGAAGCGTTTGCTGCGGCCATGCAATCATGGCGTCAGCGTCGTGAAAAATGTGTACGTCTTCAGGGTGATTACGTTGAGAAATGACAGCATTTTCAGCTTTCTAGGATGAGTATTTTTTTAAAAATAAATTAGGAGACCTTAGAACTTGAATGCACCACGTATTATCGAATTTCTCACTTCTCAGATTTGGCTGGGAAATATTCACCTGTCCTGGGATGCAGCAATCAACAGGATTAGGCTCGGTGGTCTTACTTGTAGTTTAAAAAGTTTCTTACAATTGAATATGTGCCAAGAATTACAGATTTTTGCAATTGTGCATATGTATTGGAGTGCAAGTTAAGTCTTGTTAGACTTTGTGATAGTGAATTTGGATTACTTCCGTAGATGATATTACTATTGGGATTATTATTGTTATTATTATTATTATTATTATGCAAGGGACTGCCATAGTTCCTAAGCTTAGACGAATCCAGTCCATATTCCCACACCCAAATTCTCTAACAAAAACAATAATATTACTTTCCCATCTACTTCCCGGTCTCCTCATTAAACTCCTCACTTCAGGCATATGAGAGTGCTAAACGCTCCGACTCACTTACTAAATCCATCCGATCTATATTTAACAGTACACATTCTATCCACAAAAACCTCGTATCTCCATCACAAAACTCTTTAATACCTGTTAGGGAAAAACTTGCTATTGGTTCTGAGGATTGGTTGAGGCATGTGCTACAAGCCTTAAGGTAGCGGGTTGGATTCTTGTTGGCATTACTGAAATTTTTGATTGAAGTAACCCTTCCGGCCGCACTATGGCCCTGGCGTAGACTCAGTCTCTAACAGAAATAAGTAACAGGAGTATTTTCTGTGGGGTAAGGTTGGCCGGTGCGTTGAGCTAACAACTTTACAACCTTCATGTGCCGATTTTCTTGAAATCTGGAAGATTAATCTCCTGGAAACCTCAGGGCGTATCTAGGCTTGCACAGGGATTTCTTTACCTTATTCTGAGAAAATACAAGAGATAAAAATACACCCTGTAAGTAAAACACATTTTTGAAATGGTAAGTGACATACTAGAGTAATTATAGTGCTATAAATTGTTAAATTCCAGTTACGACTAAATGAAGTATTCAAATGCATTCAGCTTGCTTTCCATCCCGACTGTTCCGATACTTATATTTTCCACACTTCGATATCCAAATTTGCCCTTACTGATCATGTCATTTTCTAAATTATGATTACCGACGTTTCGGAATACAAACGTCCCTGAAGATTAAGGTGTTACATTTCTCTTAAATGTTGGTATAAACATAACGCTCACACTGGATAACAGCCCAGAAGAACACAAACAACATCACATTAAAAAAGTAAAATCCTATATTTCAAGATCTCTTATCATCCTTACGGCATTATATTCCACTAAACATTGTTAACCACATACCAACGTGCACGGTGCTATAAAATTGTCTATGTCCACGTCAAGAAGATGTATAGGTGGAGTAAAGGTGTAGCTCCACTCGGAGTTAACACCGGCGCTTGACGAATTTTTCGCCCCCGTAAAGAACGACAGTAAACATCGGGCGAGGAGCTGGATGGGCCCCAAAGCTGTTAGAGCGTCAGATTTTGTAACGTAGAACCTATTGCTTTACTTAGGCCCGTGTGATAGATTAGTGACAGTTTGGTTGGGACTTAACAAGAAGGTATGAACGAACAGACGTATAACTGCTTGGTACACACTATTTTATGGGTAAGAATTTAGGTTACAGATTTGATGTGTGGTTGACCGTGAATCGTAGTTCAATGTGGATTAAGAAACCAACTAGATGTCATTTAGTATTATATGTATTTCTCCTTTATAAGTTGCTCTTTATAAGTTACTCAACATGTTTCGGGTCACCTTGTGCCCATCTTCAGGAGCTGACGACTTAGTGGTATTTTTTCACGTGTGGTGTATTGCCGTGGCTGTGTAGGCAGTCAGATCCGGTTGACTGGTTGTGTCCATTGGGAAGTACGTAGCACGTTGTGCTTCGTACTCCCCAATGGACACAACCAGCCAACCGGACCTGACTGCCTACACATCCACGGCACTACACCACACGTGAAAAAATACCACTAAGACGTCAGCCCTTGAAGATGGGCACAAGGTGACCCGAAACATGTTGAGCAACTTATAAAGAGCAACTTATAAAGGAGAAATAAATACAATACTAAGTGACATCTAGTTGGTTTCTTATTCCACATTAAGTTACAGAATTCATTTACAACAGATTCTGTGAGAATAAATGATCATGTACTCTAGTGTAGAGTTAGCATACTTCTACAAGAATCCTGTAATCAAGAAAGTCTCTGGTGACAACTTTGACAAATAATTAACTCAATCACCTTCCGCTATCAAGTAATTATGCCTTTATGCTTACTGCTTCATAGTTTTGTGGTTTAGTTCTACAGTATCATAATTAGCAAAGGTCGCTGTGTCGAAACTCACCACAGGGCACTGAAGTTTGCGTGCGTTTTCATGGTGGATAATTACTGTGTACATCGCCAACAGCACAAAATGCCACTTACATAACCACAGATTCTGACATGGACCTATAAGCTTTTTCAACCAAGTCTGTCTGAAGAGCTTTTCGTATGATTTCTAGATTTCAGATATATATATATAAATATAATAATTTGGACTGTAATATTATTAATTTATTTCCTGATCTTGTATATTTGTGGCTATATTTGTCTTGTATGCAAGTGAAAACGATTATTTTCAAAACCTCAAATTTTTTAATTACAACGCACGTGTGCGTGAATTATTTTCTGTTATTCTCTTAGAATAATCCCAAAATATTAATATTATCTGCAAGTGAACTTGATTTTAGAACAACATTGGGAGTCCCCTATTAATTCCGGCAGGTATAAACTTTGTAAGAATTTGGATCCCCGCATGTAACCAATTTCGATATATTTTCAGACATGTCTGTGTACGTCTTTAACGTTCTGAACACCAATAGCAACGAAGCAGCACGACTTCAAATCCCGCCGACAAATTTCCGGGGCTTTTCGAGGATTTCAACTTATATTCCGAGAAATAATTGCCAGTTGTCTGCTTTACCTCGTCAGCGTAGCACAGCCCAATGAAATATCGCTGTCCGTGCACTTTTCAACCATTCCTGCCCCTCTGTCGTGGTTTGTAATTACATACATATTTAAGATTACTCTGTATTGTTTTACGTGTCTCGCCATCACTGAGATAAGAACAGATGCACGAAGTGCTGACAGACAGGCAGCATATGATGCCCAAAATAGGTATATCCTGTCGTACATAACAAGGAAAGGGAGGTAAAACATTCTTCAATAGCAGGAATGAGGTTTCGAGAGGTCAATAATGATTTCATGCTTAATGATTGGTGACTGTCTTAATAGTGTAAAGGTAAGCGTTGCATAATGTGATGAACCGGCATTTCGGTATTAAAACTTAAAATCCTACAACGGCTGTTCACAGTGATGACAACCAACTTCAAAGCAGAAACCTCAACAACGCACAATCGGCTGTCCCACTCGATCGAAATCACCGGGTATAGAGGTGCTGTCACAGGCTGCCTGGATGTTGGGCAGGACAGCATCTTCACCATTTGCTCGCATCTGATAAGTCACAAGACGAAATACATGTAGTCCAGTTGGTGTGGGTCGCGTCAGCGACGATGTCGGGGATGGAAAACCGCAGCGAAGGAAAGGCGACTGTCACATATTCCTGTGCATTAAATGCGAAATGAGTCTGAGCAACTGTTGTGCATGAGTCACGTCCTTCTTAGAGTGTCTATCGGTAATTTTGGGCGGAATTCCGGCGGTTACTGCTCCATTAATCTATATATATATATATATATATATATATATATATATGTCCTGTTACAGGTTCATGATTTATACCGGGGCCTATAATAAATCCGCGTGTAAAATCCGAGCTGTTCATTGAAGAGATTGCTACTGACCTTGCTCAACAATTTTGTGAAGGTTTCCTTCTGCCTAAACATGTCACTTTTCCAGCTAATAACAATCTCCACTAAAGAACGCCATGATTGTGTACAGCGTAACGCTGAGGAATGGCAGACAGTTATCACAGCTTCGAGAAAATACTCACTGCATTCCCGTCGCCAGGGGAAGTCCGCTAGGCTCACTGCCGATGATGCGGGTGAAGCTGCTGCTTTCGCACGACGTGCAGTACGAGACGCAGGCATGACGTAAAAAGCTGAGCGGGAGCCGGTCGAGGGCAAGTCGGAAGACACAGTCAAGTCGGCTTCTTCAGACTCCAGAGTGCGGAATGTTTACATCGGGCTACAAATGTCTGCTGATATTCAAAAAAATCAATCTCTGTTGGCAAGTTTAAGGAAAATATCGTGTTGTTGTGCGGAATTCAACGATTAAGAAAACGTTCTTGGTAGGTATATAACCACTGACCCATCCTACCATTTCCGTATGATGAGCAGTACATAAGGGCACGTCTCTCATTTGGTGCCAAGAACACACAGGCATTGCTTTAGTTCTCAACACACGTAAGGGGATAAAACCTTAACACGAATAGGGAGCGGAAAGCCAAAAACGGACTTAACGTAGCTTAATCAAGGAAGGCATTGCGATGTACCAGGCTAACCAAGCGGTATCACACACATTAACCTTAAATACTCACCTACTGTAATCTACTCTTAATATGAACAACTATTATTTCTGCACGCAACTTTAAGCTCTTTAAACAACTTTGCAAAACTGCGAAAAGCAACAATTAGCTTCGTCATATCTGGCCGACTGTCTGTTCGTCCCCGTGGAACAACTCAGATCTCAATAGGCGGATTATTGTGAAATTTGATATTTGAGGATTTTTCGAAAATCTGTCCTGAAAAATTCAAGTTTTATTAAAAATTTGACAAGAATAACGAGTGCTTTACATGGACACCGACGTGCGTGTCTCGCCTTATTCTTTCTTAAGTGTGAAATATTTCAGACAAAGCTACAAAGAAAAAAATGTATACCACAATATTTTTTTCGAATATCGTGCTGTTTACGATATAATGTGGCAGTATATGGAACGGCCAGACAGGCCACAAATGGCAATATAATGTAGCGCATACACTTTGCACGCCGCATATCTGTGGTAAGAATACAGACACACATAAAGAATGTGTGATAACTTACTGCTTTTCCACAGCAAAAATGGGTAGACGAACGTGTCTCGGTGTTAGTTAATGCGTACATTGCCTGTCTTCATTTGCTATAATGGAGGTAAGAATATAACTATAACTTTTCATATGACCTTGTATTTCCTTATTTCATCAGAGAAATTAGAACCAACAAATGTACTTTTCTTTTAAAGAAAAACCCCTCTCTGTCTCTAATTTGTCCCGTAAATGTTTCGGCCTTCAGGGGTCATTATCATGGAGTTTCAAGTAACTGAGGAACAGAAGTGTATAGAGATAGAGTACCGGGTATATCAACAGACCATTTATACACAAACAAACATAAGAAGTTCAAATTATGAAAAGTTAAAAATATAAAAATTTAAAATGGCCAATAGTTGATTAAAACAGTTTTGTCTACATATTTCTGAATTAAATTTAAACTAAACTGCAACGCTGCTAACTTAATTGTGGCCATTTTAATTCTTCAAAATTCCATTACATTTTTTACATTTTAATAAGCATAAATAATTTATGCGTAGTATTGTAAATTGGGACAATTCTCTTTGTAATTATTTGAGGCTTCTTGATATGATGACAGAAACATGTAGAAAACTAATTAGAAAAAAATTAAGTTTTCTAAAACAAAACAACTGGTTTGTTTTAATTTCTGTGATTTAAGAACTTAGTATTTATGCATAACAAAGGTTAATGTCAGACTTAAATACAAGGCAATACATACAGATATATTGGAACACGCCGCTTTGAGGGAGAATTTCTTGAACTCAGGACGACGTCAGCCACACATCTGTAGGGTTTATTTACCTAAACTACGACAGAACTATGAAATATTACAAAGCATATGAACGCGAAAGTTTTAAAATAATCTAGCTTTTTGCCATAGATTCAGATTTGTGCATTGTATAGACACGAGCATAACAGCAGGCACTTTCAACCTGTCTGAAACCTTAACACCGGTTCTCATTACATGACACACTGAGTAAGCCAGGTGTAAGCGATGAATTACTGCGATGAGGATGGCTTGTATTCGTGCAGGCATGTTCGCAGAACGGTCATTCGAGAACTCCAAAACTTAATTTCTTAACTAAGAAAAAGCAACTAGTCTCCTTTTTAAAGAACAAATATAACTTCCGCAAGGGGAAAGATAAGTTATTCAATAATCTTAAGGAATACACAACATACTGTTTGTGGGAAAAATACGGAGTTTTAGAGTGTCGCCTTTGGTTACACCCACAGACCTCAACACGCTTTAAAGAAATAATAATAATAATAATAATAACGATTTGCCGTATATTCTCGAATCTAATCCACACCTGAATCTAATCCGCACTAGTTTTTGCCGATTTCTTAAAAGAAAAAAAATGTTAATTCGCGGTTCTAATCCGCACCTTTCCTTCAACCGCCCCTTGCCTACAAGGCAGACCTATTGAATAATATTGGATGTTACCAATGCTTTAACCGTTATCCGACTAACGCGCCGTGTGTGAAGTGGCCATTTAACTGCCAGCGGTACAAACGCACCG
>Ga0123357_10008584_pt1 | contig 12781 bp, 4 predicted proteins | sample TergutEmb28metaG_FD_89873 | JGI IMG/M metagenome (GOLD analysis project Ga0123357, IMG submission 89873) | Embiratermes neotenicus P4 segment gut microbial communities from Petit-Saut dam, French Guiana - Emb289 P4 | ecosystem: Host-associated > Arthropoda: Insects > Digestive system > Gut ... | reverse complement strand
TGTATGTGTGTAGGTAAGCCTGTGAGTTTGCAGATCCATGTACGTAAGCAAATAATTACGTGTGATAACAACCACCACATTTCCTTCGAAAACTGTCATTGCATATTTGAAAAAACAATAAATGTAAATGAACACAGAATAAAATGAGTTCAATTTTATGGCCACGTAATGTCAGATCTTATTTTTGTATACAAGAATGTTGTACCTGAGATATCGATATGGCTACTCTGTTCAATAAAAACAACATGCTAAAGCTTTTTAAGCTTCTAAGATAATCTGATATTTCAAACTACCATCACTAATTTCTTGACGAAAATAGGTGGAAATAACTTAGAAATAAAAGATGGCAGAACGCAATATTATCATTGGAAACAGCTATTTCATTTAACTTAGTGTTATCCCTCGTAATCAAAACAGAAGTTATAACTGCGATACACATTTTATTTTAAAACTTATTTAGAACCAAAAAATATGTTTAATGGTACTGAACACTTATTCTTCACATTTTAGATCAATACCATGTGCGGGAATTCTAATACCTGCCTAGCAAGAAAGTCTGATGTGTTTATAACAAACTTACTTTTCTTCTCCCTAATGGGTAACAGGACTGAGACTCTGTAGCTTTGAGCAAAATGTATAAACACACAAAACAAAAGGAAAATATTTCTTCCCGTCTGTCAGCTTGCAGATAATTGGAGTCTGAGGAATGAGCAAACAAAGGAAAAAGGGGGAGATTGGGGGGGGGGGTTAAGTCTTGGTATTCATTAAGTCAGTTAAGCCAAAGTGTTCACAGTAACACCTGGCTGCTCATACTTACACATATACAGGTAGCTGTGCATACATACACACACACCTACTGTATATATATATATATATATTTGAAAGAAAGGAAATTCTTAATATTTTCACATATCTCAGAAGGGTGATCGGATAGTTTATTTTCTTATTATAGAGTTCGTAGTAGGGTTCAGACAAACTTCCCACAGAATCGTACAAATAAACTTGATATATTACGTGATATTTCAAACTGTTTTTGAAGTAAAACAATTAATTTACCGCCAATCTGTTACGTAGAAAGAAAGAGTTTAGCAAGGTATAATATAGCATGGCAGCATTATGTATGAAACAGAAAATAACCATTTATGAATATTACAGCATGCAATTTAAAATGCTTTTCGTACTTTAGACTAGATCGAAAAAAAGGCTTGAAATTCCTTACTAATTAATCTTTTATAACGCAGTTATTTAATATGTTTTAAGTGCGTGAAGTAGAAAATCTAGACAAATAAGTAGAGAACATTTAATCAAGGGAGTAATATTTACATTACAATAGGAAATTTAATAAATGTTAAGTATTTGAATGATACGAGACGTGTGACAAATTGCTCTCTCTTCTGTTTCCAATATGTCAGTAGTTGTTACAATAATCCTCCCCATCAGTACAAATGTCAAGGCAGTTGAACAAATAAAACAAATCTCTAAGATATAAGAACTGAGATAAGTAGCACTCACAGTTGTCGTAACGTGATTGATGACAACGACATATTTGAACAAGTTCAATTACAAACTTTGTCACCTTGTCCATACTGCCAAACCACGACAGACAGTAAAATAATTTTCAGACTGCCACGAAAAAGCGTTGACCATAAAATTCAAATAAAGTATCCGTGTTGCAGACTGAAGCCTTCAATACGGATACCACTCCAAACCAACAACACCTAAACTCCAACACACATCGAACCAAGAACAATACGACCAATGTGGTAATTCAACAGAATAGTCGCAAGCTCTTGATGATGGATATATTAATATCCGAAACATGTTGAACACCTAAGAAGTGAAATAAAATATCAAGTGGCATCAAGTTGGTCTTTTATTCTTAAACTAACTAAAACAATTAACTAGCTGGTGGAACATAATTGTCTTATTACCTTGTCTTATGTTTCTTTGAAGTTTAATAAAAAATTAGTTTAACTTACCGTTTTTTAATTCCTCGGATGCAGCAGGAGTTTAGACGTCTAGTTTATTGGAAGAAACCGGTGTTTAGCACGGCGGCCATGTTGCCTGCACAAGAAGAATGAAACAAATGACACACGGCGAGCGACGAACGCGAAGTGACAACATACCAAACGTCTTGGCGAATAGAGAAAAGAGATTTGACATAAAGCAAGGCAAGAAACGTGTTAGCAGTGGCTGGGGTGGCTTCAACCCAGCTGAAAGCTAATACTTATGTATTTCTTTCCTCGCTCTTCCCCAAAATTAACAATATCCGTCCAAGTATGAAAATTGCCTTCAGAAATATGTTAAAACCTCCTACGATCCTGCCGATGGGTTTGGTTTTCCAACCTGCAGGCACTAAGAGGGTATACTATATGGGTCTGATGGGGGGGTCCAAAATGACTGGGTGCCAGAGAACCTTACACACATCACATCGTTCAGAAAGAGAGATAGAGAATAAGGGAGAAAATGGGAGAGTAAAAGAGAGAACGACACATCCCAAGCTAGGCTAGATGCTAGGCAGAGCAGGAGGGGCGAAGCGCAGTCGTAAGTCTTCTAGTATTATGGGCAAGCCACATTGGAAGAGCTGCCATCAAGCATAGCGATGTAAAACTTTTAAGGGACACTTCGCAAAGCGAACACACAGAAACCCCCCTAGTGATGCAAGCTATATACGTCAGAAAAAGAACATGGAGGTGGCAAAGAGAGGGGCAAAGAGAGCGGGAGAGAAAGTGAGATCGAATAAAGAGAGAAATGAAGGAGATAAAGGTTGAAAAGTACGAGACCGAGAGGGTTTTGGGCAGGGCCAAGTAAATATGTTTTGAAATTATTGGTACAATTTACCACGCGTATTGATCAGTGTCATTTTTACTTATCGTGTGACAGATAGAGACCAGAATCCCGTCGTTACAAAACCAACATGCTTCAGTACCTTTAGTAATTATTATATTCAAACAGCAACATAATGGAAGATTTCAGTCTGAAACTTTCGTTCCACCCTTCTATGGAGAGTCTGTTAATCCCTAGGGGTCAGCTCAGGGTTTATACTATATCAGACATGCATAAAAGTGTATGTAATCTGCAGTGAGGGTGCAAGAAATATGAAAAGTGTAAGAGGTCGCCTTCATCTTAACTTAAAATTACTGAAGGAACAGGAAAACTAATATAGCACACATGGAAGTTAAACTATACAAAGTACTGAAAACAATTTGCATTCTTTCAAATGCTGTTTAGACAATGAATAAGTAAACAACAAATCGCTGAATTTGTGAAGGTGATCATTACACCTGCTATTGTTTCCTTTTTTAGATATTTCGAAAGCCTACCCACATCCAGTGTGCATCTACAGAATGCGTGATACAATTAAACCTTTTTAGAAAATAATACTTGAAATGGTGGAGCAAATATTTCATATTTAAAAAAATCGTCTCACAAATATTCCTCTCAATTCACTTTTACTATATGGTATTAAGGAAATCTGAAAAAAACTGCAATGAATCTACTGGTATAGACTCGTATTTGTTCAAGCAGAACATTGAAGAAATGGGTGGCAAATTTTTGTAGCATAAGCAGAGTCACAAATAAAATGAACTCTAAACTATCCTCAATTTTCTGCCTTAGCACCAGATTTCGGGATAAAATCATAGTATAATACATTCTCGGAAGCCAGTTAGAAACATGGTGAATTTCAGGAACTTAAGAACAGGAAAAAAAAATTCATATCAACAATTTTCATGGTAAAATTAACGGTCAGACGAGATCGCAAAATGAAAGACACCATTCAGTGCAGAATCTTCTTCACACCTTCGGCCCCTGTCTAGAAGAATAATGTTAACATATGTAAGTCTGTAACTTCGCATTTCCTTATTGCATTGTGTTTTGTATAATGTCTGTAATGTCATATATTAGTCAACCATTTTCACGTACTTACTGACCCACAGGTTTAGATGTAGAAGGCATGAGAACCTAAGACTACAGTACGTTTTTCTATAGAGTAATTTCGCATCATACACAATTCGCTATTTAATGTGTATATGTATACATATACACATATATATTCAATTTTCTATTTTCTATAATCCGTAATTTCTGTTGGCAGATTTATGCTGTCATATTTCTTGAAAACCGAAGCAAAATAAAGTTCAAATTATCACTACATAAATCTGGTGATGTGTTATTAATAAGGATGGGAGATTTAGCTGCGAAAAGAAGACAATCACTTGTTTCAAAGAATAATTCAGGATTTTTTTAAAAAAAATAAATGTTTACAAGTTGACACGATTTTTTTCAAACACGTAATAAATAGTTTAAAATTATTTTTATATAAATGTGTGGATTTGTTATTGAAGTTACGTAAAACAATAAGGTAAGTTCAAAATAAATTTGGTATGCATCATTGTTTCAGTATTTGCTGGCTATAACGAAATATTTCGTAAATACATTAGAGTATCTGATGATAATATTCTCATGAATGTTTGATTATATGAACAATTTGTTTAAACGAAATTCCTCGGCCACACTTAGTTCGGATAATCGAGGTCTGCTGCATAATCTTACGGATTATTTTCTCCATTTTTAATTAGTTTATTTTCAGGAATGTAATTTTTTAAATCCACAATATCTGTTCTACGTTGTTGCTAACTCTTACCACTAAATAGAAACGAGTTTAAAAACGAGTAAAGCTATATAAATATTTATCCATATTACCTTCATGGCCTTTACTGGGACAGCTTTATCTCTACCTTCAAACCGCTGCCACCCTCCTGTGTGTTGGTTTTGACATCACACGATATTCATATTAATTTCAGACTTCCTCAGCGGTTTGGTATGTATTTGGGACGAAGCAATTGCAGCGTACTATTGCATATTAAATAGATACGTTTTGTAGCAATTTAGGCACAGTTACTTACTATGTGACCTTTGTAGCGGGTCTTATTCACTTAAAATATGAAATTTATCTCAGTAACAAAGAAATATTAAATTTCTATACTACAGTAAATATACTAAATATCTGTTTTAAAGACTATATCTGTTAATGTTGTTTCCAAACATAGTAATGGAGTTAGCACATCCCCCCATACATATATGCCATATATGCCATATATATTATATATATAATAGTTGTTAATTTACGGGAAATAACGCGATCATGTCTTCACATGTATGAACATTGAGGATTATCAGTCACACCATGCGGTACACAAAGTGCGCTTCGTATTTATATTGCTAAATATCTGGACCCATATCGACCCGTTACGTAATTGCTGATACAGCCAATTTGGCATGGGTGGAAACTGCAACAATAATTTTTCATTACACTCGGAATTATAAGCTGAAACCCTAGCTACAGCAAAAGGAGTATTTCACATAAGAGATCTGAAAAGGTAGCTTTGTAAATTGTCACACGATTTCTGTCCTTCTTTCTCAAATGTGTTAACTTTACGGATTAACCAAAGATATGAGCTATTTCAGTTGACGGCCTGAATATTAACAGACAGTTCACCAAAGGGAAAAAATTTAAACTGGTATATACTAGACATTAATCTGTTCTTAAGGAAATAAATGGCTTAAATTTTCCAAGTTCAAAAAAATTCATTTGGAGGGATTGTTTTTCTAATAGGAGTAAAAATAAAATGTATCAGATAAAAGAAAGGTAGGAAAAAGTATATAGTTTAGTTACAAACTTTGGTGTCTAAAAATTGTAACATAACACTTAAGGGACTAGCAAAATAACTCTCATAATAATAATCTTGTTATTTAGAGTCTTCAGTAAAGAAATGGGAATTTATATATATATATATATATATATATATATATATACATTCGCTTCTTTCTTTCATCCTTCATTCCTTCCTTCTCCAAATCCGCAAATGTTACGGGCCATTATTTCCATATCTCTGAGGGCTGCTAATCCTGTTTCTACCTATTTGCAGTATTAGAACCATAAACGCTTTTTAGGAAACAATTATATTCTACGTGTCTGATTATAAACATTTACTTTTAAAGTACTTTATTTAGACCCTACACGAGTCTATGTATACTTATTTGTCCTAAAAGTATTACACACACAAACACACATACACGAGTATGAAAGACAACACGATGAATGTGAAGAGAGATTAAGAATATTGTTTTAGGACATTTAAACAAATTTTTTACGGAAGTTCATCAGTTTGAGTTTTATGCTTGACGCGTATAAAATATTATTCATAAAATACACGTGCAGTTCTGAAGTTGAGCAGATACATATCCCTGTAGAATTGTAACCTTATCAGTTAAAGAATGGTGTAAAATATTTCGAAAGTACTGTCTGCATCTTCAATGTAGAATAGGCCTGAAGAGGAAGAAGATAATGATTATGATGATGATGATGATGATGAAGACGGAGTAGGAAGTGGAGGAAGAGAAGAAGAAGAAGAAGAAGACGACGACGACAGCATGTTCACCCTAATTGTCAAGCTGATCCGAGTCACATCCTAGAAAATACCCCACAAAGAGAACTTCAAAGCAACACTTCAATATTTTTGTTTGACTCGATTTGTCATGCAAAGCAGCCCACTTCCTTAGACAGTACAAAGACTTACTGACACCGCGCTCTTGTCCTGTATATAACAAATCCACGTGATTGGTTGCACAGAGTTTGACGTACTGGTCTTATGGGTAAAGTTGTTTATTCTGTAACGACATTTCGATATTGGTTATGTATAAGAAGTAAAGAACATCAGATTTCATGACCTTAGAATTTCCCTTGTGGGATAGAAGGAGATGTTGGCATGTACGTTAGCGAGTAGATCTGAGCCTGCCATTATTAGTAGAAACGTTTGCGCAGTCGGAGTAATATACAAGACAGAAACTAAAAAAATGGAACAAAAATGTACAGTCCTCCGACTGTTCTCTTTGTACTTGAAAGAAGTTGCTTCCATATACTTCAACACTTTATGTGTTAAACGTTACTAAATTTTACGTGTAGCAAACTGTAAAACACGCCGGGATTATTTTGAAATATTGCACTCCTTTCCCATTCCACGAACACTGAGATACCCTCTTACCAGTGACACTAATGTTCTGTGTGTTGCTTCAAAATATCAAGTCTCTTTCATTTTTTCTTTTCATCTTTCGACATTACACAAACCCAACGTTAAATATATGTAGATATCTCTACAACAAAATGTAACAAAATATAATAAGTTCTTTGAATAATAACAAGCCGCCATCTTTAGTCATTAAATGGTAATGACTCTTTAGAACACGTATTATATGTATATATATATATATAAATCCTGATCGCATAAAAATCAAAGGGTTTTCTTGGTGTATTGTGCATCCTGGCAACAAAAATGCAAATGTGCATGTTAAAGACACAAGCCCCATATTAAAAAAGTCGCCATAAGAATGCATTGGCTGCGTACATGGAATTCCAAGGTTTTCTATTAGAACATGGAAGGTGTACGGCTTTGAAACTGACGTTTTGCAAAAGGCGTTTTAGGTATAAAATAAATAAACCGTACATTATAGCCAATGCGGCTATGACGCTAAAATAAGGAATGAATTCGCGGTGCATAAGCCAAGTAAAAGCATATTGGCTGCAGTCGTTTCTTTAACGACGTGACTACTTCTAACAATAAAATTTGCCCCTCTCCATGCCTAAAAATTTTTCGAAAGGAAATCTGTCACGATTTTATTCATGCTTACATAAAGTGAATTGGTGTTTATGAAGCAGCGATAGTTTGAAGGATAAATACAAATTCTGAAGCAACTGCAAAGACTACAGCGAATGTAGTTCACTGGAAACCTGAGTTTGTCACCGTAAAGTTATACCTGCTCGAAATAGGGGATTTGGAGGTCGTTATGGAATAAAGGCACTGTGAAGAATACGGTACAGCATGTTTGATCGTATAGTTTGATATTTAAACTAGTAAAGTTTTAAGATTACAACCTTGAGAGATCCTGTGTAGGAAAACAGGAATTCTGGAGAAGTTTGTTGCTTCAGTTTTGAAGTATAGGAATGAAAGGCATTTTTTTTCTCTTAAGGGTAACCACACACAAGGCTACTTGGCACTACCAACCAAAACAAACTATATATATTGTGATGTTCTTTTGATAGAGCAGCAATAAATATAATTAAAGAAAATCGAGACAAGTCAGTGTGCTAATTTTAAGTTAACATCTTGAGATTTCCCAGTACTTTTTTCACAGAACGTTTCGAAATTTATAAAATATATTAGTGTCTTTTTCTTGATTTATTCCTTGACACCGTAGCAAGTGCGCTTGCAGCAGGAGGTGAGAAGAGAGGCGATTGTTAGGAGCAGCAAATTCAGAAGGTAATGAAATGAGCAAATCTGATCTTCGCTGATACAATGAACTAGACTGTAAAGTAATGCACTAATATAGCGGTGAGCATCGTTCAGGCAATGAGACTGAATGTCACAAACAACAGAAAAATTATTAGCAGCAATGTTAACTGCAAATATACTTACCCATCACCTATTATTAACATTCTAAATACATAATAAATTTCCTTTAATTTATTCGTTGTTAATTTTATTAATTATAGCGTGAATTTCTCTATTCATTCTAAAGTAATAATTTACTTTATATGGCAGGTCTGATAAATGGTTTATATATAAAAGATTACTAAGTCAAATTTCAGTTACTTCTGTTCTGACACCATCACGATCCAGAAATAGCTCACTGATAACTGATAACTTCTAAGGGCAGAGGTCAAAACCGGTTGCTTCTTCTTGGCGTCACGATTCCTAAGCACCACGCTAGACCGCTCGTTGTCGCTGACGGGTGTTCAGTCATTAAGATGACCGTATTACATTATTACCTGAAATTAACCTAAAACATGACATAAGTCCTACTTACAACATTATAAGTTACAGAAATTCTATGACATTCTGTCTTCTGTAGGTATTAACTTTTAACCGATCAAATTTAAAAAAAAAAATCAAGAGAAAGTTACATTTGCGGAAGGTTTTCTACAGGCTATCCAAAAATATTTGTCTCCTCTAGCTTTAACGTACAAAAGAAAAGTTATTGTAAACGAACTTCAATTTTGCCTGAGGTTAGATGAAAGAGGGGTGCTCCAAAAATAAGAGAAAGTAACAGTGAGTTGAAGGAAATACTGCAGATGAACAAGTCTCGTGGTTTTTACTTTCCGCCAAATAATGGGATACATGAATTTAGGTTGATTATACTTGGTCATTAGTAGAAGCTAGAATGTGAGAAATGCTTCTGAATTGTGGTCATGAAAATTAAATTGAAGAGACTACATGCGATAAATAGGGGTAAGTGGGAGAATATTCCTAAATTTTGCCTTTAAATTTTACTTTGAATATGTGTGTCTGATATAAATTATTATCATCTAGTATAAGGAAATTGTTTCCTGCGAATACCTCAATGATTATTCTGGTTTCAAGAAAAAAGGCGAGAAATTTCTTGAAGATGTGTAGGCTCTGATACAGAATTTCGCCGTCAAATAAGAGAAAGATGAACATAGAATCTCTCGAAACACATACAAAAGAATAAGGCAATGATATTTGCCTGTGTGGATTGATGAATCAAGCAGAATTCTGAAAAAGGATCGGCAATTTACGTGTCGGTATTTTAACGCTTGGGTTCACGAAAATGAATTAAGGGTAATTAGTACGCAGTCGCGAAGGTAAATAATATTTTATTCTGATAAAATGTGCAATGATTTTCCACAACGACTTTTCACCATAGGTGATCTGTAAATGTAGTAAACGTTTTAGGTTTGTGCAGAAAATAAATTAATTATTAAGTTCAAGTAGAGTTAGTGAAAATGGCGTTGTGGCCTAAATACTTTTTTTTTAATTTGTCTCTGTTTTTACGAGTCCTTTCACTGAAATACTGCAAGCAAAATTTTGTAGGGAAATTTCGAAACAACTCTTTAGCAGCTAAGTCTTAACTACACCAAATTTTTAGTCGATTTCATGCAAAATCTTCTAAGTACGCAAGTAAATTTAAATTTGTCTCTGTGTAATACATGAAGGCATACGTTAGTGTAAGGGTGTAGCTCCACTCACCCTTAACGTCGGTCCTAGATGGGCGTAAGCGTTCGTCTTCACACCCCGGCCGATTTACCCCTGGGAAAATTCTCTCTGCTACCCTCTGAATAAGAGGCAAGGTTGGCTTCGGAGGCAGTATGGACGATGGTTACGGTGCCTGGGCTGTGTAGCCTATGTCTGATTCACTACACAGAACACAATATCCGGGCTCGTCCCATAAGCGTTTCAAATACACTGTTAACTTAAAAGTTATTAATATTCCAAATTCGTTCCGTCTTTTTCTCGTGAGGCTATGATGTGCCCATCTCCACACAGTGCAGGGACATTTAATGCAATTACCGCTTTGTGAGACATCCAAGGGTTGGGCATGCAGGTTCGAAATCCTTTCGTCTACGAATACTCGTCTACCTGATGCAGAACATTAAAGTCAAATCGTGGCAGTGTGACGGAATGGAGACGGTAACAAATTTGTCTCACGACAACGGAAAAGACATACTGAAATTGAAGATTGGGGTGAAGGAAGGCTGTATCTGTATTCAAAATGTTGCCTGTAGGACGGTTGGGTCTATGCTGTGACAGTGTCAGACGATCCTTTCAGTTATTCAGTATCTTAGAGCTCTGATTTTTACCATTGTCTCTACAACAAAGTAAGTTTAGATTAGCTCATAGCATGACTGTACTAATTAAACACGTTATTAATTAGTACTATGCGAGAGCTTCTCATTTTAACTATGATGTATGAGTTAACAGAGATTCTTATTGTGTCTTGCTCTTTGATTCTCCTGTTTAGAGTTTGTTTCGTGTCATAGTAATGAATTTCTCATGAGTGTATATTTGGTTTTCAGACACCTGAATCAGCACCTAAATAAACAAAAATGAATCTCAAAGGGCTCATTTTTACGTGCTTACATGCAATTAGGCAACTGGATTTTTTATTAGCACAGCAATGCTTCCAAAACACTATATTTTACCTACCTACCCATCTTCAAGTATATAACAGGTGTTCGAACACACTCTTCCACCTGCTAGACTGTTTACATAAATACATAAAAAACACATCATACAAAACTGCATGTACATACTATCTTCCCTTTGATGAAAGAAGAAACCAAAAATTGAATTAAAGCATTAATTTGAAAAGTGTGCATTTCGTTGGTTTAGGTTACGTAATTGTATCACCGTGCACGGTGCGAAAACATAAAAAAACTTCCTACCTACCTACCCATCTACCTACCTACTTACCTACCTGGTCCCTATTAAATTTCTGCGTGCCCACCCATCTGCTTGCATATATATAGTTTTGTGGCAGTAGAAACTCAAATTTCGTCATCACTGATACGAAGTTTCCAAAGAACAAGGTGCTGGGACAGGTGTGTCAGCGCTGATTCTCCTAACCTGTCCTTGTATGATCTAATCTTAGCATCAACACTGCAATCCTTTTCGCAAATACAAGTGATCCTCCAAACGAGCTCCCAACCGAGTTTTTATAGGCATTTTGTAGACAATTTTTCAGTGTTGAAAAAGGGTCAGTGGTCAATAGTCTCAACTACTTATACTGTATTCTTCATACATTTTTCTTTCCGGGTATATCTACCAACGAATATTGCTCATGGAGTCATAAATATTTAGTTTAACCCTTTGACGCCTAACGACCACTATAGTGGTCGTACCGCACCGCTAACCTCTAAACGTGGCATTTTATATATTTATTCAACAAATATAGGTACTGAATATTTTCAATATGTTATATACTCTCCGTTTTTTTCTCTTCAAAATGCAGTTCGTTTCATAATTCTAACATATTTGGTTCCTGTTTTATTCACATTTTATATACAGGTGTGTTAAAATTTAAAAAATAATCCCGGGGCCAAAAGGTTAAACAAGGTGTAAGTATGTGCATCGAATTTAAATAGACATCTTTTAAAGTACAGAAAGGGATAAAACGATGTAAAAACTTGAATGTATTGCTTCCTCTTTGAATAAAGAGTATAAATAAATAAATATGCGTAAAAAGTGCCTTATTTATGTAGCGGGAAATGTCAAATATAAAACGGTTTCAAATATTTTAGATACAGCTAGGAAATTTATCTCACAATTATTCTATTTACAGCGTAATATTTTAAGCGGAAATTCTAAATGATACAGAAGAATTGTACTGCCATATCGACAAGGCTTTGACATTGTAAACAGTGACACAAACAGATAAGTTTCAAATTCGAACGTTGTTCTAGAAATGCGTCATAAACTGCACACAATGACGTCTTTCTGTATCATACGTATCGCCATTCTTTAGGCTTATGATGTAGTATTGTTAACTTACTTAATCAGGTAGGTCTACTTCACTGACATTTCCAGTTCTGCAATGTGACAAAAATTAAATACGATACATTCCATAAAATTAAATGCGCATAACAAAAGATATTTAAAGTATTTAATACGAGATAAAAAAGCTGTCGGACGTTGCAAAGAATGATAAGTCGTAGTGCGTTATTTTGAACACGACCACTGTATCAGTACACACATTCTTTACAGCTTCATATCGGGTTTACGGCCCAACAAACATTCTCTTCGTTACAGAACAATGCCACTCTGCACGAAAATAAAACGACCGGAGCGCGAATCCAGCCACTCATCTCCATCTAGAACTGAATTTCGAAATGGATGGAGCTATTATTTCACTAGCTAGTATAAAATAAAGCAGTGGTTTTAAGTTAAGCACAGGGGTATCTTTACCTTTGTCCTCATCCTTAAAT
>Ga0123357_10008583_pt1 | contig 12782 bp, 12 predicted proteins | sample TergutEmb28metaG_FD_89873 | JGI IMG/M metagenome (GOLD analysis project Ga0123357, IMG submission 89873) | Embiratermes neotenicus P4 segment gut microbial communities from Petit-Saut dam, French Guiana - Emb289 P4 | ecosystem: Host-associated > Arthropoda: Insects > Digestive system > Gut ... | reverse complement strand
GCAGCGCACGACCTGGCGAAATTTCGCCTCGCTGATTTTAGAACGCCTGAAGTATCTGTTTTTCCCAATCATCTCAAGAAGATAACATGCCATCTAGTCATGTTTGCTTCCTAAGACCCTAAATTTTTTAATTCTCCGGTAGGCACTGCGCAAAACAGGGGCGGCGGCGCACTGAACGAAGATGTGCAAGCCAAACGAAGCGTAGCGGGACAATCGGACAAGCCCGCTGTGCAAAAGCAGACGGGACAGCGGCGGGATGCAGCGTTAGAATGCGGCGCACTCCGTCGGTATCCTTTTCCCGGCGGACGGTTTCAATGTCAATACCTAACCACTACGAGTCTCCATGTCTGCCCTGTCTGCTACTGCCACGCCCGCGCTGAAAGCCGAAATCCTTGCTGAAGCCCTGCCCTACATCCGCCGCTTTTCCAACAAAACCATCGTTGTCAAGTACGGCGGCAACGCGATGACCGACCCGCATTTGAAGGAATGCTTCGCCCGCGATGTCGTCCTTCTCAAACTGGTCGGGCTTCATCCGGTGGTGGTGCACGGTGGCGGGCCGCAGATCGAGAGCCTGCTCGCACGGGTCGGCAAAAAAGGTGAATTCGTACAGGGCATGCGCGTGACCGATGCAGAGACAATGGACGTTGTCGAGATGGTGCTTGGTGGCCAGGTCAACAAAGAAATCGTCAATCTCATCAACCAAAGCGGCGGCAAGGCCATTGGTCTTACCGGCAAGGACGCAAATTTCATCTGTGCCCGGAAATTGCTGATCCAGAAGAAAGACGCGCCCCTGGGCGACGTGATCGACATCGGCCAGGTCGGCGAAATTTCCCATATCGACCCCAGTCCGATTGCACTGCTCGATCAAGGCGGTTTCATCCCGGTCATTGCGCCCATTGGAGCCGGCGAATCAGGCGAGACATACAACATCAACGCCGATATCGTGGCTGGCAAACTTGCCGAAGTGCTCAAAGCCGAAAAGCTGGTGCTCCTCACCAATACCCCCGGCGTCCTTGACAAGTCAGGTCGGCTCCTCACGGGCATCACGCCGGCTCAGATCGATGAAATGGTAGCTGACGGCACGCTCTCCGGCGGCATGTTGCCCAAAATCTCTCCCGCGCTCGACGCCGCACGCAACGGCGTGAAGTCGGTGCACATCATCGACGGGCGGGTAGAACACTGCCTGTTGCTAGAAATCCTCACCGATCACGGCGTCGGGACGATGATCAAAAGCTGTTGAGGGAAAATATCGTTCAGGCCAACTTGCTTTCCACGAATGCCACCAATGTCCCCACGGTGGCAAAGGCAGAACCGTCGATTTCGTCGTCGCCAATGATGAAACCGAAACATTCTTCGAGCAGGTTCAGAACGCCTACCACCGCCATCGAATCCAGCTCGGGTAACACGCCCAGGAGCGGCGTGTCAGGCTGAAAAGTCATCGCACGCCCTTCAAGGCTCAAGGCATCATCGATGATTGCCAGCACTATCCGCCTAGTATCCAACAATTTGAAATCCGTCAATTCCCAACTCCAATTCAATTTATCCCACCCATGAAAGGGATGCCTATCTGTCAAAGCGCCGTTATTATAGGCAGTCTTTTCCCGGCTCAACCTCGCATCCCAGCGCAAAATGGCGAGTAGGATGCCGGATCAGCAAATAATAATGCGACTCCTTCCCTGATGCCCACGACGCTCCTTCATCACCTGATCCGCTCTTCCGCCGTGTGCACGCCCGAAGCCGTTGCCTTGCGTGCAGGCAGTATCTCCCTGAATTATCATGATCTTAGCGATGCCGTCGACACCTTCGCGGGCGGGCTTGTCCGTCTGGGCTTTACACGTGGCGGGCGGGTCGCAGTCTGGCTCGACAAGCGGTTTGAAACCGTCATCGCCTGCTTCGGCACTGCGGCGGCAGGCGGCGCATTCGTACCGGTCAATCCAGTGCTCAAACCCGCGCAAGTTGGCCACATCCTGCGTGACAGTGGCGCATGCATCCTCGTAACCAGTCCCGAACGCCTCAAAGGGCTTGCGGATACGCTCGCTACTTGCCCCGACCTATGCCATCTGGTGCTGACCGGCATGCCGGGAGCCACATCAACCGCCCACCCGCCCGCCACACATGGATGGGACGAAATACTGGCATTGGCTCCGGAAACACGCGGCCACCGCGTCATCGACGCCGACATGGTTGCAATTCTCTACACCTCGGGCAGCACGGGGCTTCCCAAAGGCGTTGCGCTATCCCACCGCAATATGGTTGCCGGAGCACGAAGCGTTGCCCATTACCTCGAAAACCGCGCAGACGATGTGTTGCTCGCGGCGCTGCCGCTGTCGTTCGACGCTGGTTTCTCCCAACTGACCACGGCCTTCGCTGTGGGCGCGCGGGCGGTACTACTCAATTACCTATTGCCGCGCGATGTGCTGAAAGCGATAGAAAGCGAACGCGTGACCGGGCTGACCGCCGTACCGCCGCTCTGGATACAGCTCGCGCAGCTCACGTGGCCTGCGGAGGCCGGCAGACACCTGCGCTACTTCGCCAATACTGGCGGGCACATGCCGCGCACCACCCTGGACCGCCTGCGCAGCCTGCTGCCCTCGGCCAAACCCTACCTGATGTATGGTCTTACCGAAGCCTTCCGCGCCACCTACCTGCCGCCCGAAGAAATCGACCACCGGCCTGGTTCCATCGGCAAAGCGATTCCCGACACCGATGTGCTCGTATTGCGCGAGGATGGCAGCGAATGCACACCTGATGAACCAGGAGAACTAGTGCAACGCGGCGCATTGGTCGGCCTTGGGTATTGGAACGACCCCGAAAAAACCGCCGAACGTTACAAACCCCTACCCCCGGCGGCCGGCGGCCGTGCGCCAGGGCTGATGATGCCGGAAATCGCGGTTTTCTCCGGCGATACCGTGCGGCGCGACCAGGACGGGTTCCTGTATTTCATTGGCCGCCGCGATGACATGATCAAAACGTCGGGATACCGGGTCAGCCCTACCGAAATAGAAGAAATCCTTCATGGGACGGGGCTGGTTGGGGAATGCGCCGCCTTTGGCCTGCCTCACGACACGCTCGGACAAAGCATCGCCGTAGCCGTCACCCCCGCCACGGGTTACGCGGCCGAACCAGAAACACTCGCAGCAGAACTTTTGAATAAATGCTATCATCATATGCCGTTTTACATGATCCCGGCTAAAATCGAGATACGGCAAGGGATGTTGCCGCGCAGTCCCAACGGTAAAGTCGACCGCGCCAGATTATTCCGCGAGTTGTGCAAAATGGACGGCGGCGCTTTGGGAGTTCGCGTAGAGTAAGCGGCAACGTTTCGGGCTTGGTTTTTAGGATGATCAGCCGGGATAAGCTTGATAAACGTTTATGAAGCCGAAGGCACACTTTCGGCCACTTCAAGGGATCCCGCCGCCCATAGCGGGACGAGAGAGACAGTGTTATGAAACCAAAAGCTTCCCTGAACCATTTCGAGGAGCCCCGCCATTCGTGGCAAGGTGGCCTGAAACCGGTGGGAGGCCGTTGCAGTTTCCAAGCCTGCGATATCAGACCTACAACAGGACACGCCCGAGACCATGAACTCGATAGCACCCCTGCATGCCCCAATGAAGCTGTTCCCCGTCAACAATGGCGAATTGATTGTCGGTGGGATCCCCCTGAAACGGCTGGTCGCGCGTGTCGGACGCACGCCGTTTTACGCGTATGACCGCAGCCTGCTGACGCGCCGTGTCGAAGAACTGCGCGCCGCGCTGCCTACCCGACTGAAACTGCATTACGCCGTCAAAGCCAACCCGATGCCCGCCTTGGCCGCGCACATGGCGGCGCGGGTCGATGGCTGCGACGTAGCATCCGCCGGGGAACTGAAAGTAGCGCTCGACTCCGGTTTTGCGCCGCGCAACATCAGCTTTGCCGGTCCCGGTAAAAGCGAAACCGAACTTCAGCAAGCCGTTGCTGCCGGAGTCCTGGTCAACGTCGAATCTTTCCGCGAAATCCCGTTCCTGGCAGCTGCCTCAAAAGCGCTGGGATTGCCTGCGCGGGTAGCAGTGCGCATCAACCCGGACTTTGAACTCAAATCCGCAGGCATGAAGATGGGCGGGGGGTCGAAACCTTTTGGCATCGACGTTGCCAGGACGCCCGAACTGCTGAAGGCTATCGGGGAAGCCGGGCTCGCGTTCGAAGGCCTCCATCTCTTCGTCGGCTCGCAGAACCTCCGGGCCGGAGCCATTTCCGAGGCATTACGCAAGAGTTACAGCCTTGTCACGGAACTGGCCGCCGATGCGCCTGCGCCAATCAAGGTCATCAACCTTGGTGGCGGCTTCGGCATCCCGTATTTTCCGGGCGAGCAAAGCCTTGACCTGACCCCGATTGGGACAACGCTCACCGGCATCGTCGAAGAGGCCGCGAAAACCTTCCCGCAAGCCGAAATCGTCATCGAACTTGGCCGTTACCTGGTCGGCGAGGCTGGCTTGTACGTGAGCCGCATCATCGACCGCAAGGTTTCGAACGGCGAACTCTTCCTGATCGTCGACGGCGGCATGCATCACCACCTTGCAGCTTCTGGCAATTTCGGCCAAATCCTGCGCAAAAACTACCCGGTCGCCGTTGGCAGCCGCATGCACGCAATCAAAGCCGAATCCGTCACCATCGTCGGCCCGCTCTGCACGCCGCTCGACATCCTGGCCGAACGCATGGTTCTGCCGCGGGCCGAACCGGGCGACCTGATCGTAATTTTCCAATCCGGAGCCTACGGTGCAAGCGCAAGCCCACAAGCATTCCTGGGGCATCCGCCACCGTTGGAAGTGCTCGTCTGAGCACACCCAACATGGCGGGCAGCAATCCGTGCGCGGCTCGCTCTGCGCAGGAGCCAGCGCCGCATCCCCCTCCTTGGATGCCTGCACTATATTAACGCGCATGTTAAATTTAATCGAATAGAGCGCGTTATGAAATATAGCGAATTCTACCGTTACCTGAAGCCGCTTGGCGTAACCATCCGGCCAGCACACGAGCCGCACAAAAAGGTGACGCTGAGCGGCAAGACCTCGATCGTCCCACACCACGGGGTGGAGGAAATGAAGAAAGGGTTTGCTGGGGCATCAAGAAAGACCCTGGCATCAAATAAAAGGAGCACGAAATGTTACGTTACCCGGTTGAACTGACGCCAGACGATGAGAACGGCGGTTATCTTATCGGTTTCCCAGACATGCCATTCGTGCATAGCGTCGGCGACACGCTGGAGGAAGCCTTGCGCGAAGCGGAAGACGATATCAAGAGCGGCATCGACCGCTTTTTTGATACCCACCAACCCGTTCCGCTTCCTTCAGCGGCGCAAGAAGGCCAGCATACAGTCGAACTTGATGCCGTGACGGTTGCCAAGGTGCTGCTACACAACGAAATGATCTCCCAAGGCATCAAGAAGGCCGAGCTTGCCCGCCGCATGGACATTGCCCCGCCCAGTGTCGAGCGCATTTTCAACGCACGCCATAAAACTCGCATCAAAACAATGGAAACCGCGTTCAAGAGCCTGGGGCGGAATATGCAAATTATCATAACGTGACCAACTCTACGTTCCAGCAAGCGTAGGTCAAAGATGCCCTGATCGTGAAACCCGTAGGGGATGATGGCAATCGTCCCGCCGAATCACAGGCAGATTGTGTATGAAACAACGGGCGGATTGCCATCCGCCCTTACAATAGTATTAGGCGTTTTCGATTTAAGCCTGTACATTCGTTCCCCTCCCCCACAAGTGGGAGAGTGGAGTTTTGTATCTACTTGAACCAAAACCGTTCTAGGCGGTATCTACGCTTGCTATCAGGCTGCCGTTTCCAAATTGAAAAACGTCGGCTCTGGGTCCGCTGCTGTGCCGTTCAGAAGCTTTTGACGGTTCCCTTCTTGCTTTTGACCGCAATCAGGCCACCGCGCATCTCAAATTCATACGTGAAAATGTCAATGCGTTCCTCCTGTGGAAGTTCTACCGTGTAGGACATGCTGGCACTCTCCCTAATGCTGGTAATCCCGCCACCGCCGACAAAACCATAGTTCTTTTTTAGATCCGCAAGAATGAGCCCGATCATACACGTAGAGCGTTCGAGCGCTGTACTTCCGCACCGTTTGGCGGCCGGCATGACGTGTCCTTTCGATTGATTGCGCACAAGCGGGCGCACTTCCTTGGTGTTGGTTGCAGGCACGGTTCCCCCTTTTTGGGGGGTTGCTGCATCTGAGTTGGGACAGCCTACAAGCACAGCCAGCACGAACAAGGCAGAACCAACGCTAGAGCATTTTCGATTTAAGCCTGTACAGCAATTCATTGAGCTAGTCGACTCCTACATCCGATGGTATAACGCAAAGCGTATCAAGCTCTCGCTTGGCTCGCTCAGCCCGCTCGAATACCGGGTGAGTCTCGGAATGGCGCCATAAACCAGTCCAAGTTCTTGTCCGCACCCCCGAACACTATTTGTCAAAAAGTTTTGGTGCAATCTCAACAAAATTAACAACGCTTTGATTTCCAGAATTTTCTGTAAAAATTATTATAACTTTATTTGCAACAACCGTTTTTGAAAAGAAAGTCAACAGCTTTGTTCTAAAACAATCTCCTTTACAAAAACCCTTGATAGCTTTTGCATTGCGAAGAGCTTCCTCATTGTTGCTATAGGAAAAAATCCACATCCCTAAATGAGACAAATATTGACCTTCTTCATGTTCTGATAAGTCAAAATAAAAACTCACTCCTGCAACTTCTGTAACAGAAGCCACAATATTGTATCCAAGACGCCTTGGAGCAACCTTCTTGACAAACGCCAAATCAACAGGAGTTTCCTGTTTCAACCTTATATCTTTACCGTCCAATAATTGTTCAATAATCGCATTGCGAACAACTTCGAACGGTTCCACATCAGGCGATGCCAAAACGTCCCTACCAAATAATCCCAGAAAGAAAATAAGCAATATCGCTCTCATGACATCACACCTTCCATTTCCAGTCACAGTACATGAATAAACAGGAATCGAAAAAAGCCAAGATGCCTTCCGGCAGGATAAGCCCATGTCGGATATTCGCCAACAGGCACGCCCCCAACTTTGATTTCAACCGTACGCATTTCCCATACCCCTTCCTGATAATTATAATTTCATACTGTACACAGCATCTCGATCAAAAACAAGGCTCTCCTATTTTTTGCCGTCGACTTTCGCTTATTCAAACATCATATATTATGGCGAACGAAAACCAGATTTAGCATACTTTCTATTACCCAATCCGCATATGTTGGGGTGAGCTTTGCGAACCACAGCGTTTCGTAGGAAAATATTAAGTCACCTCGGCATGAATGCCGAGGATTCCTCGATACGGTATAGGGGAGCCTTCGGCTCCATCAACGATTATCTCGCTTACCCCGTCATCAATGACGGGAATTGCGCTTGATGCGTGTTCAACCCTTCCCGAACTTCACCCCACCGCCTTCAGATGTCACCCGAATCACGTCTTTCGCCGAGAACCGGCCTTCAAGTATGGCTCTGGCGAGGGGGTTTTCCAGTTTCTCCTGAATTGCACGCTTCAACGGGCGTGCGCCGAAAACCGGGTCGTAACCCGCCTTGGCGAGCTCCGCCAGAGTCGCATCTTCGACTTCGAGCCGCATGTCGAGCCGCGCTAGGCGATGTTTCAAATGTTGCAGTTGAATTTTAGCGATCCCGGCTATCTGCGCTTCGTCGAGGCTGTGGAAAACGACGATCTCATCGATGCGGTTGATGAATTCAGGCCGGAAGGACGTTTTTACTTCCGCCATGACCGCGAGCTTGATGAGGCCGTAATCGTCGCCCGCCATTTGCTGGATCATCTGGCTGCCGAGGTTGGAAGTCATGACAATCACGGTGTTCTTGAAGTCTACGGTACGCCCCTGTCCGTCGGTCATGCGGCCATCATCGAGGACTTGCAGCAGGACGTTGAAAACGTCAGGATGTGCTTTTTCCACTTCGTCGAACAAGATCACACTATAGGGCTTGCGCCGTATCTGCTCGGTAAGGTAGCCACCTTCTTCATAGCCAACGTAACCCGGTGGCGCGCCAATGAGGCGGGCAACGGAATGTTTTTCCATGAATTCGCTCATGTCTACGCGAATCAGATGATCCCCCGAATCAAAGAGAAAAGCTGCCAGTGCCTTGCAGAGTTCCGTTTTACCCACTCCGGTCGGGCCTAGGAAGAGGAAAGAACCGTAAGGGCGGTTTTCGTCGGAAAGCCCAGCGCGCGAGCGGCGAATAGCATCCGAGACTAGCCGGACGGCTTCATCCTGCCCAACAACACGCTCGTGCAAGCACCCTTCCATCTTGAGCAGCTTTTCGCGCTCGCCCTGCATCATCTTGGAAACCGGAATACCGGTGGCGCGGCTAACGACTTCAGCGATTTCCTCTGCGCCTACCTGGGTGCGCAACAGTTGGTTCTGTTTCGCGCCCCCATCCGCTTTCTCGGCGGCTTTCAGTTGCGCTTCGAGCTTGGGCAGTTCGCCATATTGCAACTCAGCCAGCTTGTCGAACTGGCCTTTACGCTGGAATTCAGCCATGCGCACCCTGAGGTGGTCGATTTCTTCCTTGATGTGTCTGGCACCATGCAAGTGAGCCTTTTCCGCTTTCCAAACTTCTTCAAGGTCAGAATATTCTTTTTCCAGCCGGGTAATTTCCGCTTCGATCAGGGAAAGGCGTTTTTGCGAGGCTTCGTCTTTTTCCTTCTTGACCGCCTCACGTTCAATCTTGAGTTGGATGAGGCGGCGGTCGAGCTTGTCCATGACTTCGGGTTTGGAGTCGATTTCCATCTTGATCCGTGCCGCCGCCTCGTCAATGAGGTCGATGGCCTTGTCGGGCAAGAAGCGGTCGGTAATGTAGCGGTTCGAGAGCTCAGAGGCCGCAACGATGGCCGGGTCGGTAATCTCTACCCCGTGGTGGATTTCGTATTTCTCCTGCAAGCCGCGCAGAATGGCAATGGTCGCTTCCACCGTCGGTTCTTCGATCAGGACTTTCTGGAAACGCCGTTCAAGTGCCGCGTCCTTTTCGATGTACTTGCGGTACTCATCCAGCGTGGTCGCACCGATGCAATGCAGGTTGCCCCGAGCCAGTTCCGGTTTGAGCATGTTTCCGGCGTCGATTGCGCCCTCGGCCTTACCCGCGCCAACCATCGTGTGCAATTCATCGATGAAAAGGATGATGCGACCCTCTTCGCGCGCAATTTCCTTGAGCACTGCCTTGAGCCGCTCTTCAAACTCACCCCGGTATTTAGCCCCAGCGAGCAACGCCGCCATGTCGAGCGCGAGTACCCTCTTTCCCTTGAGCGTTTCGGGCACTTCTTCGTTGACGATGCGTTGAGCCAAGCCTTCGACGATGGCTGTCTTGCCGACACCGGGTTCGCCGATCAGCACGGGGTTATTCTTGGAGCGCCTCTGGAGAATCTGGATGGTGCGGCGAATTTCATCATCACGCCCAATAACGGGGTCGAGCTTGCCCACACGGGCTTGTTCGGTGAGATCCATGCAGTATTTCGACAGAGCTTCGCGCTTACCTTCGCCTTCCTGGTCGTTGATCGCTGCGCCGCCGCGCACGGCATCGATGGCCGCCTTCAGCGCTTTACGGTTTAGGCCGTGTTCGCGCAACAGCCGCCCAGTCTCTCCTTTGTCTTCGACGAGTGCGAACAGGAACATTTCGCTGGCGATGAACTGGTCGCCGCGCTTTTGTGCCTCGCGGTCAGTAAGATTGAGCAGGTTGCCGAGATCGCGTCCTACGGCCACATTGCCACCGTGCCCTTCGATTTTTGGAAGGTTTTCGAGCGCACGTGTGAGTGCCGTCCTCAAAGGTTGTGTGTTAACGCCCGCACGCTGCAACAGCGATACCGTGCTGCCGTCTTCCTGTTCGAGCAAAGCCAGCAGCAGGTGTTGGGGTTCGATGAACTGCTGGTCATGGCCGACTGCCAGGCTCTGCGCGTCAGCAAGCGCCTGCTGGAACCGGGTTGTAAGTTTGTCGAATCGCATGATGAGGAATCCTGTGTAAAAACCAGCAAGCGCTGGTTCGGTTGATGTCCGATGCCCGCTATGTGGGGTGTGAACCATCCCGCTTCAAGAGGGAACGGTTCACGTGACAAATTACCGTGACATGCCCCTATCCATCTCCCGGTGTGACATAGGTCGCCCCTCCCAACCTACGGATCAAACAGAATTGTTAAAAACAGACCCGACGCAGATAAGAGTGGCATGACCAATAAGCCCAACGCCCCCAGAACTCGCTCCCGTCAGACCGGCATCAGCTTGATCGAAGTTCTTGTTTCCGTTTTCGTACTTGCTTTCGGCATCCTTGGCATCGCTGCCATGCAGGCTGGGGCGTTGCGCAACATTCAGGGAGCAATGGAACAGAGCACCGCTGTTTTCCTCACGCACTCCATCCTCGATGCCATGCGCGCCAGTATGCAGGCCGATACCAACCATCCTAGCGCATTGGTTATCCGCCAGGGCTATGTGACAGGCGGCTTCATTTGCCAGAACCCAACTGTAGCAGACACGCTTGTTGCGAATGACCTCAACCGCTGGCTTCAGAATATCCGGGACAACCTCAATGGTGGCATGGCCGATGACAACGCCTGCGGTAGTATCGTATGCGATGCGGGTGACCCCAACCTCTGCACGGCGTCGGTCCGGTGGAACAACAGCCGTTCCCTAGGCGGGGAAACACAACAGGTCGTGGAAACGCGGAGCCGCCTATGACTTACCCCTTTGCGTGCCCTGCGGCTCAGCGTGGCTTGACCCTCGTCGAACTAATGATTGCCATGCTGCTGGGGTTAATTGTCGTTGGCGGCACCCTGGGTATTTTCGTTAGCAACAACCAGACCCACCGTCGCACAGATGACCTCGCCCGGATTCAGGAAAACGCCCGCGCCTCCGTGCAATTCATGAGCCGTTCGATGCGCGAAGCGGGCGGCAACCCTTGCGGGCTCCCTCTGGGCGTGGGACTCATCTTTCACTCACCGGAGGCTCCATTAGACAGTTGGTGGTCGGGTGGCGATAATTTTAAATTCTCCCTCATCGGTTACGCAGGCGGCAGCAGTTTCCCCGCCAACGGCAACGTGACGATGGTCGATGACAGCGACGCGGTCGTTACCGTTTCCGGCAACACCTTTGTCAAAACCGTCATCAACGACGACACCCCACCCGCCGGGGCGATGGTCGTTCCCTCAAACGAAGGGTTCGCCGCAGGCGACATTTTGTTTGCATGCAGCATGGACAGGGCGCGCGGTATCGTTTTCAAGGCAGGGGGAATTTCCGCGTCCGGAACTAACTGGATGGTTGCCCGTACAACCCCTTTTGACGGCGTGCTCGCAAGCATGAAGATTACCTCCCTGGGCAAGATCAACGCCGAAGGTTGGTTCATTGGCCGGAACACGCGAGGGGGCACCTCCCTGTTCCGCGCGTTCATCGGGGACAACGGCCAGCCTGAAGAAATTGCCCCGGATGTTTCTGCCATGCGTATCACCTATCTGTTGCCGAAAGCGAGCCAGTATGTAGCTGCCAACCAAATCGGCGATGCTGATTGGCCGGGTGTTGTCGCCGCCTACATCGAGCTCACCATTTCCAGAAAGGCCGACAACGGGACGCCCATCCAACGTTCAGTCGGCCTGACCGTCAATCTTCGGAACAGGCTTAACCAGGACGGGGGCAACCCGGATGGGAACAACCCACAATGACCTGCCCTGCCAGCACCCCATCCTATCCCCGACCACAACACGGCGCGGCGCTGATTATCACCATGATCCTGTTGCTGATCATGTCGCTGCTGGCCGTTACCTCGCTGCGCAGTACGGTCATGCAGGAGCGCATGAGTTCCAATACCTACGACCACGACCTGGCTTTCCAGTCAGCGGAAGCCGGACTCAGGATGGGCGAGCGCCAAGCGGAAAACTGGGTCAAAAACGGGGCAACCATCACCTGGCCAAGCTGCCAAAGCCCAAGTCCCGAAGGGCTTTACCTAAACACCGACCCCGCTACATGCCCACGGCCACTCTGGGAAGGCCCGGCACCAGGAGGCAGCGGTTCATATTGGCACAATGCGGATAACGATACGGGAGAAGAAAACATCCATTTTGACAACAAAGGACTATCGCTCTCCCCCTTCTACATCGTCGAACTCATCTCCGAACACGCTCCCTGTCAGATCAACAACCCGGACTCGAACACGAATTGCAGGCGCTTCCGGATCACAGCCAGCAGCCGATACGCCAATGGCCGCGCACAGGTTATTCTTCAATCTATCTACGCTACCGAATAAGAGACCGAGAGCAAAGGCATTGCATTGGGATAACCAAGCAGTTTGTTTATTTTTTGTATCTCGGTTTTCCGCATCCTGCGACTGATTCCCATCGTCCTAGTTCACGCCAAAATTATTATCACACACCCGGCAGTGCCGGGCATTCACAGGTATGCGCATTTTTACGCTAACTGATTTGTGTCCCCACGGAGAGCCACCATGCGCAATTACAACATGTCCGGAACCCACCTCCCTCCCCACCTGGGACTCATCTGCCTGCCGATGCTCCTCTGCGCGCTAGCTGGCTCCGCCAGGGCGGAAATCGCCATTCCCTCCATTCCCCTGAACAACAGCCAGAGCAACCCACCTGCCGTCATGCTGGTCGCAGCCAGGGATCACAAGCTGGCCTTCGAGGCCTACAGCGATATCGTGACCAGGGAGGACGGCAGCACGGTCGATGGCCACTTCAACCCGCGCAAGGTCTATTACGGGCTGTTCGACAGCAAACTGTG
>Ga0123357_10008582_pt1 | contig 12782 bp, 5 predicted proteins | sample TergutEmb28metaG_FD_89873 | JGI IMG/M metagenome (GOLD analysis project Ga0123357, IMG submission 89873) | Embiratermes neotenicus P4 segment gut microbial communities from Petit-Saut dam, French Guiana - Emb289 P4 | ecosystem: Host-associated > Arthropoda: Insects > Digestive system > Gut ... | reverse complement strand
TATTTGGTAATCAATAAGTGAGTAATAGCTGTCAAAGTTTCAAACTTCTCTGGCCATTATCTCCGTAACCGTTCAACTTTGGATATAGGTGTTTTGAGTTATATCGGTATAGTTTGACCTAAGAAACACCCTTCCGAAGTCTGGCACATTCCTCCTGGGACACCCTGTATAACGGTAGGATTTTCTAATGTTTTCGATATTGTACAAAATTTTGTGGTTTTTACAAAACAGCACAATTTGAAAACTGCTTGTCGCAGGTAGGAAACCGTTGGATCCTACCGTGGTGGATCTGTCTGAAACAGTCTTCCTAAGTGGAAACAGAACACTATACCAACAGGTTAGGATTGTTAAAACACTTTACTATCCAACAGGCGCACAAATATATAATTCGTAGATACAATTAGAATTATTTTAAATATTTAAAATTGCTCCAACATATTTCGGATCACAAAGGATCTATCACCAAGGAGCTCTATACAGTGCTTGGCTAAAATTACAGTAATGATTCTATCGTGTGACATGATAGAACCATTACTGTAATTTTAGCCAAGCACTGTATAAAGCTCCCTGATGATGGATCCTTTGTGATCCGAAATATGTTGGAGCAATTTTAGATATTTTAAAATATTTTATAATAATTCTAATTGTATCTATGAATTACATATTCGTGCATCTGTTGGATAATAAAGTGTTTTAATCGTCACTGATGCACGGTACAAACATGAAGATTAGGATTGTGTTCGCATATGTCCAAAATATCACATGTCACCTGCAAGAGTAAACTGATTTTAAAAAAATAATTTTTTCAGACTTCACTTAGGATATCACACAAATGGTGGTCGTTATCCACCTGAACCAAAATCAGTCACCCTATATACAAAGGCAGCTAGTGTCTCTGAAATGTCGGAAAAAATCACTAATCTTAAAAAGTGTAAGAAACCAAAACACGACTTTAACTTAATTTTGAAGAAATTATATTACGCTGTAGTGTAATAAAAGCTCAACAACTCGAACATACCTATCAAATTTCTTTATCTCAGTAATTAACCAACTTGACGCACAAAATTTTTGTTTTACAATAACTTTATTTCATGCCTCTACATGTTTCGAGCACATGTGCTCATTATCAGGAGGTCAAAATTGAATTACACAGCCTCTGGTATCTTCACACTGAAAAAAAAGTGAGTGGTGTAAAATTACTAAAATACAATTCTATAAATATGAGCAAATAGTAGTAAAATGTAGAAGCATGAAATAAACTTACCGTAAAACAAAATGTTTGTGCATCAAGTTGGTTAATTACTGAGATAAATGTACTGATATACACGGTCAGCAAAACGTCAAAAAAATAAATATCAGGGTTAAAGAAAGTAATGTTAGTAGCTCCTGTGCTGTGCCTTAAGTGATCCGGCTGCAGGCTATACCAGAGCGTACTTTGTTATGCATTCTGAAACCGGCTTCTGTCGTACGGTAAAAGCTAGCTGTTTATGTGGTATCAGAATCACACTGCCATACACCCCACAACATGCTCAACATAATAATGAACCTGTGGCCCCATAGGCCATAGACCTTCATAGATGTTCCTGTGTGAAACAGAATGCAATATCTATAACCTGCCTTATCCACAACAAACCAGACTGCGTAGGTGTTTTGTCTGCCGAGATATCTCAGTGAGTATACTGATTTGGTTACAGACTCCCACACTATTTGGCTAGGTGGAGAAACCATTTCTCTCAGCTTTATGAATGTACAGGGGTTAAAGATGTTAGGCTGTCAGAAATGAATACACCAGAAGCACCAGTGTCTGAGCCCAGTGCCTTTGATTTTGAGATGGTTATTGAAAAGCCAACCGCTTCGGTGGTCTAGGGATAGCGTGCTGGCCTTTAGTACCCAAGTTTGCGGGTTCAAACACGTCGGATTTTTAGGGCGAAAAAATCCTCAGCACGCCTTCCTTCGGAGGGAAAGTAAAGCCGTCGGTCCCATGTAGATTTGCGGCGTGTAAAAGATCCCTAAAAATTTAGGCAGAAGTCGGAATTTAGGCAAAATTACTACCGGACATCTTTCTCGCCCACAGTTCCACTTTTCGCTGCTAGGAGCTCTCACGTCGTTGCGGACGGAGGCACCTGGCGGCTAAAGTCTAAAGGCGGGGGAAAGCAATGGCAAACTATCCCCAAGAACTTGCCCAGGATGCAGTGTGCCAGAGCCACACTGGTCACATGAGTAGGCTCTCGTTCCTGCCAAGCCCGGCCTTCAAGGCTGAATACTAATGAATGAAATGAATTGAAAAGCTAAATGGAAAAACCAAATCGCAGCAGAATCTTCGCAGTGAGATACATGAACGTATTAATTCTACTTGGAATAAGAAGGAATTGCCTGAGGAGTGGACGGAGTCGGTCATTGTACCTATTTATAAGAAGCGTCATAAAACATATTGTAGTAACTATAGCGGCATATCACTTTTGGCAAATACATAGAAAATTTTATCCAGCATCCTGCTGTCAAAGTTAAACTCTATACGCAGAACACGTAATTGAGAATAATTAATGTGGATTTGGACAAAACAAGTCAACTACTGACCAATGAGAAAAAATGGGAATACAGTGAAGCATTTCTTCAGCTATATATAGACTTCAAGAAAGCCTAAGATCCATTTAGAAGGGACGACGTGTGTAGTATTCTGATTGATTTTGGTATCGTCTTGAAATTATTAAGGCTGATAAAAATGTTTCTGAATAAAAGCTATAACAGAGTCCACGCATGCAAACGTTTGTCTGACACATTTCCTATTAAGAAAGGTTTGAAACAGGGAGATGCTCCATTGCCGCTATTTTTCAAATTTGCGTCAGGGTGTGTCATTAGAGGAATTCAGGTAAACCAGGATGGCTTGAAATTAAATTGTGCACTTCGGCTTCTGGTTTATGCTAATTATGTTAACGTATTGGGCGGAAGGGTACTTACTATAAAGAAAAACACAGAAGCTTTAGTAGTTGCTAGTTAATGAGATTGGACTAGAAGTAAATCCTGATAAAACTCAGTACATGGTCATGTCTCGAGATCAGAATGCAGGACAAAGTCACAGTATGAAGACTGATAACAGTTCCTCTGAAATGGTGGAGCATTTCATATATTTCAGAAAGAACTTAACGAATCAAAATTCGATTCAGGAAGAAATTAAGAGCAGGCTGAAGTTAGGGAATGCTTGCTACCACTCGGTGCGGGATCTTTTGTCTTCCAGCTTGCTATCAAAGAAATTAAAGATTAAGATATACAGAACTATAATTTTTCTCATTGTTTTTATGGGTGTGAAACTTGGTAGCTGGCATCGAGGGAGAAACGCAGGCTGAGGGCGTTTCAGAATAGGATGCTGAGAAGAAAATTTGGGCCTAAGAGGGACGAGTAACAAGGGAGTAAAGAAAACTACGTAATGAGGAGATCAATGGTCTGTACTCGTCACTAAATATTGGTCGGGTGATCAACACTAGAAGAATGAGATGGGCAGGGCATGTAGCACGTATGGGGAAAGAAGATGTGGATACAGGATTTTAGTGGGGAACTCTGAGACTAAGTGACCACTTGGAAGACCCTGGGGTAAATGGGAGGATTATATTAAGATGGATCTTCAGAAAGTAGAATGTGAGGGCATGGACTGGAATGATCTGGCACAGGATGGGGACAGGTGGCGGGCACTTGTAAGAGCAGTTATTAACCTTTGGGTTCCATGAAATGAGAGAAAATTCTTCACTAGCTGAGAACCGGTTAGCTTCTCAAGACGTACTCTGCTCTAGGGACTAAGTATACTGACTAGATCACCGAATGGACGACCGAAGAATCGGAGTTTGATTGCATGCCAGGGAAACGGAAAGCATACGAGCACTGGGATCCATCCAGCTTCGTTATTTAAAGAATACGATGCAGAGAAGTGAGATTGAAGCTACCACTCACTTCCAGTTAGTGCTGAAAATTAGAATGCGTGGCGCTGTACTTCGTCCATTTCTGAGGATCGTAATCGTGTGGCTTTCCATTAAATACATAAAAACAAAGGAGTCGGGAAAGGTGTCAGGTTGTCATGTTATATTTGCAAAAGTAAACACGTGTATTCACGCCTACAGATAAATGTAGGCGTATGCCTTTATATGGTATAAAACCTGGTTACTCTGTTCTGAGGAAAGAACATAACGTAAAGGTGTTTGAGAATATAGTGCTAAGGGAATATTTGCCACGTGTAAGAGGAAAAAAACATTTCTGTAGAAAGCTTCATAGCACTGAACTTTAAGATATCAGTGATTAGAGCAGTGAGACATGTAGCTCGCAAGGCAAGAATGAAAAATGAATACTGGCTGTCGTACGAAGAAGCTGAAGGAAAAATATTGTAATAAATGAACAATGTACTTATAAATTTGAGTTGGGAAATCAGTCGTGCATAGATGCGACAAGGTTTCGAATGCTGACAAGAACGGTGCACTGCACTTACAAATATTTGTAACTCAGATATTGATTACCCTTTTGCCGTAAAGTAGCGGAGTCTATGAACTTTCAGTGAACTCCACCGTGGCAAACAATGTAATGCACTGAAGAATACGCACATTTTTAGATGCGTCACCGGCCCTACTCTATATAGTCCACTGTAACTAGGCAAACGCCCTCATTCTCGTGAAAATTTTGGTTACACTTACGTGTTTGGTCAACGTGAAGCATTGTTCTGACTTCTACTCTGAAGAAGAATTTATATTATGTGTACGAGATACAAACTGCTGCAGAGTATCCAAGGTAAGCTGTGTTGGACGTGTTAGAAAACCGTTTTGAGTTAATTTACGCGAGTTGAGCAACTTTGGCGAAAAACTATTTAGGAAAATTATTTAGAAATTTATTCTAAATGTCCGGCGTACATTGGGCTATATAAAGGAAGGCAAGACGAGTATTTGGGTCAACTACTAATTTCAAACTTTTTATTTGTTACATTGTGATTGTGCAAATTATGATTGTTTGTATATTTTTATTTTTACTTTAATGTTAAACATTTTTGGGTTAATTATTAAATTCTACTGACATAATTGACTACATTTGACCACTGATTGATGTCCCTGGAGTATTAGATAAGTTAACTAAGAAATATAGATGAACGCATTTTGTATTTTACTTCGTTGTGTAGCAGAGCAGTTTGTCAGATCGCGTCAGTCCAAATTTGGTTGGAATCTGGCTGGTGGCAGCATAGAAATTAGTGACTTCGGCGCTGACGTTAATAACCGCGCCCCTATAAATTATAGTGTCTTCACGAGGAAGGTGCAGTTAGGCCAGAATACCATCTCGGGAGGCATTACAAATTGGTTTGCAGGGGTGGGATAGGCTATTTACCACGCGCAGCGAATTGCACACTATCGTACAGGACTCAAACTATAGGCTATTAGTGGTGCATTGTTGAAGAGAAGTCAGAACTGCAAAATTCAGAATTTAAGTATTTGTTTAGTGTACTGACAAAGCTTTTACCATTATGACCGAAGCGTAAATACGAGCAGAATTGGTAGAAACTAAGGCGGAATTACAGCGTTTAAAGGAATGGATTTCCGTAGGGACGCCAACGATTCACAAAGACCTGTCCTTAATTTCTTTGATTCCGAAATGGTCAGGGTCAGAAACGGGGATTCCCCTAGAGGAATTTCTGTCTAGTATCTAAAGTTCCGGTCGTATGGGTTTATGGCAAGACGCAGATAAACTGGAGATCTCAATCATTCGGCTTAGTGACGTAACCAAACAGTTCTACAATGGGTGTTTAGAACTGAAAGCTCCAGGAATGAGGTGGCAAAAGTTTAAAGACGTGTTTAGACACAGGTTTCGTGACACTCACACCGACCAATACCAATTTATGAGGCTACAAACAGCCAGGCAATCTAGGAAAGAATCTATCCAGGAATTTGCAGATGGATGAAGAGCTTTGGCGCAGAAAATAGTCCGCAAAGTGGATGACCCTGTAGCTCGGCGCATCCACTACGAAAACGCGGATCGAATGCTTCTGGCTAGTTTCGTGGCCGGCTTGGCCGGAAATCCTTGTAGACAGGTTAGATTTCCAAATCCTCAACGTTTAGACCAAGCTTTGAAAAAGGCGCTTTCCGTACAAGAAGCGGAAAAGCAGGAAAAGTTTAGCGAGAGCTTTTACACTAGCTTCAATAATTCGCTCCGAGTACGTTCGCCTAGCCCGACACGACACGCGGACCACAGGTCGTACACCGCAGCTGACGCGAGGCATGAGGCAACTCAAGTCAGCGCAATCAGACTTCACACAGCAACAAGCCAAAGAACTTAGGAAGTAGGAACGCGCAGACCAAAGCTGCACTTATATCCTATGAGTGTGATGGAATTGGACACTTGGCGAGAGAGTGCCCAACACGGCTAAATCGGGAGGCTAACTCCAGTAATTCGCCTGGGAAAAGGAACCCGAGCGAACGTTCGAAACTTTCACGCTCTTCGAGCGAAAAGTCCACACTCAGAACAAGAAGGGAGTGCGAAAAGAAAACCACGAGTCAGGGAAACGCGAGAGAGGTGTAAAGGAAGGCAGCTCCTTTTGCCTCAGCGCCCCTGAAAACGCTGTCACGAATCTTACGGTTCCAATTCTGTTGGAGAACGGCACACCCACTATATCAGCAGAAATAGGGGATATGTCGAGTAGCCTAATTTTGGACACAGGCTCCAACAAGTCGATTATGTAGCCCGGGATATCGAGAAGTAACGTACAACTTACCACACTGGAACTCTACGGAGTAGCTGGAGACGTCCTAGATATCGGAGGACAGCAGTCAATTACTTCCCTGCTGAACGGAAGTGAGTTTACGCACTCTTTCTTAGTTTTCTCGCTCCCCACTAACGCAGCTGGTCTACTGGGCACCGATTTCATGGGCCGGTTAGGTGCCAAAATAGACTTCGAATACGGTAAAATATTATTTAGCGACATCGACAGGTTGCCCCATGTGAATAGCGTTTCGTCGACAGGACACGTGGCACTCACGGTGTTTCCAAAGGTTGAAGGAGGACGCAGCCCCAACCTAAAAAAGGAGACGTGTCACACAGGCGAGCATCTCTCAGCCAGCCCCCTACTGAGATAACTAGACCAGAAGATAAGTGTTGGCCTGTAAGAGCTACGGGAAGTGTTACCACACAGCCGAGGTGCCGACAGATAATTGTAGGTCGATTGGATTCTGACAGGAAATCAAATCTACCCGCGCTGGTCTGTGTAGAACCAGCCCAAATTCCTATTGAAGGGATATTTTCGGCCCGAGGACTGTCGCGAGTAAAACTAAGATCCAATGGATCCTCCTAAGTGAGGACACGTGATATTTTTGATACAGTTAGGACACCAGATAATCTTGCGCTGGTCATGGTCGTCAATTTTAGTTAGGAAGAACTGCCCATTCCTAAAGTTACTATACTCGGTGTAGCAGAGGAGATTACAAAGGAATTAGTAAACAAAATACATGCAGAAGACAAACCGAAATCTGATCTAGTTAACGACCGACAAAGAAAGAAGAGAAACGAGCTTCTGTACCGGAAGCTACTGCTAGTGAAACTCGATCACCGATCAGAGAAGGAAAGACAAGTATTTCATGACGAAGAATCAAACGACTTCAAAGGCACCGACGTAATCGAGCACCAAATAGTGCTGTAATGTACGCAACATTTGTTAATCACTTGGTCTTTTTGTAAAAGCTGGAATGTGCTGGCAGTGAAACTTTAGTTGACGTAATTGGGAGACACTGGGCAGCTTACTTCACAGTTCTTTGTTGAAAGGTGTATGCGTGCCCCAGATAAGTGTTGTAAATATTGAGAAAAATATTTGAGTCAGCACAACGCCACTATAAAATCCCGAGGAAAGTAGATTAATGAGAGACTCGACGGAGACTCGCACACTCGCAAGATTTGTCTCAAGAAGTAATTTTGGTCTACGACACGGCGTTATTCTGTGGCCTGAGGAAGCTATACTTTATAAAATATCATCGGTTGAGATGTCGGGCTGCTTCATACTCTGGCTGGTAACAGGAGGTAAGCTGATCTGACCGATTATCTAAATTCTAAGTTTTAGCGAGTTACTTTTGGAAACTGAATACTTTTCTAAATTTCATGATTAACGGCTGGGGATTTAATATTGGCGTGACAATTAATTAACTTACAGATTTGCGTAACTACGGGATTGAAGAAACATATCTCGGACCAGTGTAACCTACATGTATATTTATGAATGTATAGTAGACAATAGAATCTTTTGTTAAGTTGTTACGCAGTTCGTCTCCCACAAAACCCAAAGGAGTCCTTGATACCTAGGTAATCGTAAAGCCTCTCACTAGGCCATTGCTACCATTCTCAGAATAGGCCTCTTAACGGCCACAGTAGAGTCGCCCAAACATACCGCTCGGCTGGGCGCTACACAAAGTAGTGACAGCGGTGTGGACACAACCCCAGTGTCATTACCTAGATTGGTGACAGCGGTGTGGACACAACCCGTGGTCACTACAGTGCTATAAGATACGCGACCGATTAGGAAACCCCAGTACCTAGTTCCTTATGCGTTAAGGGATGAAGTGATAACTCAAGTGAAAAATGGTGGATAAAGGCGTAATTCGAGAAAGTACGTCTCCGTGGTCGACCCCCGCCATATTGGTTCCTAAAAAGTGAGGACGGCAAACGGAAATTTAGGTGCTGTGTCGATTTTCGAGCCCTACATTCCGTGACTAAGTTCGATACATATCCCCCTACCGGTGTTTGATGAAACTATCTCCAACCTACAGGTCTCCAAGTATTATAGTGTACTTGACTGCTATAGTGGTTTCTGGCAGATCAGCATAAGGGAGGAACACAAAGAACGGAAGGCTTTTCAGTTCCGTCCGGACACCATGAGTCCAACAAACTGTCCATTAGTTTGTCGAACAGCCCATCGCGCAAATTTGGGCCTAGCTCATTTTATCGAAGGCTAATACACGACTTTGCCGCTGTGGCAAAACAACTCACTGAGCTAACCAAGAAGGACAGACCGTTTATATGGAGTCAAAGTCAGCAAAAAGCTTTTGAAAGTATAAAGGATAAATTGTGTACAGCGCCCGTGTTGGCCTACCACAATTTTGATCTACCGTTTATCCTCACTACAGATGCCTCAAAGGTAGCAGTCGCCACTATTTTGTCTCAGGTACAGAATGGTGTGGAGCTTACGCCAGAAGGCAAATGAACAGAGCAGAATAATCCTACTCTGCTTCTGAGATAGAGATGCTGGCACTAGAGGTGGTGGCAGCATAGAAATTAGTGGCTTCGGCGCTGACGTTAATAACCGCGCCCCTTTAAATTATAGTGTCTTCACGAGGCAGGTGCAGTTAGGCCAGAGACCATCTCGGGAGGCTTTGCAATATTATTTAGAAATCACTTGTGCAAACGGTAGAGATAAAGGTAAAGCAATCCCATTGCAGGCCTGGACAGACCCTGAGGGTTCCAGGAGTTTGAAAATCCCAGATTTCAAGACAATCGGCACTTGAATGTGGAAAGTTTGTCAGCCATACGCACGGGCCGCCTTTACCACAGAAAATATTCCTGGTACTCATTTCTGTTAGAGGCTGAGTTAACCCCAGGGCCATAGTGCGGCCGGAAGGATTATGTGAATGAAAAATTCCAGTGACACCATTGGGAATCGAACCCGCGACCTTCCAGCTTGTAGCGCAGTGCCTCAACCAATTGCGCCACCGAGTGCCTCCACTTGTGCAAATGGCAGAATAATATTAAAGTGACTCTACATGGAATAAAACGAGAAACTGTAGACTGAATTAAACTGATTCAGGGTGTGACAACGGCATTTTGTGATTATTATCAAACAGATCGTATTTCAATTTACGTAGAAAATTTCTTGACAAGTGGCGAAGTTATTGAACTGCCAGTTTCATACTGGAAATTTTTTTAAAGCGTGTGTAAGCCTGTGGAACACCATACTGGCACTATTTGCACACACGTACGCAATACTATTAAAACAAAGTGAAACATACTCCGCAATTTCTCACACGGGTGACCCAAGTTCAACTCCTGGTCAAACCGTATGTTGAAAAAAGAGGTGCTGGAGCACGATATTCTCCATATACCCCTGCTTTCTCCTGAGAAATATTATTCCACCGATGTTACATAATCATTCATCATTAGGGGCTGGCACGATACATAATCATTCACCATTAGGGGCTGGCAAGATAGGACCAACTGAAGCACAGTTAACTTCATACTGTTCATTCAATGCATAATAGATAACTAATCCACGGCACTAAACCAACACAGCATTAAGGGACACACCCTAATTCTATTGTTCAAATGAATAAAACAGGCCATGATAGAAGGTATTCCTTGTTTTTAGACCCGCATATTCATAACTGTGGCGGTTTCTGTGTAATAAAGACTCATTTGCTATAAGGTTAAAGAAAATGCCCACAAAATTACGAGACAGAATGATAACAATTGGAAAATATAGGCTTTAGATGTGATGGAATATTAAAATGTAAAAAAAGGTAAAGTAATCCCGTCACAGACCCGGTGTGACCCAGAGGGTTGGTAGAGTTATATCTCTACTCTTCCATGACCGCGGAACTAGAAGGGATGAGTGGTCAGCAGTACGCCCCGGCCGCACTTTACCCCCGGGAAAAACCCGGTACCCATTTTACAAGAGGCTGGGTGGGCCCCAGAACCGTTGTGAACGGGGGCGGAAAATCTCGTCCCTACCGGGATTCGATCCCGGATCGTCCAGCCCGTAGTCAGTCGCTATACCGACTGAGCTACCGGGCCCACTATATTAATATGTACCTTTAAGAAATAAGAAGTGAGATTATGCAGCGTATTCTTTAGGTTCAGATCAGTAATCAGTTTAGAGCCCTTCTAAACTTCACTGATCAGGTATCAACTGATCACGTACGGTTGTGTTCTATGCAGTTACTACTACGTATCGATTGTTGACAGCTGCATACTTCGGTCATGTGTATATCCATAAGGATTTGTATTTGGTCACTGGCTTGTATGTGTCTGTGTCTGTGTGTAGGTATGTATTCAACCTCGTGGGATGTGAACTTGGTATGGCAGGTGCAAGGAATACTGGTGGAAGATATGAGTTGCAGTTAATGTAAAGGCTTCTGTCAGTGATACTCAAGGTATGATATTCTGAACACAGTACAAGCACTCCGTTTCTAGCGCGCTGAGTTTCACATGGTTCTCAGAACAAGTAACTTTATATCTTATGTTTATTGGACCGTGCATCATCTTGATAGTTGAGTAAAGAGAGACCAACTTGATGCCACTTGTTTTATTGTTACTTTATTCCGTGCTCAACATGTTTCGGATGTTAATACATCCATCCTCAGGAGCTTGCGACTAATTGGTTGAGTTACTTCATGGGTTGCATCTGGTTCGATGTGTATTGGTGTTACGTTGCAGTGTGGCTATGGTGGTGTGGTATCCGTATGCAGACTCAACCAATTAGTCGCTAGCTCCTGAGGATGGATGTATTAACATCCGAAACATGTTGAGCACTGAATAAAGTAATAATAAAACAAGTGGCATCAAGTTGGTCTCTCTTTACTCAAGTAAGCATCTTTAACTCAACGTCAGTGGCTTACAATCCTAGTACCACAGGCAGCTGTATCGGCGTGGCCGAAAGACTGGAAAACTTGAAATATATTCTTCTTATCATGGACACTAGCCACCTACATTTTACAGAAAGCGGAACTTTACAATCTAAGGGTTAAACCATCTACAAATGACTTACTAGATAAACGTTATATTCTTAAAAGATAACAACAAATTTCGATTAACTGTAAAAACACAAAATAAAAACTTAGTAAATGAGCTTGGGCTGACTTTGAAATGGGGTCTTGAGTGCGGAGGTTTTGGACCGCTGATTTAGCCGAATCAGCTTCATAAATAACAAATTTTGTGTTCTCTGTGAGGTAACAACTAGACTTCTATATATTACTCAATAATCGTTGCCATTTAAAAACCTGTGCCGTTGTTTAGGCGGTTAGTGGCTGGCCTGTATCGCGGAACTCTGCGTTCGATACCTAGTCAGTCCATGTGAGATGTGTGGTAAACAAATTTTCCTTGGACAACTTTCTCTCTGAGTACAGCGGCTTAAGAGACATCAACTGCAAACTTGTCCACTAATGCTACCTCGATAATTGTCGATTCCAAAGCATTGTGTGTTCAGATACTCAATTCAAGTTTTATGTTCATGGTTCCGTGCTTCGTTGATCTATATTAATAACTATCCAACAAGATGCAACACAAAGCAGTCTATTTATTATTCTGCAAGTTCCCTCTACATGTTTTGGGTGTCAACCACACCCATTATCAGTACACAAAACTGTAATTACAGCCTCACATACTGATCATATTTTCTGTGCGGCTACCTTCCTCCAACGTGGCGAAGCTTAGCCACGTTGGAGGGATAGCCACAATTTAACCTCATTTTGAACTGCCGTGTGGTCGATAGGAGTCACATGATTGGTCTGATATAGCACTGCGCTTTGCATGTCAAGCTGCTCCCATTACATAGACCCAATAAATGTTTCCATACTGTCCCAGATCTACGGGAATTTGAATCCATAAGCTCATATTTTTAGGCGCATTTACAAATAAATTTGTGAAAATGTATGAACAACTTCGTCATACTGCACTCGCTCACTCAGTCGGGAGTAGAAATCTAGTTTTCAGGGATTAATGTGGGAGACGGAGGGAACACTTGAATAATAGTGTTAGATGTTGCAAGTTAACCTGTTGGTATGACAGGT
>Ga0123357_10008581_pt1 | contig 12782 bp, 4 predicted proteins | sample TergutEmb28metaG_FD_89873 | JGI IMG/M metagenome (GOLD analysis project Ga0123357, IMG submission 89873) | Embiratermes neotenicus P4 segment gut microbial communities from Petit-Saut dam, French Guiana - Emb289 P4 | ecosystem: Host-associated > Arthropoda: Insects > Digestive system > Gut ... | reverse complement strand
TTTGGCATTATCTGTGGCTCTTTTCAATTCGTTCCTCAGCCTCCTGTAGTTCTTCCTGCCTTCTTCAGTGTTGACATTCTTCCATTTCCTTCTTTCATCCATTTCACTAATCATTTCCTGTGTAATCCAAGGTTTTCTTGTTCTCTTCTCGACTTTCCCAACCAGATCACTGATAGTATCTAACACATTCCTAACACCTATATTATTTCAATTAAAGGGGCCAATTTTTTATTTTTTTTATTTTTATTTTTTTTTATTTTAGGTCTGCAAAGATTGTGGGGTTGACATAAAAAATATATACAGTTTACATTCAGCTTGCTGGTTGTAGAGTTCAGAATAACAAATCTCATGGGATCTGCACAAAATATGTATTAACTTTACTGTTATATGGGTTGATTATAAATGTATGTACAGTTCTAGTATGAAAGTAATTTTTGTTAAGCATGGTGACAGTGCAAAACTCTTGACAGTCCAAATCCATACTAGTACAAATCGTGTATAAGTGCTAACTTAAGGTTTAGTTTATAAGTGTAGCTGTCCTCACCACATAGGCTTAAGAACTTTAAAGATAACAGGTGTCATCTGGTCTGCCCTGGACTTCTTTTCACTTTCATATACTCTGTTGTTTCAGGCAGCTGCAGTCACATCACAACATTCAAGTACAGGAATTCCTGTTGCTGTTAAAAAGATATGAGGAATGTGTACAGAGGTTTGGTAAATGATGGGACAATATGCGTTTGTATGTGAATTATTTGAAAGAACCTGTAGTAAACATTCCAGCAAGGTTGTTTTCTTTTTTCTTTTTTTTTGCATCACTTTCCAGTCAGTTCGTGTAGGTTCTGTGGATCGCTATGGAGTCATCATTCATGTATAACAGGAATTTATGTAATGGTCTCAAGCTTCAAGCTGGGGTGAACATGGCTTCTGTGTTTGTGGCACCACAGGACCACCACTGGAATGAAGTATAAAGATTTTACTTTTAGTATCATTGGGAGGTTAGCTTGTACATGTAATAACTTCACACATATATATTCTCCACAGTGTGAGACTTGAGTGCCACTTACTCCTGTCCAAATCAGTGAAAATGAATATAGTGACAGCTGCTTTACTTTATTGCAGTCGTAATTGTAGTATTATGGTTTACTTTATTTGCAGAGTATTGAAAATCTGGTAGCTGGACAAATGCGTTTGTTGCCAGAAAAATGTGGATAGTATTTTGTGGTGCCTTGTCATAGCTGTCCCTGCTGACCAGCTAGTAAGATTTTTTAATACTCTTTGTCCAGAATACACACAGGCCAGGATCAAGATAATAAGGGGAAAGTTTAATTTAGAAGAGGTATGACATTTATTATGTTGGTCTTATTTTGCCCGTGTCAAAATGTGAGCAAGTGAGATTGCCAGAACTACAGTGGAGAAGCCAATTTTTGAAAACAATAAGGACAATGATAGCCAGCAGAAATCTTTAGTTCCCACTGGTTACCAGATGAACATGTTGTATAGTCCCCACTGGTGACCAGATGAACTTTTTTTCTGTCCCTACTGGTGATCAGATGACAATGGCTGGTGATATGCAACCATCATTTTTCAGTCACCACTGGCAACCAGGTGACCATGGGTTTTCGACTCTTGTTTATACATTTCATTCCCAGTATCTGTGTCCAGATAGTTAGAAGGCAGAAACTGTTTTGTGAATGATGAAGTACGGTATATATTAAGTGCCTTATTATTTCACACAAACCAAATAGGAAGGTTGGTGTAGCAGAAACACTCTACACTTACAAGTACTGTCTTCCAGGATGTGATGTCGTGCCATCTGCTAGGTATCACTTCTCATGGCCATTTGTTTGCTCATAGCCAAAGTTCAAATCCTCCCTTCCATAAATTACATACCATTTTCTCCAGTTGGCCCACTCTTGCTATATATATGGAGGCAGCACAGCACAGTTTTCTGATATATAGCAGCTGTGCACCAGATATTGTGTTGTCATAACTTGGAAGACCATATTCTGAATATTCACTGCAGATTTGTATTTGAAATGTACCTGGATTCAGTGCTGGGTTACTTTGTGTCCTGACTTTGGTGTTTTATGGTCCTATTTAAAATTTAAAAGGACAGTATTTTACAACATGCACAGTTGTGTGTTTACAATCACTGCCTGTTCACCATTCACTGTATTTTGATGCTTTTTATTCTCAGCGATAGAAGTATTTGTTATATGATCTACATGTGCAGAGTAACGGCTTTCTGGAATGTGATGCTTTGTAGTTTGGAAGATACCAACGTTTCAGAGGACCCTGCTGCTTCCATCTGTGGAACGGAAGAGTTCCGCTGAAACAACGCTTGTGCCCATCAGTCATACTGCATGGTGTCACATCCAAGAAGATGATACTCTTCATATTCATTGCTGTGAGAACTCTGAATCTCACGACCACAAATCAATCATTTTCAGAAAGTCAGTTTCATCATTCTTGTTTTGACAGTGAAAAGCAACATACTGAAATGGTATTATACTATCTTTGAAAAATGGCTTAACCAAATTCATTTCTATATAAAATCTGTCCCATATGCTATGGTGGAGTTTTGGGCAAGACTAGCATCAAGGGGCTTTGGCTGTAAATATATACATCTACAATGTTCCTCTATTAGGACTGGTGTAATTACATTAGAATGACTCCACTCCGAAACCACAGTACATTTTATGTTGAACATTTTATTATTTTTTTATACACAAGCCCATGTCGTGTATATGTGTGAAACCGAGGTGAATTAGAATTGTCACTTTAATCAACCATATTAAGACATCAATGACATAGAAGTGTTGGCCCTTGATATGTGTCCCCAGCTGACTGCAAATAGTAGTTTGAGTACCCAACAAAATGTCTAATATTTTAAACAAAACTAGCTTTCATACACCTCAGTATGCTACAACATTTCATAAATTTTATTTTGTTCTTGTGGTGTGCACAGGTCCCACAAAATTTACCACACTGTTCCTCAAAGAAAAAAACTGTCCATTACAAAGACCCATCTGTTCATGCTGTTTGTTCTGAGAATCATACAAAACTTGCACACATTTTGGGTTAAATAATTTAATGCATAGTTACCACTGTATTTTAGGGGTTACAGAGTGGATAATACTTGTAAAATGCACCTGAAAGTTTTAGAAATCCAATGTGTATGAGATCTGTTGACATGCATATAAAGTACATGCAAGAGAATATCACTCTGTAAGTGTCGACCAGATGCGGTTATGCTGGGGTTAGCAGAATATATTTTGGCAGCTAACTCATTCAACAGCATGGAAAGGGTTGAAGAACACTTCCATCATAGAACTGTCATGGTATAGTTGTTAAAAGTGGTAGTTAATTTCGCTGTGGAAAAATATCAGGTATTGACTGTGTTAAACTTTGTATGTTTATTTGTGATGTAAATACAGTGAAGTCGTTTAAACTGTTATATTTCTTCAACCTGAACTTTGTATAATGTGGGTTATAGGCCTGTGAGCAATGCATGGGCATTGTAGCATTGTGTTACATGCTTTTAATACTGGGTGAGCACAAAGTAAGCTTTACAATTTCTCGCTTGTAACATGATGTCCGTTGTGATGGTAGCAGTAGTTGTGTAATTTTCTCGACATTTCTTGGTCGGCCTCCACCAGTTTATAGAAGAAGGTCCTGGTAATTTAGAAACCTGCCATCAGAAAGCTCTGTCCCAGGAATTGTATACCTGATATGGCCCGTGTGTTTCGAAGCGCACACATCACAGGTGACAGCCCACAATAGAATTCAAATTTTTGGTTCCTGTATATTACAGTAACTGGTTATGTATTCCTATGCTACTCTGCATTTATCCTGTATATAGAATACCTGACATGATGCCACCAACTCTTTTCCTGCCCCGCTTCAAAACATGTGAAACCTGTTCACATGGCTTCAAGGGGTCACATTGGAATTAAACAGATTTGTGACATCCTCCAAGAGATAAAACTGAACACACGTGACAGCAACTTTCTGTCGCTACAGAGAGCAGCTGTACAGTGGTACTGGAATCAGCCTTGCAGGTGCAAAATCTTGGAATACATTAGTGTTCTTTGTGGTTGTACTTAATAATGGTGAATACCAAAGTATTAAATGTCCATGACCACATCACCCTGTATCCTTTGCAATTCACAGTCTTTTCTGTCATACTATTTTATGCTGCACAGACCCTGCAATTTGTGCAGCATTAATATCTAAAACAGATGAAACAGTTTACATTAAGGGTGCCTGAAAACATGGTGGCAAGAACACTGGTGCTAACATGGACAGCATGGTGATGAAGAGAATATTTATTTAACATAGTGGTGGGAACACTGGACCCAAGAGGGAGAGCATGGTGAGAATATCTGTACCTAACAGGGAGAGAACATAGTGATGGGAACATATGGACCTAACAGGGACAGCATGGTTGTGAGGGGCCTTAGATAGCATGGTGTTAAGGATGATGGACCTATCAGGACGAGAACATGGTGGTGATAATACACCTAACAGGGCGAGCATTAAAATAGGATTATTTGGACTAAGAGAAACTAGCAGGAGGATAGGGAAAACTGAATAACAAGGAGCTTATTTATTTTGCATTAGTCACATAATACTGTTAGGATGATCACGTGAAGGATAGTGACATGGATAATGCGTAATACCTTGTCCAATATTTGAACCTCCTTCATCTCGAATGTAAGTGAACCATTTTACTACTATTCCAGTTCACTGTACTTCCATCTAAAGGTGACCTGACTGTTTGTTACACTAGAATGTGTATTAATTAGTTTACTGGTAGTGGTAATGATGGAACCCAGGAACTGTATTAAACTTCTGGCTGAATTTTACAAATGGTCACATCAGGATAATGATAAGCAGGGGGATCTTAAAAAGGTGTCCACTCACAACATGCCCCATATTGTAAATGTAAAGTATACAATATCCCAAATAATTTTGGTGTAAATACTGTAATCAGTTGCACTGTCACCCTTTGTTGCTTTATTGCCCTACAGTGGTGTGGGTTGGTTAATGAAAGTAGAGAGCCAAATCTCTACTACTGGCCACACTTATATTTGCAAATTACCACAAACAGAACTACTTTAATCTTGCCAGTATCCAGGTAAAAATTTCCAGACCACACAACAAAGGCATACAGGAAGAGTGGAGATAACAGCTCCTGTCATTCAGAACTGAAGTAGGTGAGTGATGACATTCACACCCTGGTACCTACTGAACAGGAGACTGCATGGATCCCACATGTGGTCTGGATGTTGAAAAGAAAAATCTTCTGCCCCAGCTGAGGTTGATACCCAGATCAGTCAGCCTAATCACTGTACTGACTATGCTATCCCAGTCCCCAGTCTTTTTGGTGTCTCAATATGGAAATATTAATCCCCATCTGAAAGCTTTAGTATATCAGCCAGGGGTCTATCTCTTCACCACTGCAACCAGAATGGTACTGTGGCTTGCCCAGGATCCTGTGCAGTGGGAACACAGGGTTGCCTTGCTGGGAGTAAAACACTCAGGGTATGAAGATGACATATCAGTCTGGCTCCAGCTCATAAACGACTTTAAACCTCTACTTCCACTGTACTCATAATGCAGTGCCTGATTAAGTGCAGGATCTACTGTACCTTTTTAGTTTCCAGTTATGTGCATTCAAGTTGAGAAGCCACTGTTGTCAAGATTACCGTGCATACAGTTTGTGACTCGGCTTTCTGGCCCTAGAAGCTGGAAGAATGTATGGGAAGTAAAGCCGCAGGGCTCTGTCCAGAATAACAGTTGACAATCACACTGCAGCCACCAACATCCATTTCCACATTTGTGAAGTGTACTGATACTGATAAAACATTCGCAGAAAGGGTGTGACATATGGAATTATTAATGACCAGTGCTATAGCCTCTCTTTTCAGCTTCTTAATGAAATTAAAAAGCAATCCCTATATAGGCTTGCTCAGGCCCTTGGGGTCCCAGGAGGTTGAGACTTCCAATTTCCAGACAATCAGTGCATGAAGGTGGTAAGGTTGTCAGCCCTACGAATCAGTCGCTTTAACCCCCACCCCAGAAAATATTCCTGGTACTCATTTCTGTTAGAGGCTGAGTCAACCCTAAGGACATAGTGCAGCTGGAAGGATTAAGTCAATGAAAAATACCAATGAAGCAACTGGGAATCAAACCTGTGACCTTCCAGCTTGTGGCACAGTACCTTAACCAACTGCACCATCATGTGTTTAATAAAACCATACACCTTTTGTTCATTCCTCAGTGTTCCTGATTGCTAGTTATGTCCCTACAATATTTCATCCTCCAGCATTTTGTTCTTGCCTTTAAGAAGCTCATAATTGTAATAAAAACAGTCCCCAAAAAATCACTGGATGTGTATACGAGTAATACAAACCTCAGAAACAGTCACATTCAACAGCTTGGTCAATAAAGTGACTGCAGGAACAGGGTTCTATTCTTCAGAGGGAATGTGGTCTTCCTTTTCACAACTAGATTTGGGGTGCATCTAGCCTCCAATCCAAGGAGTGCTGGTGATCTGTATCATGGAGATTTCATAGGGCACCCCTCTTCCCTGCCCCTTCTGTTTTACCCTTGTTGGTAATCTTGACCCCCTGACCACCATGTGCTAGCTGTCAAGTCAGCAGTAAATTCATGACTTACCACTGAGAGGCAATGACTTGGAAATTTAGTCTCAGCAAATATACTTTTGTCCATTCAAAAGTCTGTTTGTAGACACTGGTCAGCCAGGGATTACAGGACTCAGCAACAGCATGATGATAGAAAAGCCTGAGGTAAAATATTGGTGATAATATGAGAACTTGCAAGTAAAATTTCTTCAGGTTGGTTTCTTTTGATTCTGAATGTTTCATACATTGAATGGAATGGTTGTTTTGGCTCATTTTATTTGGATGGGCCACCTGGCACATTTCGAATTAAAGTGACGACTTGTACACAAGAGAATGTTCACTTATTTAGGCACTTGTCAGGTGACAGGAATGTTCCTCTGGTCAGATACCCGTAAATTTTGTTGATCTTTTCTTAATTATGTTTGCTCCCAGAAATAAATGGTTGTGTTATATTACCTGTATTGTACATTTTGTTTTCTCTGTCCTCTTATTATGTCATTACTGGTAAACACATGTCACCAACACATTTATGTCAGCAAGCTTTTGGTACACACATTATCAATAGGTGTACGTAATGAAGAAGCATTTGGTATGTACAATATCAATATATGTAAATAAGAAAGAAGCTTCTGGTACACGCATCATCAATACACATACATAAGCAAGAAGCTTCTGGCACACACACCACAACCTATATATATAAGCAGGAACCTTCTAAAACCATGAATCCAGTCTCACTGCCCGACTAGCACAGATGAGACCACATCAGTGTTTTGGTTCCTGTAACTCAACACACGCATATGCATGATGCAACATAATGAGAAGGCTTTCCACGCCTACTTCTGCAGCTGCATTGATGACATGTGGCTTGTTTCACTACACTCAGTGTTGGGAAATTCAAAGGGCTAATAATGCTCTTTTTCTGACCCTCTGTGTGGCAATTATAATAATCTGACAATCTCTGACAAAACAACTGTATGATTCTCCTGGCCATGAGGGTGGTATCCTGAATGGCAAGAAGATGCTAATTAACTTACAATCTGAATGCAGAACTTTAAAAAAAAATGGATCAAGACTCTTCTCTACTAGACAATACAAATTTTCTAACATAACACCAAATGCTGAAATTAACATTTATGAATTATAATAAATTACAAAACAAAAAATCTACACAGAGAACAAAGTGTATAAGCATGGTAAGTAAATTTTGCATTTTAAGTTTAAACAACTAATGACATAACTACAAGTGTCTTAACCAGTAATTAATGAATTCATCACAATGTATCAGTCAGTCAAAACAGCTTTACTTCCTGGAGAGTACACTACAAACATTTATCAAATCCAAACATACCTATACAGCTATAAACAATGTTACACAGCTGTGAAGCATTCAAAACATATGTTATGACACCACTTAGAAGTTGAATTTCACTTTTAAGTGTCCACAATTGTGAATCAAGGGGACTTATATTTTGTTAAACTGAACTATAAAGTAAATAAACTATTACACACTTATTTTCAGGAATCTGGAAAGGAAATGGGAGATATTTTGTAATGTTCAAACATGTGTTTCAACATTACATGGTGAGTCTTAAATTCCTCTCAAATGAAATGTTTTGAGTGACTAATTTCTAATCTTTTAATTAGGATATTTACAGTCTTACAATACAACACATTAAAGGTGTGAAGAAACAACAAGCACTAAGAGCTTTTCCTTTTTATATAATTCCCACTGAGTTGCAAGCACAAAAATTTAAGACCTACAAGACATAATGGAGAATTTTTTTCTTATATACCAAATATTTCTAGGAATAAAAAAATGGGGGAAAATGCCTAATTATAAAACTTTCTACATTTGGGCAGTCATGCACCTACATAATTTCTGAACACTATGGTCTGAATGAAACTTTATGCTGACAGTCTTATTATTACGGCAGTCTGCAATACCCAAGATTGCACAACTGGTAATGAACTGCATGATTACCCACTGATGTTCTTCTTCAGCCAACCTCTGACTCTGTGCCACAGTTTGCATACCAATCAATCACTTCTGAAAGCATGTTATCCAAATGAGTAAGCATCAAGTCTCAAGTAATGTCTCAAATGCTTTCATAGACGGAAATTAATGATGTCCATCTGCAGTATACGCTAAACCCTATAAAACACATGCAGTGCCTGCAGGTCACACACTGTTCTTACTTCACTTCACTTGGCTCACCTTAATTACAGATGTCCAAATCTCATACCACCTGCATCTCCAGTGTCCTTGTTTTGGCAGTTCCTTGAGACTGCTGATACATCATTTTGTACAAGCATCATCAAACTGCCAAAACAAAATACTGTATCTGTTGTACCACCTTCTTAAGAGGCAGTTTTAAAAGTAAAAGCACTATACATATGGAGTAACAAAATGAAGTTGTAGCCAAAACACCCAACACAACAACCCCAATTTGTAAATAAATCCACATTTTTTATATGCTGGAAGTAAAATAACACCACTCTCTTCCATCTGCACACAAACTTACACACTCCTTATTCCCAATGCCGAAGACCTGGATCCTACATCTTCACATTTGTGGCACCCTCACTTCTTCCAACTGAAACAACAGACAAATACATCCAGGACTGGGGAAAAATAATTCCATGCACCAAGGAAGAGTTTTTATATCAGTATTCAATACTGATGCATTACTCTGTGATCGTGTACAAATCTTCATGCACACATATCCATATTTGGTGTTTATGGTGAAAGACCAAGAAGCAAATTTCAAATATTTCTGAAAAAGCAACAACAGTGTGTCTTAAATAGTGTTGGGAAGGCTGCAGATACACCTGCAACATAAACAGATTTTGTTAACACCTCATCTCTCTCTCTCTCTCTCACTTGTTATAATTAAAAGTGTAATAAGTAATGGGACATTCCTACATACTGCCTGCTGATGGCTTGATCACAAGGCACAACATGTGCGTGTGGCTGATTTCCAGACTCTTAAAATACGCAGCTTTGTATGAAGGCCAAGTATTGGCTTTCTTCTTACCAGAACAGGAAGATTCACTTCAAAGTTAAAATATCGAAAATAATTTTATTAGCATTACTAAAATTATGGAGTTACACCCAAACAACTGGGATGAAAGTGAATCAAACTCAGAGAACATAATGAAAAGCATATCTATGACAAACCACTTCCGTGATTTAAAAGTCCTACACATACTTTATGTTCCTGTGACCGTGCATCGTGAGTAAAGCATGAGGAAAGAAAACCAACAAGATGCAACAATATAGATGATTTATTGTCAATAGTGGATGTTGATTATTGACAATAATCAACATCCACTATTGACAATAAATCATCTATATTGTTGCATCTTGTTGGTTTTCTTTCCTCACGTCCTACACATAGTTTTGCAATGTCTGTTCTTTGAAAGTGTCGCTCTATCCACCTACCACTACACAAATGATAATCTAATAACGGCACAGAAAAAAGTTTCTTTTTGGTTCCTGTGAGCTTCGTGGTGGATTTTACTGCACACAACTGTACTTATGCTACCTGACTGGAACATGTACTACGTATCTGTCTGTAGCTTATTTCTGAAGGCCTTTCTTGCCATCTCAAGTGCCACTGCTGTAACAAGAATAACTTCAAGTACAAGACTTGACATTTTCATTCTGGATCAGGAAGGTAGGACTATGTTTCTCCAGTGATAACTGTCATCAATATGCTGTATCACACCTACCAGTTATGTGAAATCTCGAAGTTCTCAGAGCAGCCACTGTGAACATACCTGTCCTATTGGAAGTCATGTCACACAGCTTTGTACACAGAAACAAATGTTTCAGAGGAATGTGTTCACACCATACTCAGGGGAGACCACCCTGCATTACACATGAATGCAGCACGTTCCTCTTAAATGTTGCTACACAGCTATATATATAACATCACATCTTTGTCAATCGTCACTACTAATCAAAAGTAATTTGTCCAGCTAATCCTCTGTGACATTCTGCAGAATAGCTATATACATATGCTGAGTAGAAACATCATGCAGAATGGTGTGCAACACATGATTCAGCAGATCTTCCTATCTTTCAATTGAAATTTTAATGGGTCACAAACAACACCATATCTTCATGAAATTTACGTAATGAAGCTGTTGTAATCCAGCATAACAACCATGAGGGTGAACAGGCAGCATGAGGTTCAATTCCCATGTATTAGAGCCTTGTACAGATTACCCCATGTCAATTTGCAAAACTGTGCTGATACATGGGAAGAAACAACACATTAAACACATGAATTTGTACTGCAATCAGTTTTATAAATGTTGGATGATAATTTTAGGCAGAGACTTCTAAACAGTAATTCTAACAATGTGTATTTCAGAGTAATTACATCATCGCTGTTGTTGCTATTTCATTTCACCTGAATTTTAACCCTTTGTGATTAAAAAAAAACCTCTTTTAAAAATGCATCCTGTCTTAACCTACAATTTCAATTTTTGGGAGAAATAATTTTTCCCAGGAATGGAAATTATTAAACACTTAGTTTAGAACAAAATACTAAAATTTTCCTCAAACATTCTCCACTTTCCATTTGTGTTCTTTAATGACTACATATTGGAACATAGAAGGAAATACCACCTTGAGTATCCACCCCCTGGTGGCTGGGTCAGTTGTTGCGGCTGTGGCCGGACTTCTTACCAAAGGGCCTCTCCCTCTCGATGGATTGCGTTGAATGAGAGCTTGAAGATGATCGCCTCCTGTGACGAGACTTTTTGCTTGGAGCTAATGAACTTGACCTGGAACGGGAGTACTTTCCTCTCTTATTCCCTCGATGGCTCTCTTCCCGCTTTGATGAAGATGGAGAACTGGAGCCCGATGAGTGTCGTGTCGACCTCTTCCCTTTGCTAAGTTTCTTGCTCTTTTTACTAACTGGTGAGCGACTTTCCTGCTTATGTCTATATGCGCGTGGTTTGCTACTGCTACCACTACTGTTTCTCCTCTCACTGTCACGACTCTTTCTAGACCTATAATCTGATTCATGCCTACTGCTGTGACGTCTATCATCCTTGGACTTCCTCCTGTCATTCCCATCCCTACTCCGACTAGTGTCTGACATACTTCTGCTTCTACTCCTACTACCCCGACCCCTTTGTCTATCCTTCCTATCCTTCCCTTTTCTGTCTCTGTCACCAAATTCCCTGCTCCTGTCTTTGCAACTATTCACCATTTTATCAGACTTCTTGTACTCACCATCACGACTACAACTACGTCTCTTGTGACTGCTACTATCATTCCTTTTCTTTTCCTGCCTTCTTGATCCCCCTGTACTTCTACCACTTTTGGAGCTCTTTTTTGAACTTCGTCTACTTGTCGATGAACTAGAACGAGAGGAACTGCTAGAGCCCGAGGTAGACGAACTATAAGAATTACTCTTTGAACTTGTTTCATCGTAATTTTCCTCTGAACTCACACTGCTTTTCTCACTTTTCTTATGGTGTAATGGCGAAGTATCGCCCCTTCCTGGGGATTGTTTTATTTTCCTGTCTAATTTAGGATTATCAGCATTTCGCTCAGACTTTCCTTCATCACGGGAAGACTTTCTATTTGTAAATACAGATGTACACAGATCCCTACTTGATGCATTCTGTAGTTTATCTTCATGTTTTATACTGTCCTGTGGATGTAAGACTTTCGGCTTTCTGTCTTGGTCTCCTTCCTCTTCAGACCCTAAAATTATGGTCCATCTGTTAATGTTTGTAGCAACAGTAATGCAACACACTCTGCAGACTTGCAAGCTTTATTAAATGTAACAGATGACAGCAAATGAAAATAATGCGTTATTTTCACATTACACACTTGACGCTCATCCTACTGACCCTAGGCCATAACTAAATACACAGAGCTTCCTACACTTCAGCACGAGAGCTAATTTAAAATACAATCTTAACAACACTGTCTTCACAGAATCATTGTATTGCTTCATATCCAGTACTTGAGGTCCAAAATGGGCTTTACTTTATCAGATTACGTTGTAAGTTATTTCATAAATTATTATTATTATTATTAATCAAAGAAATTACTGCATCATCATGGATATTATCAACCACTATACTATGGTGGTGGTGGTGGTG
>Ga0123357_10008579_pt1 | contig 12785 bp, 6 predicted proteins | sample TergutEmb28metaG_FD_89873 | JGI IMG/M metagenome (GOLD analysis project Ga0123357, IMG submission 89873) | Embiratermes neotenicus P4 segment gut microbial communities from Petit-Saut dam, French Guiana - Emb289 P4 | ecosystem: Host-associated > Arthropoda: Insects > Digestive system > Gut ... | reverse complement strand
TATATATATATATAAACAATGTCAAAAACAGAAGAATAAGCTCGACTTAAAGCGACAGTGTAACCCTGCAGTAAGTGCCACTGTTGTTATGATAGTGTGTTGCAATAAAGAGGACATTTTAAACACATTCCATAGTTTTGAGTTTCTTGCAAAACCCATGTTTTGGAAAATGGATTTGTTTCAGCCATCATCTGGCAGAAAGAACTAGTTTCATTCATCGACGCCCCCCCCTCCCGAGCAGGGACCTTCATGCACAGCTGATGACAAAACAGACTCAGTTTCACAGACGTTGTATTTCAAACAGACTCAAAACAAATATCATACATAACGTGACAGTACGATAAACACTGCAATAAATGGTCAGCAACAGGAAGTCTTCAATCAAAATTTTCGAACTACAACACCTGACTGCAAGTCTGCACCGACACCAGAAGTGACAAATACCCTCAGGCATATGTTCATATGCTCTTGCAGTTTCAGTGTAGGTCGTGAAGATGCTGCAATATTATTGATTTCTTATATCAAATGTTTGCTTTGTAAAATGTGCTGCATTCTGCGGCTGGTTTGGATGCCCCGTCTGTGTTCAGTAATATTTCTGTTCGGCGAACGTGTTCTTCTCAGGGCTGTTAAGCTCACAGGTGCAGACTCCAGTTTGCCATGGAGAATTTAAAGTGTAGCAAACAGACTCGAAGGAGGCTTTCCTGCGCGCACTCTAACTTTCCCACACGCTTTTTCTCCGCTTCCTTCCCATCATCAATTTTACTCTGGACAGGAGTTGGTGCGTTTAAAATATTTTTATCCCGTACGAGATTTGAGGTTTTCATAGCGGTGAAATTTATACTTCTCTCCTCTGGGTTCTTATAACATGTACTCTAGTATGTGGTTACCGTCTTCTCGAAAGAAAACACTGCCTCCAACTTTGAGTTTAAAAAAAAAAAACCCTAAATTTGAAGTCAGAGCAACATTTCGAACAAAGAGCACAACCTACTGCACATGTTCACAGGTTTCCAAGGGTGGGTACTGTTCAGGTTGTGGTCTTCTGGCTTATAACACCGTGCAGCCTGGTAGATGGATACCGACACTTCCAAGAGACGTGTTTCCTATACGTACAGCCAACCGAATCCAACATACTCACTCTGTGTCACCTTGAACCTAAACTGTCGGTTCTGAAAATGGAGATTCCATGTTCTTTTGAAGCTCCGGTATGCATTTGCAAAATTATACCATGCTACAACCCAGACAACTAACATCCGAACAGCCTAGCAGTGAACATGATATCAGTACACCAGACCTGCGTGTCAACTTTATCCTGCTCGTCAGTGTATGACCGACACTGACACCCCACTGGCTAGATAGAGCACACAGACGCCACATGTCCTTAGATTGCCAAAAACAGCACCATTTGTATGTTTCCCCTTTCATTCTTTAGGGAGCTGTAAATAAAACAATGTCGTTCCCATAAGCTGAAATTACGAAAATCGCTACTGGAAAGAGACAAACTCAAGAACTGCCATATCACTTCCTACAGGTTGCAAGTGACACACTAAAACAAAAGCTATTGCGTGATTTTAAGTTTTCGCAATCTTGTTGATTAAGATTACAGGCACCCGGAATACGACACCGCATTCTTTGGTAGGAAGACTTCTCTTCGTCTATCCAAAATATAGGGGCAGAAAACTCTTCCGAAACGTCGGCAAACATGGCGATCGACGTGGCATCTTATCCCAGAAGATTGAAATCTAAAAAGGCCACTACCTGGACGTGCGTCGCAACTACAGCAGACGGCAATAACAGAGTGAATCTTCGCCCGTAAGTTCCATGACGCTTAAAAAACTGGTTTCAGTGGTATCTTTCAGGAGAGCTTCTGAAAAGACGCACACAGAAACAGAGGCCTACGGACTGCTTTGTAGTTACTCCTGACTCGGTCGCCACGATCTCGATGTTAGAGAATTCTCAGATGACACAATCATACAAAATGTTTAATTTCCAATAACTAACTCCATGATGTAAAACGTTCCTCATACGCTACCAGTGAATCGTCTTGTCAAGAAGCTCCAAGCATCTTTCTTAATCTTAACGTTCATTACCGAGCTCACAACATCCCGCCACTCGTCTCTGCGATAAGCCAGAATAATCCACTCCATACATTCGCATCATATTCCGTTAAGATTCATTTTAATATTATTGTGCATTCTATACTAGGTTTCCAACACTGCCTTTCCATTCAGGTTTCCCCACTAAAATTCCGTATGCATCATCATTCTTTTCGTTTGTACTGCCATCTTACCCTCCTCTATCTGATCTCCTTATTTGGTGTGACACTACAAATTAAGAAGCTCCTCATTATGCAATATTCTCTCTCCTCCTCTTCCTTCCTTTCCCTTATATTCTCCTGAGCATACAGAGCAGCTGTCGCCTTGCACTCTAAAACAACTGGTATCGCTGTAAATGACGCACTGGTAAAACCTCTGCAGACCCACTGCAGCGAGCTAATACACTTAAAATTGTTGCCGAGTCGTATAATTATGCAAATTAATACCCGACAGTACGCATTCTAACAATTCATTGAGCAGAATGAACAACGTTACCCTACCACACGATCATTAAATTAACGCATTTCTAACACCTTTAATTTCCCTTAAGGAAGAAACAAAGTTACAATATGGAAGGCCGGAGCATAGCTTAATTCGTGATATTATTATTTTGTTCAAAGAAAAGTTGTCCCTGCGCACGGCATAAATACGCGTGGGAGAATAGATTTATAACTCCACTCATTCTCAAACTTGGTGACATAAAACTGAGTGATTAGCTTCACGTCCGGGCCGTTAATTCCCAGTTAAATAACCTTCGTTACACACCAATTATGCTGCGTTGGCCCAGCACCGGTCTGGAAGTTTTGGAAACGAGATAATTCCGCTACCGGGAATCAAACCACGATTCCGCAGTCGTCCGGACTGTTGTCTAGTAACTACACCGTCTGAGCAGTTCCGACTCGTCTACAGTGCTTATTAACGGGTCTACCCCGCTAGCAGTGGCAGAAGCTTCTTTCAACCGTCTTACATACAGAATAGAAGCTACCTCCTTCCCACCACAGAAGGTTGCATGGACATGTTCAGTATCTCTGTGCATAATATCACCAGCACACGTCGGCCTGGCTGCTAGTGGAGTGAATTAAGTTCATTCTCCTTCCATGTCCCTTTATCTGCTCACAAGTATAGCTAGAAGTAAGGAGATGGGCATATGGAACATACCTTCTCTCTTGATGTCCTGTGGAAGGAAAATGAAACTGTCACCGCCAAGTATGAAGACATGTCTCAGATTAGCCCCAACTTCCCTTCGACCTTCTTCTTACCGCTTTCGATCTTGTGGTTCCAAAAGCTCCAGTTCCTCCAGGCTCTTCACAAGGCTGTACTAAATTGCTGCAACTCTGTCCCTACCGTCCCTGCATCACGCTAACCCAGCCTGCTGTACCGTGAAATTGAAATTCACACCTCTGAACTTCTCCCTCTATTCTACATACTGTATTTATGACAATGCCCTGATTTTTGGAAGAAGAGCAAAAATTTTGATCGGGGGATATCAGTAGCTTCCTCAATTCGTGAAGACTCCCGTTTCTAAAATATAATGCGTCTTCTGATATGCGTACGAGTGCAGCCCGGCCTAAGTTACTTAATGGTAGATGGTGTTATGGCAGACACAGACCAAACTCACGCTGATGAAACAGCCATGGCGTAGCTAAGATCTGCTGGCCCATAGACACGTTCTGACATCGCGTCGCACGACTGTTACACGTGTCACATGCGGCAGTAACTTTGCATTGTACAAGGAACCAAGTAAATAACTGTCAATCGGTTCCCACAACAGGTTTATTTGGCAAATGTTTTAGCCGGGTAAACAAACTCTAAGTTGCCCCTGTCCATGCCACGACGGCATATCGGGGAGTAGATGTACGGCTCCATTCATTCTTATCCTCGGAACTAGACAGATGATGGGTTAACCTCACGTCCCGGCCGCCTTATTCTCGAAGAAAGAAGCCACTGTATCCATCGAAAAGCAGAGTTTCGTGCTCCAGTACTCTACAATATTTTCGTGGTCATTGTAATCACGTTCCGACGACTTGTGTACTTGACCGCTCGACGTACCGATTCATACTGATTATCCACACACACACACACAAGTTACATTTCTTCTCATCATATATAAACTACGATCACCGAAACGTATCACATCTCGACTTTACAAGTAAACATAAACTGGTGATTTCTTAGACGGGTCATTTACCGACTCGAGGTGGGAAAAGGGAAGTAGTCTGTGTTCGTTCGCTCGACGTGGCAAGAATCCAAACGTGACAAATATTCGTCAAACGTACCAACTGTGGAAATGCGGATGACTAAATCTGGGTGAATTGAACGCGGAAGGGTACTTCACAATCCACAGACAGTACGTTTTTCCGAAACGCCCGAACAAACACAAAACGCTGCTGAGTGTAAAAATGCAAGACTTCCGCCAGTGTAACAAAGTATCCTCGCGCAACCCTAAAAAAATTATGTCACATCACAGGCACTTAGGATGGATGAATGAATACCTGAAAGAGGCAAAGACAAATAACCCTTTATTGCTAACCAATAGGTGGCCCTAAACAGATCAGTGAGCCTTCTGGAGCAGCTGCTTTAACAACACAAAATCTGCATTCTGCCCACAGAATATATTTACGTGTTTAGTGCGAAGGTCGGAAGAATATTTGTTATTGCGACTGTGAGGTATAAATTAAATTTTTGAACACGTTACACGAAATTCGTGTTTTAAAATGTTAAAGGATGTTCTGCTCTTCTTTGACCTTAAAATCCATAAATCCCTTTATTTCCGACGTCCTAAATAACTAACTAAACTAACTCCATGCCGCAGAGTCCTCTTGAGAAACTAAGAGCTCCTCAGACACTCCAGAACTTCCCCGTATTTTATGACAATCGGAAGTCCTTCAGTTTGTTCACAAGAGACCCGCTGCACATTCCTATCCTGAGCCAAACCATTCAATTTCTGATATCCGCAAGGGAAATGAGAAGAACTAATTGAGAAAAATATCCCGTGAATTACTCTACATTTTGTATGCATATTATATTACATTTGCCTCGTTAAAACACTGAAGCAAATGGAACTCTACAGAAGCAAAGCAAACTGAACATTACTTTCAGCGTTCTTGTATGTACAGTATATTACAGTCAGGCTGTAATCAGCGAAACAAGGAAACTCCGGATTGGACTATACCGTGAAGGATCTCAGTACTTTTGCGTCAGTATAAATTAAAGTTCTTTAGGATTATTATATCACTATATACTCGTAATTACATATTTTACGTTATATGGCATTACACTTTGTAATAGTAAAAGGTAAATCAATCCCTGCACAGGCTTGGACAGGCCCTGAAAGTTCCAGAAGGTTGAGGCTGTCAGATTTCAAGACCACATGAAGGTGGTAAAATTATCATCCCTACGCACCGGCCGTCTTTACCCCTGAGGAAATATTCCTGGTACTCATTTCTGTTACAGGCTGAGTCGACCCCAGGGCCATAATGTGCGTATTAACACAGTAAGGTACTTTCTATTTCAGTCCCACAAACAGTACTGTCTGGTGGATACTGCGTACTGCAGTTTTGTTATGTAAAATATGTGTATAATAATATGAAGTACCCAACAAAAATATTGTCGTAGGAGACGAATTTATAGTATTGTTCGTTACATAATTATAGTTCATTGGAGATAATTCTCGGTGTGCGTTTCGTCTTCAAGGAAACAGAGTTCCTTTGTCGAAAATACGTATCTCTAGATCCTTACTCTTACGTTAGTTCTGTCAAGTTTTTTCCCTCTACTTCCAAAGTTCAGAGCGTGCACGCTGTGAACACGAGACGTCAAAAAGTATGAATCAACTGCATCAGTTGAAGTGTTATCTGTGGACAATATAGCTACGGAGATGGTACGCGTATTTGTCAAACTTCGTCTTTCAGTATTCAGTGGGTATTAATTAACGCATAATTGAAAGCGATATCAATATATTTATAACTTAAAGAGCACGGGGAATTTTACAAGGTTTCAGCGCATGACGTCTCCACCACAGCAGCATTTCACTGAGGATTCTGTCGTTTCTGTCAAGCCAGATTAACTTCTTTAATATTTACTTATTGGTTTCCAAGTCTACAGCCTCAAGTTACATACGTATAATGTTCTGTAACGTAACAAGCTTCTCAAACACAGCAGTAAAGTTAAAAACGTGTCTACCTTAAGCAGACTACTAATTACGTGATAGCTACGTAGGAACACACATAAACAAATATAAGGAAGTATATGCATTCCATATGCGCATTAGGTTCATTAACCCAAAATCTTACGCGAGGGTAGACTGCTAAGAGGCTATTCGTTATTTCAACCCAGTAGTTTCCTTAATACAGCAGGAAGTCTATTTTAATGTTTATCTCAGAATTATCACAGAAGGAATTTAAGTAAGACAGCAATTTGGCATTACATACCGTCATAACAGATCCCCGGATATAAAGCGGATGTTTTAATCAGGTAACGTCCTGTGGCGGGCTCTTTTGACGAGGTCATAAACTTGCGGATTACATCAATGGAAGGAAGTTTGACTACTTAAGCACCTTCACCTTATCAAGCAGGTCTCTGCTCCATGGATACTTAATTGTAACTACTTCACCACAATGTGCTCTACACGCAAAACCCCTGGAGTCCCAGTTTCCAGGTTTGTATCAATTAAATTATACAGACAGGAAATCGCGTTTACAGCAGAGCAGCGGGATTTTCTTGCGCAGTTTTTTTGAGACTTCAGTCTCTCATTACCGTTGTCTCACTCCATGCTACAAGTAGAATATGGAACAAAATCAGAACTGTCTCTTGCAGTTCAACAAACACAAACGTCCCACAATTATAATGATAGTTGTTTTTGCCAACCTGATGCACAAATTCAGACCACAGGTTGCGAGAGTCCTCTCGTAACCTGTGGTCTGAACAGTCACTTAAAGAGAGTGACGATACCAGATGCCGTACTAATATAATTGTCCTCCCGAAGATGAGCATAATAGTGCTCGAAACATGTAGAGGAGAGTAATAAATGTATTAAAATAAAGAATTTGTGTATCAAGTTGGTAATAAAGACTGTCATTATATTAGGATACACGGCCAACAAATTATAAATATAAATATAGTCCCACAGTTATGTCGTGATTCATTAATTCATTACCAACAACTCTTTTAATCAATCAAAGAAGTGCAGATTTTTTGTGAATTCCACTAAATTTATGTTCCGCATGTTTCTTTTTGTTTCAATCTAGGTAATTCTGACGCTGAGGCTATCGCAGGTTGGCTAGAGCGAACTCTGAGCTATGGTTGAGGGGGTAAGGGGGGTAACTCATTATTTTGCGGCTCGCCACCAAGTTTGTCCTCTGCACCACTCTTCTCCCCCGTAAAACGGGTGTTGCATTAAAGTGTTCTTGATGAATATTTTACCAGGTTCCGCGAAGTGGAAAACCATCGGGGACTTAGCCCACATCCTATAATGTAAACGGTCCATTCATTTGCTGAATATCAGTCCATTCATTATATCCCCTCCACCCTGCACATGCAGAATTAATGGTTCAAGATCTAAATATTCCGTTTCAATAACAAACATAGACCTTCTCCTGTCAAACATCTCAAAATACACGATCCGAACACTTTTAACAAATTTTCAGCAAACGTCTGTCAGGTTTGATTAAAACTCACATCCTTCGCCTAAGTGAAAGACCCTTAAATATGTTTCTCATTAATCATCTTCGTCCACGCAGCTGAAGGACACTTGCCCTGTTTCACTGCACTTTAAGGTCAAACCGGCACTTGTTAACCATAAAGTTCACTTTCAAGACTGAATGGGCCCAACACAACATCAGAAAACACGGTGTGAGGATGTGAGTTGAATTTATCTGTCACAATATAAGGTCCAGTCTTTGAATATTTCGAAGAGGTAATGAAGATATAGGTTCCGTAAAAGAATATAAATTTCTAGTCTATCAGAGTGATTATTAGATTCTCAGCAGGGAGTCTGCATTGCAGAATCGGTTAATTCACTATTCTAGTCATATTATGGCAAGTTTAAATAATTCAAACATGATTCTTGCTAAGAGCAGGCATATCTTTCTGTCCAGAATAGAAGGGACGGCTGTCATCAAGTTCTTCTGGGCGAAAATCTACCACACGCCTTCCTTTAAAAAAAAAATATGCTCCTTGAACAAAGGTAGAAATTTTGCTTATATATATAATGTTCCTGTCTGGTAAAGCGTGAGTGACTTGGGTTATGTGAAATAAGTGATGCGATTAGCTGACGACAGTTTCGAGAGATAGTATCAGTCTGATTGACGGAATTACGCTTAGTAACTCTCAAAACTCAAATACTATGAAATTGGATTGTAGCTGCTGATAGTTGACTATCATTATTACTTGCATCAGGTGACCGAACATTTAAAAAAACTGTTGTAATTAGAGAGTTACTGAACAGCTCAAGTTTACTGTAATTTCTTCTTTCGTGAGGTTTTGTCGACAAGCAATTATTATGGTCAGATACACAGCACTTTATGTATTACCCGTCTCGAATTTCGTCTTATAAAAACTTTCAAAAACGTTTTGTTACGTTACTCTACAAATTGCTTTTTAACTAAACATTTAATCCCAGTTACGAAGGAATCACGGATATTCAGTTACAAAACAACTGAACTCAAGTTTGATATTCTGTCTTACGCTAGGTGTTTAAATTTTCTCCCCTCAAAAATTACGGCTTTCAGACATACTCACAATAAACTAAAAGTTTAGTAACCAGTACTGTGACGACTTCTTCAGCCATCGTGAATGAGGGAACGCCTGAAGAACAATGGGATTAATCAGCGCGTAAATATTAAGGTAATCACGTCACATAGTGGGGCACTTTCTGTCAACTCATGGCTACAGTATAACTGTATCCATTTACGCTACCAGCATACAGTTTTGAATATGTAAGTATAATTTGTCCCATAGATATAACTTAAGTCACTTCACTGCTTCTACGGTTACAACTGCTAAACAGTGCCAAGCAGTGAACTTAAAATGTTACGCTTACAGCCTACTTTAATACCCGATTTCACTTGTTGAGGTCAGACGGTTTGAAATTACCATTAAATAGTAAGTTTCATAATGATTTTTCGTAACTTTTTACGCCATTTACTTTCTTCTAAAGAAGCTGTCTAAACAAGATTTCCATATATTTCGAAGATCCATTAACACCAAGTATTTGGAACCCTGCGCGTTATTACGATCTAAAAAATTCATCACGGCCGTCACGTTGGTACCATGATTACATAATAGTGATCTGTTGGCTAAGAGTTACTACCGCACTGGAGACAATATTACGACGAGACAAACAGCATACCTTGCATTGTGAAATGAACAAATGAGGCTAAACGCAGCCCGTGGTTAAAGTACACTCTAATCAGAGATGAAGGAAAGAATAATAATTCAGACGGAATTTTTTATTCGAAGGAAAGCAAAGTACACACTACTGATTTATACGTGTCGATGACGAGTTTAAAAATTGTAATGATATTTGGAAGTATCAGTAAATATATTGCAATTTCTAAGCATGAATTGTAAATTTCGATCGAGTATGCTAGTGAAGTTTTATTACTCACCGAAATAGAGTGGTTGACAAGAAATTATATTTTATATCTAAATTAAATAATATACAATTACGATTATTTATCTCAGTAATTAACCAACTTGATGCACAAATGTTTGTTTTACAATAAGATTATTTCACGCCTCTACACGTTTCGAGCACATAATAAACTGCAAATACTTAAAATAAAAGCAATAATTTTAAGAAGATCCGTAATACAGAAGCTAACATGTTAAATGACATAGTTTACATAAACGCAACATCAGTTTATTTCTTAACCTTCATAAATTTAATGGCGATTTGAAACGGTCAGTTCTCATTCAATATATAGAGTAGGGCCATCACAAAACAGGCTAAGATTATATCCTACAAGTACTGAAGTATCTGCAATATTTGATCGCTCAAAGATTCCTAACATACCACAAATTTGGAGATGACCCAGTTCCGAAATAATGTGACCGCAGTCTGTAACAACAGTTTGGTTTATTGAAAATCTGACTCAGTATCAGAAACAGAATTACAGATTTAAATGACGGAGATTCGATTTTTTAGAGCAAACAGCTAGTGTAATTTTCAGAGGCTGTTTGCTCTTTACAGGAGGAAACTAACCTACTGCTGAGAATCAAGGTCTGTAATTGAAGATGGAACCTCAGATCCTCCCATATTCCGCAGTCTACAAAACAGGTTTCATGGCGTAACTGCACGCCAGACGGAGCAGTAATTACTCAAATATTTAAGCGAATATTGCATAAAATGGTGACTGCTTTCAGCCTGTACTTTATTTTTCAGGTTACTAACTTGAGAGGTGGGCCGAGTCGCTCAGTCGGTATAACGACCGACTACAGGCTGGACGGTCCGGGATCGAATCCCGGTGGGGACGAGATTTTCCGCCCTTCCAAACCGGCCTTGGGGCCCACCCACCCTCCTGTACAATGGGTACCGGGTCTTTCCCGGGGCGGGGTGTGCTGCTGACTACTCACCCCCTTCTAGTGTCGCGGTCATGGAAGAGTAGAGCTATACCTCTACCCACCGTCTGGGCCACATCAGGCCTGTAACGGGAACATTTTACCTTTTTTTTTTTTTAACTTGAGAGGTAATGTTCCCTTGAACAATTTAAAGCCTATAACAAATATCATCCCACTGCGAATATCTGCGGCCTCAGTAATTAAAGCCGCAGGTCCCTCCTGCGTAATCTAATAAACACGTCTGGCTTTCAATCCATCACACAAGTGTCCTAAATACCGAGACTGAACGTTCTATAAACCTACGTGCTGTGAAAATTGAGCTTCTGGAAAGAAGTGTCAAGGCAGAAGTAAAAGCGAATGGAAAGATTCAATCACAATACAGCCCAAAGGAAAATAATAAAAAGAGCAAAAGATAGGTTTGTTCTCAGAAGGAACTAAAAGTGTGTTAGCTCGCTAAATTACATCACGAAAAGAAAGATAAATAAGAGATAAGAATAAATGAACACAGAAAATATAGAGAAAGTAAGGAGGAAAGGAAAAACGAAGTGAGGAGAAAATTAAAGAAAAACATATAAAGGAAAAAGGAAAGAATAAGAAAAATGAGAAAATGGATCAAATTGAACACGACATTTCGACGTGAGGTGAAACCACAAATGATCATGGTGACGAGACAAATGCCTAATATCCTGCCTAGCACTTTTACAAATATGCTTGAAATCTAATAAAAGGCCTCGTCTCTGTCCACCGAGCTAATCGTTTATATTGGCCATTACAGGAAGGAACACTGACAGCAGTTCTTAGGTGTAATTAAAACTGATTCATTTGTAGTAACAGATGAGAGAAAACACGGCTAAGCTTGGACGAAGAACGCCAGCGATTCTCCTGCATACCATGTATAACAGCACGGCGTAGCGTCGTCTAATAAATGTAACATTTGTAGTTTTACTTGTTCTTTGTATGAGGTGCGTGGAATACATAAATAGCTAAGAGGTCGTCTCTGCCTGTTGTGGCACAATACATCCATAAATTGCTTACAATATTCCGAAAAAGAATATAAAAATTTATTACTTCCTCTTGTCCAACGAGGTCGGACACGCTCGGAGTTCCACCCAGACTTTTAATTCAATGGGTGATGGAGGGACTCTAACACCATGCAAAAAGCTGCAGCAGCCTGATGCTGACCACTCAACTCCATCTACTGCTGATGTTAAGAACGAGTGTAACTACCTATTTATCTACTCCCACTTCATGTCTTCGTGTCGGGCATAGGGACAAATTTACCCTTTGCATGTACCATAAAAAGTACGAAGTACCAAAGAAATCCTTTGGAAAAAATCTCTGAAGAAATAAACTTGTGTCCTCTGTATAATGCTAGCACTCCTTCCTTGACACATGGTTCTTCCCGGAAAGTAGACACTTTCTCAAGAAACCCATTTTTAAGGCCGAATATGAAGGCGCATTTTTGTTGCCATTCAAGCGAGCCATATATTTCTAATTAGTCCACACAGAACATTTTCTGTTTGTCAGAATGTCAGGCTATGCTTGTCATTTCTTCTCTCCACCCCCACCCCCACCCCCCCGACACCAAATAAAATCTCATTTACCACCAGATGGCAGCAATAAAAGGTAGTGCAACAGCACTCGACTCAGTTGTTGTCAATGTGTCGACCATTGCTGGAAAAGTGTTTGCCGCTAGGTCACACAGCGACACTGCTTATTCCATACAGCCATTGTTGAAACTTCGAAGGAAGCCGTACCCAGTCGTATAAAAGCCTAATTAGCATTCAGAGGGCAAAACAAGAGCGATCTCCATTCAAATAACATACAGCAGAACAACAGTGTCTGCAGTTCACCGACACAAAGCAGCTTAATCTATTATCAACATTTGTTACCTGATATTATTTGTTACTTTACCTCTTTTCCATATATTTGTGTTTGTAGTTAGACTCCTCACCCAATATTGTGCGGGTGATAAAAGCGAGAAGAATGAGATGGGCTGGGCATGTGACGCGCATGGGTGAGGAGAGGGGGGTGTACAGGGTCTTGGTGGGGAAACCGGAGGGAAGGAGACCACTGGGGAGACCTAGGCGTAGATGGGCGGATAATATTAGGATGAATCTCCAGGAAGTGGGATGT
>Ga0123357_10008578_pt1 | contig 12786 bp, 10 predicted proteins | sample TergutEmb28metaG_FD_89873 | JGI IMG/M metagenome (GOLD analysis project Ga0123357, IMG submission 89873) | Embiratermes neotenicus P4 segment gut microbial communities from Petit-Saut dam, French Guiana - Emb289 P4 | ecosystem: Host-associated > Arthropoda: Insects > Digestive system > Gut ... | reverse complement strand
TTCCTATAAAAGTCGAAACATGTAGTAAGAATATTAATTGTTGCTTTTAGCAAACTGTGTTGTGTAAGACTGTTTTAATATATAAATATATCTATATACACAACGTGATGGAATACACAAATACTCACAAAATACGTTAATACAATGTGTGACCAGAAGGAAGAACTGGTTAAAATTAAACCTTGTGGTACATACAGGAACCGCTGGGACTTAAACATTCAAAACCATGTCGTTCGAAGGGTAGAAGTTCATGATAATGACAAAGAACAGGCTCGCTAAACCGGCAACTCGCGGGGCAACATGATGCCCGTGAAGACATTTGAAAAGATAAAACGTCATTTTAACTATTTCTCTGGCAAAGCCGAGATAGAAGGCCAAATCAGTTTTAAAAACTGAAGAGCTGTCTATTTATGGAGACGCACATTACTTTAATAATTATTCTTTAAGGATATTCTAAAATAGCGTCACCTTATCCTACGTTATGAATTGCATCTCTTTTATAAATATTTCCTATTATTAAATGAATATTTTTGTATCCAAGTATGTCTAGAAAAATACACACGTGAAACCGTGAATATAATTATTCATTTTTATTTTATACATTAAAATGAATGTTGCCCGCAGGCCGATGAAGTTTTGTCGAAGTTGCCCGCACTACATACAATGTTGAGTGGGTCTGAACCAGAACTATTTCTTTATTGTTGGTTACTGTTGGTATCGTGTACAGTAAAATGGGCAGTAATGTTAATGTGATTATTAGTGTTTTGTTTGATGGCGAGAATATTTCGTTTGAGGCTAGTCTTGTTATGTATATAAATAGTACCAGTATCCCTCCAATTATAATTATGAATAGGATATATGAAATCAAAATCTTTTGTATGTTGTTCCTCTCATCAGATGGATATGATACACACAGAATATTTTCGAAGCTGGCTCTGTTTCTGTCATCAGAAGCCAGTAAGTTTGCCTGCACTATGCGACACTCATAATCAAGGCGCACTGCTTTGTGAAATATGACACATAATAACTGACGACGAACATTCACAAAGATGCTAAATTTGTTCTGATTATGTAAAACCGGGATATTATATATTAATGTTAAATATGTGCGTTGATCCTTTTAGGGAAAGAGATAAATTCCTTTCATATATGCAACAAGATAGTGCAGTAGTATTTTGACAAGTGACCGTCATAAATCTAGGTTCAGCCATCCTGCTATCCCCTGCAAACTTTGAGCTAGTGATGTGAGAACTACAATTGATTTTGGGAAGTAATGCCTTGCGAGCTGGTACAAATTTAATAAAGATTAGCAAAATCTACTACGTTCAAATTCATATTATTTTACTCAGGAAATTGAAGGAGTTTCCTCCGCAACGCTGGTAAATTGCTACGAGACTACATGGCATCACGTGCCAGCAGACAACAGTTTCCCTGTAACAGTTTATTTCTCTCAGATTTAGTTTAATCTATAGCTCTTATTTAACCATAGCAGCCCCTCCCAATTTATCTGTTGCAGATTTCCCTATCACATTTTTTGTTCATTTATCTTTTCTCTATACATATTACGGGCCTTCATATAGTTATCCTCTTGAATTAAATCCCCCCCCCCCCACCTGACAAGTGCAATTAAGAACCTTCTCATACGTAATTTTCTCCTTTCTGTTCCTTGCTGTCTCTCAGGTATAAACGTTAGTGCAGAAGTCCCTTCTCTGACGCCCTACAATTATGTGACTGATCAAACTCAGCATCCATACAAATAGCATGAAGAATGTTATAGTACTGTTTACATAAACGTTGTTGATAATTTTAATGCCGTTGCTAGTTAACTCGGATAATACAGAGTGGAAGGATTTGATGACAGTGAATAATGAATTTGGAGGGATGTGGAAGGAAGCGGTAGTGGCCTAAGTTTATGTACATAGTATTCCAGCATTGTGTTTGAGAATAGGGTGCTGCGAAGAACATTTGGGCCTGAGAGGGACGAGGTAAGAGAGGAGTGGAGAAAACTACATAATGAGAAGCTTAACGATCTGTACTGGTCACCAAATATTATTCGGGTGAACAAATCGAAAAGAATGAAATGGGCGGGGCATGTAGCACGTATGAGGGGAGAGGAGAGGTGTATATGGGGTTTATGGTGGGGAAACCTGAGAGAAAGAAGTTGACTTGGAAGACTCAGGCGTTGATGGGAGGATAATATTAAGCTGGACTTCAAGGAGTTGGATGGGGGGACATATACTGGATTGGTCTGGCTCAGGATAAGGGCAGGTGGCGGGCACACTTGTAAATGCGGTAATGAACCTTCGGGTTACATAAAGTGCGGGGAATTTCTTGACTAGCTGAGAACCGGTTAGCTTCTCAAGGACTATGCTCCATGGAGTACGGTATAGTACAGAGTATTCCAGCGCTTATCTGGAGAAACAGCGAAGTAGAAAAGAAAACTTCGGAACAGTCGGTGTCCCGTGTAAGACCACATAGAGTCAGTTCCGAATACACGTCATGAGCCTTAGCATCTCAACACAGGTAGGCACACACACATATTTTATTAGGAGCTTTCGCAAAATTGTGCTTCATCAGGTCTGTTCGTCTGTCTGTCCGCATAGAATAACTGGGCTCCGACTGGACGGGTTTTCACGAAATTTAATATTTTAGGATTTTTCGAAAATCTGTCGGTAAAGGTGAAGATTGATTATCATCTAAACAGAATAAAGCTTACTTCAAATTAACACATATGCACATTTATATAATATCTCGCTCAGTTCTTCTTAGAATGAGAAATATATCAAACAAAAGTTGTAGGGAAAATCAAAACACACATTTTAGGTTCAATATGGTTTCTCCGAAAATCGTGCTGTTTATGAGATAATGTGGAAAAAATTGTACAGCCGGACAGGCCACAGATGTCAACATAATAGGACGCGTGCGCTTTCAATACTGGATAACTAAGACTACAGACACACACTCAGAATATGTAATAATTTTTGCTTTTCTACGACAACAATAGCCTACGCGATGCGCCTCAGTGCTCTGTTTTACGTAAATTGCCTCACTTGTGTTATAGTGTGGTTTTCAGTGAGAAGGCGGGATTAAAAAAAAACATTCTAAATGAATCTCAGGATGCAGAACTCCTCGAAATGCATTTTACATGCAGCAGCCACTTAAGAAACTCATTCTCTCTAACGCAGTGTTTCTCAACATTTGTGAGACCGCGGCCCGGTAAATTCTTTTTTCATAAGACGAGGGCCCGGTCCCAACAAATTTACTCGTAAATACCTTTCCATTTTTTTTAAGTTCAAACATTAAACTAACGTAAGTATTAATAATTAATTATGGCATAATCATAAATAGTATTAGTACACTTATGTATACGGTGTGGCATGTTGACAAATATAAAACTACATTTAAATTAATTATCAATCACTGGACTAATAAAATCTTGTAGCATATTGTAGTTTCCTCAGGCCAACATCTGGGTCTGAGTTTTTCGACACATTCACGAATATTATTCTCCTCAGAATATTTCCATTATAAAACATTTATTCATGAAAATTGCTTAGAAAACTAAAATGACAAATTGCAGGAGAATCTCTCGCGGTCCGGTATAATTGATGCCAGGGCCCGGTACCAGGCCGCGGCCCGGCGGTTGAGAAACACTGGTCTAACGGACTGGCAATAGCCTATGGTTCATAAAAATATATTTATACTTGCCACTTTTTTTTTTATTGGCGCGACACCCCCCAGTGGGCCAGGGCTTCCTCATTCACGAGGTTTCTGGATCACACATAACGACACAACACATTCGGTAGAATCCTCCGGACGAGTGCTTAGCTCGTCGCAGAGACCTCTACCTGACACACAACACTCACAACAGACAAATATCCATGCCCCCGGTGGGATTCGAACCCACAATCTCAGCAGGCGATCGGCCGCAGACCTACGCCTTAGACCGCGCGGACACTGGAATCGGCTTATACTTGCCCCTGGCGTGCATTAATTCGCCTCGGCAAGTGGACTGTACTTACTGGTGCTCTGGTGGAGAGGACCCAAGAAATTAATACACTCTTCGATTTATTTCAGGTATATGTCGACATTAAGGGCAGCACATTAAAAGGCCATCATTTTTTATTGACAAATATCGTTTGTATATTCCCGCAGCTATTCCAGTGCACAAGTTGTCAGGCCGCTGGTTGTGCTACCGTATACGATAAGCGAGCTATACTGAAGTGACAAACGGCACTGTCCCTGCCTAAGGTACACAAGTCTAAGTTTCTTTGCCGTTCGAACCCTTCAGCTCGTGGGTTCACATCCTTTTCGGGTCATCAATGTAACGACAATTATTTATGTTCTCTGCCCTACGTAGACAAAACATTTCTGAAGGAGAAATTCTCTGTAAATGCATTCTTAAGAAGTGTCTAAATGATATACTCTTGCACAACATAAATTGAATTGAAAGAGTAAGTAAAAAAAATGCATTTTAATAGAAGGAAATGAATAATGTGTTAACTTGCTATTGTAGTTTCTAAAGAGCATGTAGAAAATATAAACCTCAAATTATGAGCACATTAATTCTCTATGTGGAAATAGGCTACACAGGAAGTAAATTCTGAGATACAACAACCCTCTGCATCCACTGTTCACTCCTTTCCTTCAATCTGCGTTCCGGAAACCAAAAGAGCATTATGAGATTTGGTACAGTTGCTGAGTGTCAGCGGCCGCGCTGGGAAAAGGGGGGCTATTAGCGGCACGTGAGCTTTGTAAACGACAGAGCGGTACATGTCCTCCTGACACCGACCGGGCTGTTGGGTCAGGGTGCTGGCTAATGTAAGGGGGATGTCAGCCTGCCTGTCTGCCGTGGGAGTGATTTGTCAAGCCCACTCGATGTTAACAATGTGCTTGTGTTGAGGAGGGTGACAAATGGAAACTCAACGCTCAGTAAGAGATAGTATCATAAACAGCAAAGCCGCCACCAACCGGTCATCGACGTCTTGTATTTAAAGGTAAGAAGATCGAGTCAATACGATCATGCACTCCCGATTTAAGTCTCTCATTGGTATGACTTTATGATGTTTTCTTTAAACTAATTGCATAACGTGGACGCAGAATATAAATGTTCACCTATTCTCTTATTTCGTCCCAGAAACTACTACAACAATTTTGATAAAAGCTTCTGTAAGTGTTCGATAAACGTAAAGTTATGCCTATCCTAATCAAGCATTTTTGTATTCTGACATAAATACAGAATACGTATTACCTATGTCCTTACATAAAGCCTAGATTTCATTATTATAGGGGATTTTTCCACCATGTATTTTCCTGTATTGACCCACACTTTCTTACAAGTATTTTCCGTTCAAAGGATCCAACGGCCTTTTTCACCTTCTTGGGAGAACGCTTAATCTTCGCTTGCACAGCATAAGGTACTTCTGATTATGTTTCCATATGTTCTTATTTTAGTGTTACTATAACACAACAGCGAAAAATGGGCTTTGTTGACTGCAACAATGCGCCTTTGCAATAGTATAAAATCACTGATGGTGTTGGTCAATACGAACCCATAATGTTTAAATGCTTTCGCTCTTTTGAATTTACTCCGTCTCACAGTGAAGCAAGTGGTAGCACACCCGTTTGTGGACGATCGTGTCATTCCCTCAGGCTTTTCCTCATTTACTTGCCGCCCCACCGATCGAGCTAAGTTCTTCTATACTTCCTGCATTGTTGATAGTGTACTTACCAGAATGTCGAAGTCGTAAACATGCCCTTTACCACGCTCTCTGGTACAGTAGGTGTCATCGATATCTACTGCATTCTGTCTGATTTCCCAGTCTTATATTAGTTTAAATATCATCGTGGCCAAACCGTCGCCTCACTTTAATCCACTATGTTGTTCAAATACTTCGCCGTGCCTCCCCATAGGCCTACTGTCAGCTGTGCCATCGCTGCCGACGTAGCCATTCCTATTTCTACCGGCCTAACGGTTTATGGTTCCCTTGGATTTGCCTTATAAAGCTGGTATTTCATACATCCTGCGCCTTTTTATTATATATATATATATATATATATATATATGCATATCATAGGCTAACCTGAAATGTTTAAGTAAAACAATTTATGCTATATATATCTATCAATGGCTATCCTGAGATATTAAAGTAACACACTTTTTAGCACTGTCGTAACTTAGGGGGATCTAAAATAAAACCTGTAGAGCTAATTTGACTTACCTCGATGCCATCCAACATAACCATTACTACATACGAATCTACAATCGACATTGATAAATTTTATTGACATACCCATCTTCTCCATATTGGCATGCTACGCGGTTATACTTCTTAAAAAATTTTAAAACTTTTATTTGAAAAATATTTCGACACGTTTCACATTCGTACCATCTAAATGGTCACCTGTTGTTACTGTTGCAACACCATACGTTGTTCTATCTTACACAATTCTGGAACTCCCTCTTACCGCAAGAGTTTTGAAGAAGAGAGGTAAGACACAAAAATGTGGAATGGAAGTTTCTTTATTTTCAAGAAATTAACACCAGGACTCTATGAGAAACTTCCGGCCTGACAGGTGCTGTCACGTGCCTACAGAAGGACGGATAGTACTAGAGGGATAACCGAAGCTACCATATTTATGCGAAATTTATTAGAAACGTTTACTTTTGTAACTAGCTGGATTCCAGCTCATATATCTGATTTCGCAATATGAGGGACTATACTGTTTTATTTCAATCATCCTTTGGTAACGAAATTTAAAAACTGCCCGACGACTGCATAGGCCGGGCGATCTGAGGTTCTCAAATTCAGAGGCCCTGAGATCGAATCACGGTAGCAGGAATGGACGTTTTGTCCGCCTTTCATCCTGTTATTCTGTAGAGATAAAGACATTTCATTGGTCCACGTTCTAAAAAAATTCAAATTTTATAGATAAACATTGGATTCACCATTTCCGAATTTATTTTGAGTTTAAAATGACTTTTCCCAGAATTTCTAGACAGTTGGCACATTAAGGTGACAAAGTTGACAGAACTAATCACCGGCCGCCTTTACACCAAGAAGATACCCCCAGTAATGATTTCTGTTTCAGGGTAAGTAGAACCCAGGACCATATCGCGAATTCACTTGGAGTCGAATCCGCGACTCTCGGGGTGGTAGCGCAGTGCTTTAACCACTGCGCCACCGCGCACCCCTGTGGGGGAGCTGAAGGGGAAATTAATCTATCCTGAAAATATAAACACAGCATTACTGAAGTAAGCGTACGTGTGCGAGACCAACAAATCTCATCCTTTCGGCCGAGAGGTATGACTAATGAGTTCCGTATCAGCTTCGTCTTCGATTGTCAAATGGGTCAACTGTCAGTCAGCTACCATCCTAAAGGATGTATACTGTAATCGTCTGTTCTTCAAAACAGCTGAGAATACTGGGGAGGTTTTAGAGGAACAGTCGCACATTTCTCAGTTCCTGTGCATTAGAGGGTCATACTATCTCAATCCCACGGTGTCAAGGGTCAAGACCATAGTCACTACAACCATCAAGAGAACAAGAAGAATAAGAGATTTCAAAATAGAGAGCCATCTAAATTGTTTCATAGGACTTCTATTTCTGAAATCGTAAGAATTTCAGGACTGTTCTACGAGCAACTTAACATTATGCACATTAGTGACTACTCATCAGCATAGGTAAAACGACTTAGTGTTACGCTTAATATCTTACGTACTCTCTGTTGTAATATAGTGTTGGTTTTTATACTGTTGAAACAGATAACATTCAAACTGCTATTAAAAGAGATAAAAACTGGAGTGTTTGGGTTGTCGAATGTAGTTTATATGCACCCTGTTGAATGGGACCACTCGGAAGCCAACCCTCGTATGACATACAATTTTATCCATTCAACAGGGTGCATATAAACTACATTCAACAACACAAATACACCCCATTTTTACCTGTTTTAACAGCGGTTTGAATTTTATGTTTTAACAATATATAAATAAACACTGTATTATAACAGAGAAAACTTAAGATATTAAGATACTAACACCAAGTTGTTTTATCAATAAAATTTAATAATTTATTGTATATTTTATTTGTAATCTCTGACAGACTCTGACGATGGCCGCGAGTATGACAGAAACATGTTCAAGATTAGCAATATGCAATAAAATACATTTCACCAAAGTGCATTCGTTGGTTTACTATATATATTATAATTTATTGCACGAGTATGGAACATGTTAAACATAAACAGTAATTTAAGACACGAAACAGCACGCTTCCGCATCAAGTAAATCTGTAATATTATAATAAAATATAGATCTAACTACCAAATACGTAAAACATACACAAGTTTTTTATTAGTGAATTAATGTCCGTCTGTCTGCAATGCTGAAGTTTTACGGTAAAATCTAATTTCTTGTAAGAAATAACATTTGCATGAAATGGAGGTTTAGGCTACATGGTGGTGAAGATTGCGATCTTATGGGTTATGTTACCGTGCATTTTGTTATATGAACCACATTTACAGTAAAAACCCAGAAGGTCACAGTCCACAGAATGAAGTTAACTGCGAAAGAACGGAACTATCGTTATATATGATGGGCAATTTCTTAACGACAGAAAATTTACCGTTAACGTCATTGGTTGTGCTAAAATATTACAGACAGTCTATTCACAACGAACAAACTGTGAATGTTTACTCAGTGTTAGTAAAAATGTACAGAAATACAGTTTGTTACTAAACAAGCTGATGGTTAGATATGGCATTAACGTTATTCACTGACCTTTGGTTATCCAGAAGTTTCTATTCTGCTCTAAAGAACTGGCAAAATGACGTATAACACACATAATGATCACACATTTTAACACGCACAAACACTTTACTTCACACAAGATCATCACGCATACATAAAACACCTGTAACAACACGTGTTACACACAATCAAATGTAACCACTGCGTTAAGCACCAAGCGGAGCCCACACAAGCAGCAGAAGCAGCAGCGAGCCGTCTGCATTACGTCTACTCCACGCCGCGGCCAGAGGCAAACTGCGCCTCGCCTGCCGTCACTCGCACCGCGATGATCCAGCAGACCGCGCTCCAGTGTTGTGATGACAGTTATACAAGAACCGACATACAATAGGACCCATAATTGCCTTTTAGTCAATGGACTTTTCGTACCGTATATCTTGGGCACGGGAAAAGCTTTTGTGTGCACCACAACCCCCTCCCCAACCCCTCCGTCCCACTGCCACCCCTTTTCCCGTGGCAAGTGATTTTGAGCCTTATGGAAAATACCACGTAAGTTATCCTCTGCAAAGATGGCAGTAGTTGTGTTGACGTACACAGCATGTTTGTTGTACAGAAAACCATATGCATCAATGATTTCAATTACACTCGCCAACGACTTTAATTACAGGCATCCATTGATTTTAATTTAACGTTTTAAGTCCAGAAATGGCTTCGGTCTCTGATTCTCGTATTTATCAAATACCGTGAAGGATTCTGAGGGGAGCGTGTAACGATATTTTATTGTATTCAAAAAGAAAGGCAATTTTCTCCTAACATTTTCATTGCAAAGGAAAATCATGCTGGTTCTACGAATTTCTCTTTACAATATCCGTCACTAGAGCGAGCAGAAGGTAACCGAACGCACGAGTCAAGGTTAGTGGCGTGTTCTTCGTGACAGTCAGCAACACAGGTGGGCTCTGAAGTGAGCGTCCCAGCCGGGGAGGGAGTGGAGTAGAATAACAGAACAGTCAAATGCGCCCAGTTTTTTATTTATACATAATTCTGTTCCGCTGATAAACAGTACACAATTTAAAATGTATCCCTAATAACCAGTGTATAATTTAAAATTTATCGTCGTATTTGAACAGGATTTTGGATTTAAAATTTGCACAACATTTCGTAACACGTTAAATTTTATGACGATGATTTGATAGCCCATTGGCCCATCCATTTATTGGTTATCTGACACTTCTCATTCATTATATTTACAGCTATCCTCCTTATCTTGAGGTCGCATCTTACACTCACAAAGTAAGCGAGCCCCTTGTCGTGGTGATAGGTACAGCAGTAACATTTATTTGTTTGTGTGTGTCGAGCTGTTTCTGTTATCGGCCACTTGGCTGTTGATTCAGCTTCTTAATAGACAAGAACTGAATTGAAAAAGTAATTAAATGGAATTATTAGTACTAATTTTTACTTTCCTTGGCACGTTGATTGACTAGAATAAATGTTCATGAGTTCAATGAGTTCATTCGAATAAGTATCGACCAATTAAAGAGAAGATACACAATAGGAATTTTGTTCTACATTCGACTTTACTACTACGAAAAAAGTTTCCATATATTATAACCAGATATAATTTCATGTAATTAGTACAATTATATTAGTTTCCACATATTAGTAAAGTATTTGAAGCACACAAGGAAAATTTTACTGTTCGGAACACGCACAAGGTTAGAGTGATTTGAATAAATGTTAAACATCTGCCACTCAAGAAAACAAGTTCATCAAAATCCCCCAAAATATTCTAGCAGTAAAAAGCCAAGTTCTTCTATATAGACCGCAGCTACTTGTAGTGGCACAATTCCCATTTGTGTCGCATGAACCCTAACTGTACATACTTGTTCACTATTTTGGTTACCCCTGCATTCTGTGTCCAACCTGCACGAATCCGAACACATGTCTCCCGCCTTTCAGTTTTCTGCTTCCCTCGCCCAGAGACAGAGTTAACAAGGGCAAGCAGTGTTATATGATATTTAAACAAGGGAATAGGATGATAGCATTCGTCATATTTATGCTTAAAATGTCAACATTTCTACAGACATAATAATAATAATAATAATAATATGGCGAAGGAAGAGGATGCATGGACTGTTCCCACTTACTGTAGGCAAAGGCGAAAAAATGGTGGAAAATGAAGAGTCATCTCGATGGCTAAAATTTGGAGACATCAAAGGTGAAACAGAAAGTAAAATAGTGGCAGTTCCAGGCCAAGCAATTAGTAAAAACTACATTAAAAATAAAATTTTGAAGGTTCTGTAAACAACATGAAGAAACTATTAACCTCCTGACCTCAGGATGCCCCATATGGCGAAAAATAATTACTTAATGAGACCCGAAGGAGTTGGTGCACATTACTGTACTCAATATGCAAAGCACTGGACACCTAAAGGACAGACGAATGGTATACACACACACACACACACCACACAACACATACACACACAAACACACACACACACTACACACACACAAACACACACACACCACACACACACTACACACACCACACACACACATACACACACACACTACACACACACATAAACACAACACCACAAACACACACCACACAAACACACACACACACACAACACACAAACACACACCACACACATACACACACCATACACACACACACACATACTACACACAATACCCAAACCGCTATGTAAATATGCAGATGTGACGGTGCTATGAAATGAAGGGGTACGTAGATAGAGGAATTATAGAAATAGACCAGATATAATAATAAAAACAATAAAAGAGAAAACATGCATACTGATAGATGTTGCAATACCAGTGCAGAGAAATGTCGTGCAAAGGAAGGGGAAAAGAAATTAAATAGAGGGGTTTATATATAAAGATATACCGAATGTGGAACGTGAAATGTATGACTATACCGGCATTAACTGGAGCCACCAAAATAGTAACAAAGGGTTTAAGGAAAAATTTGGAAGACATAGAAGGAAAACATTCAGCAGATCCAATACAACAGACAGCTATACTTGGAATATCACACATAATACGCAAAGTACTGCAGTTTGAGATCTGAGACATGAACGGTGGGATCACCGTTGGTTCAAGAAAAGTACCGGGGAGAAAAAGTCTGTGACAAGAGATACATAATAATAATAATAATAATAATAATAATAAGGTAAAAAGGTAAAATTTTCCCGTTACAGGCCCGGTGTGGTCCAGAGAGTGGGTAGAGGTATATCTCTACTCTTCCACGACCGTGGCACTAGAAAGGGGTGAGTGGCCAACAGCACGCCCCGGCCGCACTTTACCCCCGGGAAAGACCCGGTACCCATTTTACAGGAGGCTGGGTGGACCTCAGGGCCGGTCTGGACAGGCGGAAAATCTCGTCCCCATTGGGATTCGATCCCAGACCGTCCAACCCGTAGTCAGTCGCTATACCGACTGAGCTACCCGTCCCACAATACTACTTCTGCTACTACTACAACTACTACTACTAATAATAACAATATAACTGTACTTATGAAGAAAAGGACTAAATAAAGGGAATTTTCTGTTTATTAGAAAAATGTAACACCTAAAGCAAGACGTATCTTTCAACCACTTCGTCCGTTGTTCCAACCATAGTGCTTAGTATTCTACTGTAACCTGCAAATCAAAACGTTATGTTCTAGTACCACCGCCGCGTCGCCACTAGTATATAAAACCATCTCTGACTGTCTGCTGAACAAAGTGCACTAACTTCCGAAACGTTGTATGTATCAAATGTATAAGGCACAACACAATATTAATTGGGCTAAAAAAACTAAAAAAGCGCAAAAAATCGCCCACAAGATTTCTTTTTTACAAAATAAACTGAACGTCTTATAACGTATACTTACTTAATCCAAGGAGCAGAGTCCTTCTTGAGAAGCTAACTGGTTCTGCAGCTAGTCAAGAAATTCCCCGCACTTTATGGAACCCGAAAGTTCATCACCCTATTCACAAGTGCCCGCCATCTGTCCCTATCCTGAGCCAAC
>Ga0123357_10008577_pt1 | contig 12786 bp, 7 predicted proteins | sample TergutEmb28metaG_FD_89873 | JGI IMG/M metagenome (GOLD analysis project Ga0123357, IMG submission 89873) | Embiratermes neotenicus P4 segment gut microbial communities from Petit-Saut dam, French Guiana - Emb289 P4 | ecosystem: Host-associated > Arthropoda: Insects > Digestive system > Gut ... | reverse complement strand
AGGGGCGACTGGGACTATTTCAAAATCATTCAGAAAATACGTGAGCAACATACCAGGAAAACATGAAGTCAAGGAACTACAGAAAACAGCCATATTGGGCACTGCACACATACTTCGGAAAATACTAATGTAAAAATACAATAGATTCAACACTATTACTAACGATATAAGCACCATGAATAGTAACAACAGAACAGCTGCAACACTGTATTCCCTAGGGACATAGTATGTCTTACGAATATGAGTATAAATACCCTTCATAAAGGAGACGATTATCATATAATAATAATAATAATAATAATAATAATAATAACAGATAATTTTTAACATTAGGAAATTAGGCTATTTGAGATGTGCTTGTGTGAGGCTGTGTTGCCCAGTACGGTAACGGTACGTGCTGCAAGGATCGACGGGTGGTACACGGCGACGTTTTGGTGTGCTGCAACTGCGATCAGACGTGTGGCGAACAGCTGTCATGATAGGGGAAAGGTAAGGTGGTGAGCACTACGTCTTGTGGTAGCTTGCCGTGCATAGTGCCCTGATGAATGTGAGTTACCAACTGTAATGTGCTAATTACCACAACCACTGAAGTCTCCAGAAATAGAACTCCAAGGTTCAGCACCGCCAGCATAAAAGTCCCCCACTGGACACGAACCTTTTTTTTTTATCCACCTCTTCGTCTTCAAACTTATCCCCCTCAAGTATATCATAATGCTATCTCCAGTCTCCTTGTCCTCTTACTTCAGCCGTTTTTCTCCGCATTACCGTTGGGCTGGAGCCATGCTGCCATCCTTGTGTGTCGCTGAGCGACGGTTAATCACTTTTTCGTGGTGACATGTAAAGTGAAAGATTGCCTAAGGCACTTAGCAGGGCAGCCTTTCAGCCTTGTATCCAACAATAACTTACAACTTGTAACCGTCGGATTATGTCCAATCAGTAATAGTATAGAATTATTTCAAACACTTTAAGTGACTCAAACCTATAGCACACTCGCGCACTGCTTTTGCGTCGGTGGCGATGAGTATTAAGACAGTAATACCAGTCAGTCGGTATCAGTCACATACTTATGTACCTTGTATTTCATTCAGTCAGGTAGGTGCGCAGTTAATTCTATTCGCTTGAAGGTGAAGGGGCACGCGGTGGCGCAGTTGGTTGAGGCACTGCGCTACAAGCCGGAAGGTCGCGGGTTCGATTCCCGATGGTATCATTGGAATTTTTCATTGCCGTAATCCTTCCGGCCGAACTACGGCCCTGGTGTTAACTCAGCCTCTAACAGAAATGAGTACCATGAATATTTCCTGGGGGGTAAAGGCGGCCGATGCGTAGGGCTGACAACCTTACCACCTTCATTTGCCGTTTGTCTTGAAATCTGAGAGCCTGAACCTCCTGGAACCCTCAGGACCTGTCCAGGCCTGTACAGGGATTACTTGACCTTTTACCTTGAAGGTGAAACGGACGGAGGATGAAGTCACGGCTTGCCTTACACAATTATTCATGGACTTTATCGCAACTTGCACTGTATACTTCATGGTGCCCAGACACAGACTTTCGCTTCTTTGTAAATCGGTTACGCGTTCTTTGCTGTGTGTGCCTACCGATGACCATGTCCGAACTCGGGATCCGCAGAACGGATGTCAACGAAAGTTGCTACGAACGTTATGGCATTGCAGATTTCAAATACGTACATCTTTATTTCCTGCAATCAGTAATAGCACCGTGGCGGGGGCACAAACTTCTGAGGCGGAACATGTAAGCGCTACTGTCGAATTGCTGTAACCTCGACCGCAGTAACGACAATAACTAAAAAACGAATTTTCTTATCTGCAAGTACAAGGACATAAAGCAGGATTCCTCCAGTCCGGCACCCTCATACGACGGAACATAAGAGTAACGTAGACATGCTGCAGTGTTCAAAAATGTTAAAAGTGCAAAGAAGCGTGCACCTGTTCCCGTCCGCAATCCCTTCGTGCCAATAAGGGCCATTGCTGTGCTTAAAAGGGCCAAGTCATCTCGACCAAGAACAGTGTAGCTCATTAAGCAAAAACGACGTTAATTGCACCTCAATCGATAGTGACACGGCAAACTGTGATCCGCAACCTTGCACAGCACACGAAACGTATTCCGTGTTTACCTTAGCATTTTTGCTTTTCATTCATACTGTCCCATCAGACTGCTTCTTGGAGAGCTAACAGTTGTTTATCTACTCAAAGAATTCGCACCTTTTATGGAATCTGAAGAGCAGTGTCGTCTTTCCACGATATCTGTTGACAGAATGTCTACATTCGGTGATTGTCGCTCGGCAGGTTCTGGGTTCTCGACCGAGAGACCAGCTCTTCTTACAGACCTATCATGTTTGTCATCACTCTTTCCAAGTGCTTGCCATTCCACCGGCTGTCTTGGTTTTACCTGTACAGGGTTATTCGAAATGATTATCGGAGTTTTAACAACTTGTCATACAAAATACACTTGAGATAGGAGTATATGTATTTTTCTATTTAATAGAACAACACTCCAAGTTTTTGTTACATACCTTATAGGTGCTCTATATATGCACCCTTTGTGATTGTACAAACATCAATACGATAATCGAGTTCGTTCCAGACTGTTTGTAGCATGTCAGCGGTGATTATCGATTATCGTGTTGATGTTTGTAGAATCACAAAGAGTGCACATATAGAGCACCTGTAAGGTATGTAACAAAAACTTGGAGCGTTGTTCTATTAAATGAAAAATACATACACTCCTATCTCAAGTGTACTGTGTATGACAAGTTGTTAAAACCCCCGACAATCATTTCGAATAATCCTGTACTTACCAATCACCCCTCCCATCGACAGTACATTATTTGTGTTATATCGTAATGCGTCGTTAAACAATCTCAAGAAACACATGGTGTCACACACCTGGTTTGTGTTCCGAAGATCCTTCAGACTGAGTGTCTTGACTGAGCGTTTCAGTGATTTTCCTCAGTACCTCACTAAGTATACTGATAAAAGTCCTATTTTAAATTCTGTTACAGCCTTTACACTTATGTTCCTGTGACCGTGCATCGTGAGCAAAGCGTGAAGAGAGAATACCAACAAGATGCAACAATTCAGATGTTTATTGTCAACTTCAGATGTTCATTATTAACTACTTCACGCTTTGGTTACAGCCTTTACACGTATGTTCCTGTGACCGTGCATCGTGAGCAAAGCGTGAAGAGAGAATACCAACAAGATGCAACAATTCAGATGTTTATTGTCAACTTCAGATGTTCGTTATTAACTACTTCACGCTTTGGTTACAGCCGTTTATTCCCGCGTCCTTCTCAAACAATTATTCATTAATCATCCTTTAAATCGACGTTACATAAAGTCAAATGCTGACAACCTCGCTAAATAAAGCACAAATAAATACACAAATATCCAGTCATGTTGTTAGTGTCGCTGAGAGGATTTTAAAGTACCAAGGTCAGATAATACACAGTGATATGCTTTCTCGTAACGAACTTGAAGAAAATCTATTGATTCCGCACATAACTTGTTCATTACATTCAGATATGGGACATCAATGGAACGAGTCCTCTGCGGGGTATCGGCCGATTAATACGGTTTCGTAACTGCCGAACGCTACTCATCGTAGTCTTCTTGGGCACTGATCCGCAACTGGTCTGCATTTTATTTTTTCTGTCAGTTGCTCTACGTATATTGGGGTCCAGGCTTATAACATCGTGAATCCAGTTAGTTTGCCTAACTACACATGACTCCAGGTACCAGAGTCTTTCTTTAGAAGCTAACAGTTGCTCGGCTAGTCAATAAATTGCTCACCGACGTGCAAAAGCAGCAATTTTTGGTCACTAAAACACCTCCCCCCCCCACCCTTTTTACTCGCCTGGTTTGGCTCTTTGTGATTTCTTCATGTTTCCGGGAATGAATTCACATCTACTACGGCTTCGTTTTCAGGATTTCCCTGAAATTCAGGAACAATCGCCGACCGTCCAGCACTCCGATATCAAGAGACAGTTCCAGCAGTGGTCGAAACGCTGGATCTATTGCTAAAAACTCGCGAAGGTACAACGATCGCTAACAAAGGTAAGTCTATATTTCTTTACAGACTCAGTCTTGGAAGCTCTGGATACGCCTTCTTATCTCAGTGCCTTGAACCGAAGTCCAGAGATGTATTGCAAGGCACACGAAGTCCACCTCGTTCCGCTACTGTCACGGAACGTCTGGCGGATGTTCTGTCGCTGTAGATTCTCCAGCGTGCTGATATATCATCATTACTTTAATGCTATCAGATCACAACCACGCTTCACGTAGTATCTGCCCCAGTTCTTACCACATTCTGAACAAAACGTTGTCAGAATGCAAATGTTAACTTCACCCTGTCTGTCAGTCCGCGCGTAACAACTACAAAATGAATATATTTAATGTTTGCCATCCCGAAGTATTTAACATATATGTAAATATACAATGATGTGTCAGTGTAATCTCTTTCAAATGTACCGGTTAAAGGTTTAGAAATAGGTATCCCGATTGTACAATAAGAACAAAACAACACATGCATTTTATACGTAGTTTTATAAAAAATGTAAGCGTTTGGGACCCCACAGCGCATTTTTAAACATTTTAAGTAAGGATCTGTTTTCTTAGAAGGGCCGGAAGATGATTCTATAAGAATTGAAACATGTTGCATAGTACAATAATAAACATAATAAAGTTTTGTTGTGTTTGACCGACACATCATTGTATATTTATATACAAAATGAATAGCCGGTTTTTATAAAACTTGACAATGGAGTGTGATACTGACGATTGTCCAGATTTTTCGGTTTTTGTTAGAATTGTACAAAATGGCAGTCACTTTACATGTGTGTGGAAATGTGGACGACCTAAGTTTCTGCGGGCGTATTGAATGTTGTCGGAGCGAAAAATGCTTGGACAGGGGCAAAACAAAAAAGCATCATTTGTGTCCAGCACATACAGCCTGAATATCTGATAGTTTGGGAGTTACAACAGGAGAAAAAACCAGACAAACATTTAATCTCCAGCACATTCTGCAATTGAACCAATCACAGCGATTAAAGGTGAGTTGTTGTGTTATGTACCTGTATGCGTACTGTATGGCTTCGTAGGTGTACTTTCACCGAATGCATAGAATGAAAGCGTATTTGGTAAACATTCTCTTTAGACATGTTTAAGTCCAGACTATACGAACTACATGTTACATATTTTGGTTCGGATCTGTCCAACTTGACTCCCGCTTTACACAAAATTAAAAACTCAGTTCTCAAAAACAGCTCGTAACACAGAATGACATAAAACAGCGGTGTCCTTAATAGAAAAGGGCCAAGACTTTCTTTCGAAACATTTTGTGGAAAGAGAGGGCAATATAAAGTGTCACTGTGCGCTGTTTATCTACACAGCTGAGAAGCTATTTGTCAGTAGGTTTGACCTTGTCATACGAGCAGGCAGTATAATGACTAACACTATGGCCTGGCTACCGAAGAATGGGTGCTTGGGTTCGGGCAGTAAAGAGGGGTTTCTTCAGTTCTAGCTTTCAGACATGTTGGGGCCCACCCACCTTCCCCGCTCCCCTTCCAAGTGGATAACGGAGATTCTGTCTCCGTAAGCACAGCGACTGCGGCGTTTAGCTGACCACTCACCTCCGTATAGTAAAGGTAAAAGTAAAGTTCACCCTATAACAGGCCACGAAGGCCCAGAACGGGAGTAGTTATAGCACTACTCTTTCTTTAACCTCGGCGCTAGATGGGGTAGGTGGTCAACGCCACGCTCCGGCCCATTTACTCTCGGGAATGACCCGGTGCAAATTGTGTAGGAGGCTGGGTGGGCCCCAGAGGCGGTCTGGTTGGGTGCGGAAAATCTCGCCGTCACCAATATTTGATCCCTGGACCGTCCAGCCCGTAGCGAGTCGCTATACCAACTGCGCTATCGTAGCCCACACATCCACATGGCGCCGAAATTACGATTGTATGGAGAAAAACTTCTAATCGTCCTTGTGGTGCGGCGCTGAATTAAGCACCAAACAACTGCACACGTGAAGAATGTGCGAGCTCGCAGAGAGCGCATTTAGACACTGTGCTTTCCAGAACTGCGTTCACCTGTAGTCTGCAAATTTGTAACGGTAACGAATATTTAACGCTGAGTGACAAAATCGTCATCGCCCGCACTGAATCGTGACATCACTTGACTCATGTGCGTGACTTGATTACATGCTCGTTTGGAAGGATAGTGCAAACATTGAACTTCAATTGAAGAAGATAAGTGTGCCAAATTTTGTCAAAATCCGTTCAGTATTAGTTCATCTGATAGTGTTTCGCATTAATTCAGGCAACGTCGAGGTCTTATCTTTACGTGGGGCATCCCGTTGTGACCTATAAACGACAATAGAGAAAAAGAATACTCAGTGACCACTGTGTGTTTTTATTGTATACTGCATATAAGCCCTTTAAAGACGAAGCGCAGACTGCTTTTTTTAAAGACCCAGTACGTACCGCGCAGTAAACACTTCATCTCGATTATAAAAACCTATCAGTTTATGTCGTACGGGGCAGAAGTCGCTGTTTGTTCTGAGATACACACAAAAAACAGAAATACATTGTGAGCAGAATGTAGAATTGTTGAATGTAGTGCATCACGTAACCAGTAGGCTTTAAAAGGTTAAATTGCTACACGTTTTAACTTTTTAAAAAAACCATATCAGGCAATATGATTTACTTAAAGAAAGATGTTCACATATATAAAGGAATAAAAAATATTTATTTTCCATGTATTTTAGATCGCATGGTTACAGCACTGTACGTGTTGTAGGAGCCGAAATGATATAAAAGCAAAAAATTAAAATATATTAAAATCGCTTGCAGTTTGAAGAAGAAGGGCCTTCCGGACTAAGATTCTTCTTTTTATCTTTTCAAACACTTTCGTACTGAGAACACAAAACTGAGCAATTTGAACTTACGGAAGACCCTCCACCTTCAAACTGGAAGTACTGAATAATGATTTTTGTTGGTTTTATATTATCTCGACTCCCTCAACACTTACAGTACTGTAAAGGTGAGATCTCATCTACACGAAAAATAAACAGTTTGTATTGTTTTCCGTGTGATAATCTTGCCTTCGGTATCTTACAAGGCCTGATGATGGCTTTTAAGAAAGCCTAAACACTTTGCAGTTCAATATACAGTAAAATATACAGACACAGTTGTAATTGGCTCTTCTTTTTCTCCGTTGTCGGAAGGTACGTGGGTCATTTCAACAGTTCTGCACACTCTACGTTTTCTCTTTAAAAATAAATTTATTTTACAAAATACATTTACAGGCCTTCAATGTAATCGACATTGTGCTTTATCACAGAGGTCCAACGTTTGGGCAAGTCTTGCATTCCTGTCAGGACGCCTTCGTTTTTGATGCGTCTGATTACTCGGTTCACCTCATTAGACACCTCCTCGACGCTTCTGAAGCGTTTTCCACGGAGTGGTTTCTTCAGTTTTGGGAACAAGTCGAAGACTGGTGGGCTCATGTCAAGACAGAACGGCGGGTGGGGAAGCACTTGCCATCCAAACTTTTCCAAAATTTCCGATATTGCACCTGAGGCATGAGGCCGCGCATTAATGTATGCACGCTGGTCACTGCGCGAGATCTGACTCCACTCAGTTTCTTTTTCGATTTGAAGGCTCCGTTTTGCAGAACAGGGACCACGTAGCCTGCCAATACGCACACATCGTTCTTTACTGAAGCCTGGCTCACAACTGTCGCGAAAATCAGAAAGACTGCATCATCCTACTGGCCGCGCAAGCGCAGTGTGCAGAACTTTTGAAATGACCAACGTATTACGGATTATAATATTGTACTGTAGGAAGGTTCTGTGGTTTGTAGGGAATACTGTACCTACGAGCGTAAGGGGAAATACGTGTTGTAAAATAGTTTGTTTTTGGTATTAATGAAGGACAACTGTTTGATGAAAGAGTAACTGAAAAATGTTTCCACGCAGTTTTAATCTTGGCATCACATGGATATGAGTGGCCAATTTCACGCCGCGGCGGATGTACCCCCTGGAAGAATGCTGCGGTGCTCATTGAATAAGAGGCTGCATGGGCTCCAGAGCTAAAGAATTGTCTTTGTCACTGCCTGGAATCGGACCCCAATTTTCCAGGCTACATTGCCAATGCTCCGCCCGAAATTCGGACGGCGAACCTCTCGATAACAGAATATCACGATGTAACACGCGTGTAGATGAAACAGTCGTTAAACGAACGAAGAACCAGTCATACTGTTCTCTCCCTTATCGGGCAGATCGTCTTTCAATTCATTTCCACGTATAAATACAGTTTTGCCACTTACGTATAATCACGTATAATCATGGATTATTTTTTTCCCCCCTGATCTTCAGTCCAACTTAAAATTTTGAACAATTCAGTTTATTCGCGTATTTTATCTTTTTACGTAGATCAGTTCTACCAGAAAGCAAATAAGATGAAGCTAACCGATGGATTTGGATTAAATTTCACAATAGAGTCAACACCAAAAATCTAATTTTGGCTCATAACAAACACACAATGAACTTCCCCTTCACATGATACTCCATTCGAACTTCGTAGGTTTTTCAAAAACGCTTCACCCTTCAAATACTCGGTACATAACGTGACTTTATAAATCTTACTCAAACCTTCAGCTTCAGGTTGAAACATTTGTCTATAGGATTTAGGCAAACGCAAGGGAAACATAATTCTGCTTTGGGCGCACTGTGAATAGCTCTGTGAGCCTGAAATTTTGCCTGCAATAAATGACCATAAATGCAAACGATGTATATGAAATAATAGCGAGGGTACTTGGAACACATTTCCAGGTTGGTCTGTGCCTTCCAATTGTCGTTTCGTTTTCGTATTCATATAGTTAATTATTTTCTCGTCACTCCTCTCAAATCTAGTAAAAGGAAAGAGCATTTCTTTCCAATGCTCCCGATTTCCGGAGGGGCGTCGCTGTGTTTGACGTTTTCTAGGCTTCGCCCGCTTGTCCGGCTGACGAGAGGAGCATGAAGATGACTAGCATTGTTACTGGCAAGGAAAATCTAATGACAAATTTCATGTGATTTAGACCGGGATCGAACCCCGGTCTCCGAAGTGGGAGGTCGGCGACTAACTGCTTGAGCCATTGCACAGCTTTTGCGACACGTTTTTCATCTCTTTAATGTAGACGGTTCTATTATATACCTTACAGTGAAGCACTTCGTCTCCACTTCGAAGCCCAAACGGTTAAGTAATCGATATTTGTTGTGAGAATTATGCTAAACACATAAACACACTTTATGGATAACATGCAGTGTTTTTGCCTTAAAGCAGGTTGTTCTTACACTAACCACTGTGTGTGAAAGCGTTGAGCTACTGCAAGACTTACAGGAGCTACGTAAACACACCGAACATCCGACTCGGGCATAAGGTGTTACTGCCATGCATTGCTGTCACGGAATTCCATCAGTCACCTACACGACTTCAGTCTAGTTTTGATACATTGACGTTCGGAATTAACACGCTGCAGCAAACAAATGGCGTGTGGAAAGCAAACAGACTGCCGATCGGCTATTCCTGCCCTGTCACGTTCCTTCTTAGTTGGCGGAAAGAATTGTCGATTACGTGTTCTGAAGTAACCATAACATTGTCAGTGGCCACCCTGTTAACCGAACTTCACGACACTCAATTGCAATACAGGAGAAATGGAAGACGCACTAACGTAATCATTTATACCGAATGTTTGTCGTATTGAGACTTTCAGTCTTATCATTTTGAATGTGCTAACTAATTTACTTTGACTGCCTTGGAATATTTAGTTATTTTACTGAATTTAATTAACCCGGTTCTATCTAGTACCGAGGAAAAGAGTGGTCAGAGTTCTACGCCTCAGTTCTCCCATTTGCTTTCGTAGCGTGTTCTGAAACAATTTTACATCTACCTTTAATTAATTTAAATATTTTCTCCTTTTGTTTAAAAGAGTGCATTTTATTATTTTTTCTTTCTTTCTTTTGGACCAGTCCCCAGTGGGCCAGGTCCTCTTCATTCACGAGATTTCTAGATTACACACGACACATCACAGTCGGTAGGATTTCTTTGAACAAGTGATCAGCTCACCGCAGAGACCTCTAACTGACAACACACAACACTGTCAACAGACAAACATCCATGCCCCCGGTGGGATTCGAACCCACAATCTCAGCAGACTAGCGGCCGCAGACCTAAGGGTTAAACCGCGCGGCCGCTGGGATCGGTACTTTATTTATTACTGTTACAAATATTAGTTCCTTCGCAGATGAATATATTATACTAAAAAAGTTTACATTGAGAGACATCATTTTCACTTCAGTACTTTTCATTACATATCTGGCATTAGATGGCCGATCCCGATGACCGCGCGGTCTAAGGTGTCGGTTTGCGGCTAATAGATTTTTGTGATTGTGGGTTCGTATCCTGCCGGAAGCATGGACGTTTGTTTCTTGTGAGTGTTGTGTGTTGAACGAGGTCTGTACTTTGGGCTGATCATTCGTCCAGAGGAGCTCTATCGAGTGTGATCACGAAACCCCTTAAGCGGAGGCCATGACGCGGACTGAAGCGAAGTGCCACGGGAAAAAGTGGCATTAAATATGCAAAATCAAATGTAGTTGAAGAATAAATATTTGGCAAAGAGGGGGCCAGCATTAATCAGGAAGTTCTTCTTTAATTTACGCAGCAATACTTCTTTGCTTCATTCATTATTCTGCGTATATATATATATATACTTGTAGATCAAGATGTGACGCCATGTAATTTGGTAGATATGTATTAGCTTCTGAAGGAACTTGCTGCAAAATTTTCGTCCGAAAATTCGGTACCCATCTATCAAAATGCACCTCGTCACAACCAAGCAGATTAATCGTCGTAAGAACTTTGACAGTCTCTAATCAAATGTACGGACTACAAGCTAATTTCATTTGCGAGATTCAAGAACGTCCACACGTCGGTCTGCGTGTGGAAAGTCCGGTGCAAAGTCACTGCGCAACCGAGGGTCAGTCAGGCCGTTCTTCGTGGTGTCGAGCCTAAACTCGAGTTTATGGTAATATTTCAGTCGTAAATTTTGACACGGGCCGTCTTGATTTCCCTGCGGCGTCTTCAATAATGGGACAACGGTTCCATTATGGGAAGTCTCGGTCCTTGTCAAGTGTTCCCTTTGTCTCGTACTTACTTACTTACAGTTAGTCCTCTTTCTTGTGAAAAATGCCAGTACTCCTTGGCAGCACGTTAAATTGAAAACATCCATATTTCCTCATTACAAATAAAATAAGTGTTAATACTGTTTCATATTTTAATATTATTACTGGAAAGAAAACGAATAAGACCTGTTTTTTCCTGAGTTTGGAATTTATAAAAATCATCTAATGGTTAAATGTCATTAAAGCTGCCGGCACACCGTACCGTTCCGTACCGTCACAAAACCAGCACTGGTTTAGATGTATGTTACATATTTACAAAACTTTTCATGTTGTGTACAGTGTCTATAACGTACACAACACACCTGCCGTCTGGGCCTCACACAGTACCCCTTACCTATCCTATTTAGTCTTCTCTATAATGGTATGTTAGTCACGTTTACTGTTGTGAGCTTCGTCGCCAAGTTTCAGCCCCATGTACTGTCTGTGTACCGTTGCGGCTGGGCCAGTGTTGCGATCATTTTCAGACGCATGATCCTGCACGACTTTTGCTTGCTGGTTACATAACTTTGTGATAAAATCGCAACCGAGCGGAAATTTGAAAGCCACGCGTAAATAGTGGATTTATTTGCGGCGTGTTGCCAAGTGCTCAAACCAACGCACTGTAATAGGCTGTCGCCGGTACTAAGTATATTAACCCCATAAAGTACCGTAGCTACTGTATGTGCCACTTCCTATAACGTAAATGCCTCCGCATTTAGCCAGCACAGTATATCTGCGCCTTCCTTATGAGTTTTCCAATAAATGGCGATTATTTCCCTAAATAATATTAACTGGGTGGTTTTCTTGTAATGGAGACGCTGTTCTCTCTAGGAGTCGCGAAATGAACTTGTAAATATAATTCAGATGAACGTCAGATTTCAAAGAGTTAATTTTTAATATCTCCAACACAAGCTGTTTCGTTTTTTCACTTACTTGATCACCGTCTGAGTCATTCTGTCGCTCACAGCTGCCGACCCATCGATGTTTCTCCGCTCAGCGCTGGAAGTAAACTGAGCGTAGTGGAGCCTGCGGAACGCTATACGTACCCGCTCTCTGCGTGCCAGGGGTGCCCAGTCACTGGACCATTCGCCCCCACCCCCAACCCCCCCACCCCCCCTCAGCCACCATCCAGATCATTACCACCAACCACCTACGACTGAATGTACCTTTATCCGAATTGCGGTGGTCTGGCATCACACGGGCGTATTTAAAAATATATGTAATTTGAGTCTTAACACGACTTTTTGTTGTGTAAAACATATATATATATAAATTGTATTTAAAAGATAATGAGAACTACATGTTTCGGCTTTTCTTTTTAAGCCATCTTCAGGGTAAACTCTCGGATACTCCAATATACAATTGACTCTGCTTTTAATTACGAGATCTCCTTAACATACATTCTAGTGTGCTAGGATATAACATATAAAATAAAACGTAGAATACAAAATTGCTTGTTAAATTACATGAGGTAATAAGATAAAATTATGTGGATAAAATAGAGATTTCTTTAGTCGAGAGTATATTGTAGGTAGGTTTTCACCCTTTTTATAAGCCACGCAGGCCCTT
>Ga0123357_10008575_pt1 | contig 12787 bp, 3 predicted proteins | sample TergutEmb28metaG_FD_89873 | JGI IMG/M metagenome (GOLD analysis project Ga0123357, IMG submission 89873) | Embiratermes neotenicus P4 segment gut microbial communities from Petit-Saut dam, French Guiana - Emb289 P4 | ecosystem: Host-associated > Arthropoda: Insects > Digestive system > Gut ... | reverse complement strand
TCATTGTCGTTGTTTGGTAAATAAGTTGGATCTTGGACACTTAAGTAAAGCTACGTGTAACAACAGAATTCATTGTCGTTGTTTGGTAAATAAGTTGGATCTTGGACACTTAAGTAAAGCTACATGTAACAACATTATTTCATTGTCGTTGTTTGGTAAATAAGTTGGATCTTGGACACTTAAGTAAAGCTACGTGTAACAACACCATTTTCGTTGTTTGTTAAATAAGTTGGATCTTGGACAGTTAAGTAAAGCTACGTGTAACAACATCATTTCATTGTCGTTGTTTGGTAAATAAGTCAAGGGGCCAAATGGTGGCGAATTTACAAAAATTTCTTAACCAGCTGAATAAATATCGACTGCTCGAAGACGAACTCTCAGCGTAGAGCCAGTTGAAAATTACTTTCCGGGGATGTGTCGCTGCGCAGTTTGGTAGGTCTTACTATTTAGAAGAAACCTGTTGTCCCCGTGTTCAAAGTAATAGGGTTGCTTTTGGAGGCTACAGACGGTGACAGCACTTCCCTCCGCAAATCCGGTCCGCCGACGCTAGTGCCTCATCTGTAAAACCTGGATCTTTAAGCGAACACCATGACAATCTCAACGTCTCACACAGCTTACAATTAGAACAGAAGCCATCGGTTAAGCCCATTTCCTTTAGTTAAATGTTCAGGTTGTCAAGACATCAGATATTTACATCTTCACTCCCATTAACCTGTACCTCAATTTCGGGACAGAATTTAAATAATTTTATGGATTTTAGGAGGATTTATGAGGGGGACCGCGGTGGTGCACTGGTTAAGGTGCTGTGCTACAAATCGGTAGGTCGCTGATCCACTCCCAGCTGGTGTCACTGGAACTTTTCATTGATATAAAATCCTTCCGATCGCACTATGGCCCTGAGGTCGACTCCGCCTCTAACAGAAATGAGTACCAGGAGTATTTCTTGGGGGTAAAGGCTGCCGGTGCTTAAGGATGACAACCTTACCACCTTAACTTCCTGGAACCCTATGGGCCACTCCAGGCCTGTAACGGGACTGCTTTACCTTTAGGAGGATTTGTGAAACACACACACACACATATATATATATATATATATATAAAGTTTCAGCTATTTATCAAAGGAAGCTATGTTATTGGGGTAAAATAGCAAAATTTGGTTTCTAATGAGGGTAAAAGTTATTCCGGAGTTTTGCTACGGTTGGGTAGGTTCCAAATTAAGCTCCATGTTTCTCCTGTTTAATACTTGTTGAGAGCGGGAATTATGTTTGCCTTATACTGACAACATTTGAAAACACAAATAATTTAAGCTCTTAACTTCTTGCAACTCAAATCGAATGTGTTATGTAACATAATGTGGCATGACACTTTTCTAGCGTTAATGCTCTATATTATATCTAGGATTGCGGCTTCTAAATGATAGAAATAATGCGTGGGCTAAAACAGGTGGCTTATCTCTTCGACTAGACGGAGACAACGTGAATAATCCCCTCACATAACACTGTTATTAGTTCGTGTGAGTGCTTTCTGGTGCCTCCAAAAATGATGCTCCGAAAACTATTTACACAACATTCTGAACACGGGTTTTGTCTGTGTAAGCTTAGTGTTGTTTTAATTTATGGGATTATATTAAAATATTATTTTGTTTGTTTGGAATTATCTTCTCCGGACGCTGTTCGGTGCTGGAGCTTTTGTTAATGGACGAGGCAGCTTAACGAGGCTTCAAACTCGAAGATAAAAGGACGCGCGCGTTGTTTGTGTCGTCGTAAAACAGGCGAGAGCTAATTTGTTATTCAAACAATTTTTAGATAATTAAAGTTTCATAGCGTAACGCAAATGTGGAGCGTGCGAGGACACGATTTGCCGGCAAGCGCTAGATACAAAGATAAGTCTTAAAATATATGCACAAAGTCCATTTACATTGTGTATAGAGTAAAGCAGTGAAAAGTTCACAAAGGAATGTTTATGTGAAGTAAAATGATACTTTCGACTGAGTGTGTACGCTTTGTCCTAATGATTCCTCGAGGACAAAGGAAGAACCTGCGTTAGTAAATTCTGTAGCATGGTAAACGCAACAAATTGCGTCACAACACTCTAAATTCACCATAAGAAGTATGTGAGCAGTACGGAGATGAATTGTAAAGTCATTGAATGGGGACTGCTAAAATAACTGCAATCGTATTGCAAGTTATTTCACAGAGAAAGATTGCACCGTTTACAGAATACACATAAACACATATGCACAAATATTCAAAACAGTGAAACTTAAGCTGATCTGACACAGCGCCTATAGAGGCTCAAAATGAATGCCGCACGCGTAACAAAATGCAAGCAGTGCCGTGTCTCAGAACCCGTATGTTATAGAGGATGTGGCAATCATGATGATTGCAGTGATGGCGGTGGTGGTGGTGGTGGTGATGATGTTATGTAAGAATTGTAGACAGTAAATGTCCGTATTGTGCATGTTGTTTTCTCAAAGGAACAAGGCCGTACCTTTAAATGTACTGTACGCATTATGTTAGTCTCTACGATTTCCTCACACATATAAATAATGCTTTATGTTTACATATAGGTGTATGTGAGGAAAATTACATTTTATACAATGTGTTAGCGAAGAACATAAATATGTTGTAATTTAGTCTATGTTTATTTAAAGACGCTTTCCGTAGCCCAAATGCAAACGAGAATATGAAGCCAGTAAGATGCAGCCCTTTTCGGAGCCTACCGGCAGGTAGACTGAGAACGTGAGGACAAAGTGAAAATTTGTAGTTGTGGAGGAACTGAAATTGTGAAGTGGTGTGAGTAGTAAGATGAGAGAGTAGACAAGTATTAATAGGTTTATTAAGGAATCTCTGTTGCACGAGAAAGGATGTACGTGTAGAACAAACGTCAAATTAAAAATTAATGAAATATAATAAAGTAGAATAAATGCGTAAGGCAGAATAATGTAGAGTTTAAATATAAGAAGTTTGCGAATAGACCTACTGAACTGGAAAGAACTTGAAAAATGAAACATTCATTTGCCTCAGCTTGGTGTTATGACAGAATTTTCCTGAGCGATTAAGAAAAAAATGTGGAAAATTCAGTGAAGATAGGCAGAATAAGAACTGATATATGAAGGAGGGATCTCCATAATGCGACATAGAAAAGAGGATTGTAAAAGCAAAGTTGTCTTTGTGCGCGTCATTTAGGTATAGAGGGTGAGGGAATGGAGACAGCTACATTCGTCCTTAGTCTCAATACTAGACAGAGCGAATGGTCAGCTGCACGCTCCGACCGATTTAACCGCGGGTAAAGAGCCCTGGTATACACTTACTAAGAGGATGGATGAGTTCCAGAAACTGTTAGGACTCTACGCAAAAGAGAAAGAAATATCTCTCTCATTCTGGGTATCGGATATTAAGGTGATGACGATAGTAGCAAACAGTGATACCAGACATCTGTTCGAAGTAGCGGTAATTATTAAATAATACTCTCAATTACCATGAATGTTATTGCACTTTGATGACAGTAGGCTAATCCATTAACGGCCCTAACTCTCATATAAATGGGCTTGTTACGTAACTTACCTGAACAGTTACACTTCACGACAGACACTTGGACATGGTAATGATATCATAAGGCTACATGATCTTCTTAAAGGAAAGAATGTATACGGACAACCGGAACAAAATGTTTTCATTAATATTATTGTTATTATTGCAATAAAAATTTGAACTGAATGGTTGTATACGGTTGGTCACATGCACCCTCTACATGGTAGTCTCCTCATAAATTTTCCTGAGCCAAAGTTGTGTCCGTATTAAAATATTTTTGAATATCAGCCACCCTGTTCTGCAGAAACGAATTTATGTACAGCTCTTTCTGGTTCCCCAGTATCATTTGGGATATTTTGTATTACGAAATGTCAATATTTCTGATGAGATTTACGTCGAATGAAGTGAAAATAGGGCAGAGAGGAAAGCGAAGGGAATTTTTACATTAGCACCAAACGAAATACGAAACGAGCCTTTTGTATGAGATCGAAATAAATCCTCGCCTTCATCTTTCCCTGCGTCTATTGTTGCATCGTACAGCCAGACAGCAGTCGTACTGCTCTCTTATCTTCAGAGCTTATTTCCTTTTCTAAATTGATGTTGATGACATCTTTTTTTTATTTAGTTGAGCCCAAACAACAAAACACAGTAGGAACACAAAAAGCTCTCAACTAAGCTACCCAGAGCTTATCCTAATGACAATGGGAAATACGATTTGTGTTCAGACTGCGGCTGCATCGGTCTTTTCCTTAAATTCAGTCCACAGACTTTTCCAGGCACAGAGTAAATGTAGTCTTTGCTGGTGCTAAGAATTGAATTTTTACATTAAGTTACGTCTCAAATCTAGAAGCGACAGTGACTTGTATGTCAACCTGTTTGGTCGTGTGATGTTATGGCACAAAAGCGTGCGTTGAGGAAGACTAATCCATTTATCAGCTACTAATTTAATTCAGAGAGGGCAAGAATAATAATTCTTTAATAACACTGAAGCCTGTAGTACAGCAACTACAACACAATTTATATATTCATGGGCTGACAGAAGGGGTCTTTAAAGCCGTTTTGCCAAATACGGATATAGTTCTATCTGTAACTAACTGTGTGTCTGGGACAGAAGTCTTGTCGAGAAAGTAACCTTTGCTCAGCGACATAGGAACTCCCTGCGTTTTATGGGACGCGAATGTTCACTGACGTATTCACAAGAACTCACCACTGGCCACCAATCTGAGCCACGCTAATCCACTTCACGGCCTCACATCATGCTTCTTGAAAATTCTTCTCCATGTTATCGTCCTATCTAGATTTGTTAGTGATCTTGGAATATTTTACGGCTAAAGGTTTTTATGCTTTCCCGCTCTGTCTCATTTTTGCAGTGCCTGTAAAATCTCAGCCTTTCTTTTATTTCATTTTCCTAATATTTGGCCAATAAAAGAAACGTTGAAACTTCTCAGCAAGCAGTTTGCTCTAGCCTTCGCTTACTTCCTTCTCCATTAAATTAAAATATCCTCAACACTCTTCATCAAACAACTTGCGTCTCTTTTACGCTGGTCTTTAGATTTCTGACAACACATACGCGCCAAATCATAAGCCACGTCCCAAAACATAACATAAAATATCATCGAACTATGAACCTCAAGTACTTGATATCAGTCAATGTTAATTTTTCCTACATCGACCGTTATTTAACTCCACTTCTTAACTTTAGAAGTTAGTGACTTTTGAGTGTGAATTTTGACAGAGAGCAAGCCTAAAATACCACAATTTTTTAGAAGTTTAAATTAGGACACTGAGGGAAATGAGACACCTGAGACCGAAGGGCTTAATTTCGACTGAGATTTGTATCTACCCACTCCCAGCTAAGAATAACGCGTAATAACCGCCGACAGCCACCTGTATCAAATACGTATTTAACTCTCTCAAAGCAGAAGTTATTTATCGGAGATTAATTTTAAAATATACTACACCATTTACTTTACGTTGCAAACCAATAGTGCCTTCTAGAAACCAGCAAGTTAACGCTCATAAGTCTAGAGCTTTATTCACTAATGAGCTATGTCATATTTCGAAGTAATATTGAAGCTAATGCGCGTAGTATTATGAAGTTTATTACTTTTCGTGGGATGCATCTGTTGGAGCGTAATATCTAACCTGCACTATAGTATAGTTGACCTACTTATTTGCACTAATAATAAAGTAACAGGTGTAAAGCCAGCCACAAGCACGAGTAACCCGCCGCGTTGTCATGAACTGTCGGTGAAAACACTTTGATGTCGTTACTGCAGGTCTAGTGACGCTCAAAGACACTCGCTTCCACTCTCGGCTTTCCCGTCTTCCCACTAGTATCACTTCCTTTATGTTCTGCCCCTCCCCCCTTCACCCGTTTTGTAATTATGTTGACACGGCTCCTCGCCTTCGCATTTTCTCACTCCTTACGGTTCGTGAAGAGTAAATTTTCTTGCAAAGAACCAAACCTTTATGAAATGCTACCAGCATACGGCACAATGCTCGTGCAATTCCAGTGACCGCCGCACTTAATGACAATCGCAGAACAGGTTGCTGTTGGGACAAAATGAGGTTGCCACAATGAGAACGACACGTGTCCCCTATTGCTTATTTGATATTGATAAATATCCTTCAGGGTTAAACACAATTCTGCCCTTCTTACACGAATATTTCCTCTTGTGAGTACCGCCACGTAACTCCGTACTGTGTTCCTTGTACAGGGGTGACGTAGAATGAAGCGTGTCAACAGAAGTAAGAAGCGAAGTTCACTAAGGTGTGCACCCTGTATACAGAGTGTCTTTCGGAAGCCGAAATCAGCTAGATAATTCCGTGCGTATTATAGGACATCAAGATGCAGTTGCGTGTTCAGAATAGCCAATCACCGGACCCTATGCTAAATGTGATGAATCACATTCAGATCCTTATAACCAGTTGCAGTAATATCGATTTTAATATTATCTTTCCTCATAAGCCTACGCCGTCATAATGTACCCTTCTAACTAAAGTGTTACTTTTTGTCTTGGACACAAATATCCTCTAGCGAATCCTGTTCTCGAACGTCCACAATTATGGACTTCTGGAGAGTGACGCTGTGTTCTCGTAGGAGAAACAGACTCATCTTTCAATACACATTCTTCCCCCATTGCAGTGCAGCGCTTTTCGGTGCAGTTATTTTTCTGAATATTTTATTTATTATTTTCTTTAACAAGAGACGGCTAGATGAGAGATTATGAACTGAATTCTCGCAACTGTTCTCTCAGTGTGATCGATTAATTAATTTCCTCTTAAATTTAATTCTTAATTGGTATTTTGATCACAAAATAGGTTTTGGAGCTTATCATGCACTCTAGGGACGCCAGCATATACCTATTTAATTTTATCTGCTTTTACCTCTAGATCACACTCCTTGGTAGCAACTCTTACAACCTCTATGTTTGTCTTTATAATTTCTCCTTTCGTCTATTATAATGATATTAGCCTACCGGAAGGTGACTTGTTTCGTTTAACACAAATTCTACCTAACTTTTTCGCTTACTGCTTAAAGACGCATTCTAAGCTACGTCACAGTGTCAATAGCATATCAAGATAGATTGCGCGAAGAAATTATGTTTAGTAGTTCTATCTTGAGCCGATCCCGGTGACCGCGCGGACTAAGGCGTGGGCCTGCGGGAGCTCGTCTGCTGGGATTGTGGGTTCAAATCCCGCCGGAGGCATGGACGCATGTCGCGTGTGTTTTTTATGTGTTGTCAGGTAGAGGTCTCTGCGTCAGCTGGTCACTAGTCCAGAGGAGTCCCATCGAGTGGGGCGTGTCTGAGTGTGATTGCGGAACCTCACAGAGAAGGCTTAGACCCACTAAAGCTGTTGAGTTATGAGAAACAAATTTCTGTCTTGAGCTTGCATGCTTATCGGGTCCATTAGTTATTCACTCACACAGGGGTTTTTTTTACGTTCTTCGATGCACATCTGAACACGATATTTGGTGCTAGCTGTAAGGAAGTAATGGGAGGCTGGAAAAAATGGCATGATGATCGTCATAATATTTATTTTTCATAATATATATTCGGATGACGAAAACTGCATTTCACTTTACGTATGAGTTTTGACGAGACTCACGTTTTAACACAATAAAGTCTCATTCAATCGTCATAAAACCTAGATTTCACACTGAAAAAAAAATGTTAAGAAATCTTTATATTTACCGAAATTCAAAATTCAATGGATGTCCATGTACATTTTAAAGATGTACTTGATGATAAACTGGCAGATATGATAGAGATGCTTTTCATTAATGACCTTACGTCTACTCTCCCTTCAGAGGACCCTTAAAAATATTTTTACTACAATTTAACATATATTAATGATACAGAACCTTAAAAAATTAGAGGTATGACTTTCATTGCGCATTATTTATTTACAGAGCAATTTTGTTTGTGAAACGGCACAGAAATTTGTGTAGGATTTTTAGGGGGAAAAGTTTTTAATGTAGGAAAAGTCAACCTATGTAGTTCTCTGGAAGGGAAGAGCAAAACACGTAACTGACTTAGCTAACTTGTTATTGCCAATGCAAACAAAAACTGCTGTGAATGCTGACTGTAATTCCAGAGCCGTGTGTTGGCTGTTGCGATAGACTGTGGCTTTTAAGTCCCCACATAAAACAACGGTAGGGATTAAGGTAGGCGAACGTGGTGGCCGGAAACTACCACGTTGAACCCTTATTGACAGAAGTTCCATATTAGTTGCAATTCTTCCACAGGAACAGACGTTCTAGTTTCCCAAATTGAAAAAAAAAAACTGGAACGTAAGAAAAGATGTTCATATACTGTTGTGTTTGCTGAAATCTTCTGCAAAATTTTGCTACGGCACGCATTCAAAAATGTTGGATTTCATCTTCTTTTAAACGAACTGTTACTAGAAATTTTGATTGCGCAATTCTGGAGCGGAAGACATATCAACGGGATGTATAAAAGGCGTTGTTATCAGTTGTTAATCCAACCATGCTTCAGCCGCTCAAGTTACATTGCGTGGCATGATAGAATGATTAGTGTTTTACGTATAATATGACGGAGAAGAAAACGGTCTTAGTCTGCAAGATTTGAGATTCCTACAGAGGTGGTGACGAACGTTCCAGTCTTTCGAGATACCTCGTCGTGTAAACTGTTATATGGTTACCTAAGTTTCGGAGGCAGTCGCCTCTAAACAGCCATGAGGAAACTCAGGACAGGAAGTCTTCGACATTCGAACCACGGATATCCGTAATGTGGACAAACTGCGCTTATTCCAGCGAAATATTCGATTAGATTCTTTCTTGACAAGCCACTAGTTGCCCAGCTATTCAAGCAAATTTACTGGTAAAATAAAATATATACATCAACTTGTACTTTAGAATTCTTTTTGCGAAACTCGGACAAATCTTGATGTTTTGCTGACCGTGCATCTCAGTATAATCTTAGTAACTGACCAACTTAATGCACAAACGATTGTTTTATAATAAGTTTATTATGTCTCTACACGTTTCGAGCACTATGTGTTCATCATCAGGAGGTTAAAATTGTATTATACAGCATCTGGTATCATCACACTGAAACAACCACTCACTTGTTTCAGTGTGATGATACCAGATGCTGTATAATACAATTTTGACCTCATGATGATGATCACAATAGTGCTCGAAACATGTAGAGGCATATAATAAACTTATTATAAAACAAGATTTTGTGTATTAAGTTGGTTATTTACTAAGATCTTACAAACCTGTTATATGGTTGCGACGTGATTGGCGGAAAAACAGAAGTGTAAAGATTTCTTATTGTGATCACCGTGTTAAAAGCCTGGTTGTTGCGCAGAACGTTTACGAACCTTGAAATTTCATACGTTAGGGAGCAAGTGAGTATGGAACAGTAAAATATGTCACAGACTGTGTTCACGTAGTGAAAACGGCAAGTTACGGTTCAGAGAGGGATGAAATGATCAGGAACCACCCAGAGTCGACACTTGTCAAACTTAACAAGATACAGAAAGTGAAGAGAGACAGACGGAAAAAAAAAGAAAAATAGACTGAAAAGGGAGGGGAAAACTGAAAGACGTGAAAACGAGGGGTGAAGCAAGCGAAAAGCAAGCTGCTACTGTAGGAGATCAATATAAAAATGATGCCCTGGATGTCATCTTGTGTTTCTGGTGACTCTACAGATAGACAGTAATACTGATAAACGGTATATATTTGCATGATTTTAAGTCCCAAACGTGTCTATCATAGGAACATAAAATGCTCCAAAATTATTTTTTACCTTTGTCATTCCGTCCTCTTAGATGTAATAACAAGAGAAACAAATTTCCTCCAACAGAACTGGTAAGTGTTATATCCTTAATTTTGCAACATGTTTCGATTTCAGAGGGTCTTCTTCAGGCCGGTAGTATAGAATGCATAAAGTATATAAAGTATGATATATACTACAGCAATAAAATAATTTAACATATTAGAGATATTACAAAATAATATTTTATAATATAAGCTTCACGCCAATTTTAGTTTGAATATTAACTTTGATGAAGTTGCGTCTTTCATAATCTTGAAATAAGTCATAAAATCCACATTTTCGGTCAAAATGAACATGATATTATACACATGAAAGGGTGTTTAGTGAGGGAAGAGGCAGATGTAGACTTCCACTATTATCCTGTAATTCTGAGGAAACAAAGTCCGAGATGTCTACGTCACATATTTATAATTCCGGAGCGACGTAAAGAGTAGTGTGAAATTTTAATTATAGGTTATTCTCTAAAGCACTGATTTGAAAACTGTGCTTCACGCAATATTGAGGCGGCGCATATTTAATTACTGCCCCAAGAGCACCATCCTACCTTAGGGCTTCATAATAGAGATGTTCTGGTCTTTTATTTTGGAGACACGAGCGCAAAAATACTCGGCAAGTATCTGATATCTTAAAATCTTGGAGAAAGTCACTGGCTGTGCACTCTCCACTACTGGAACAGCGATATTGAATTGACAGATAATAAATTGATTTGTATTCTCTTATTAAGCAACAAATTTGGAAACTGTTCCTACCATAAACTAAACATTATTCACAAATTTCGGGCAGGGGTGTAATAAGCACGCTTACAACTGGTGTATTATAAAACAGAATTTATACAGTCACTTCCACAATCCTATCAGTTGCCGAAACGTGAAAAGGAAATATTAATCTTGTCTGTTAAAGAGGACTCATCATGAAGTGGAAGGGAACTTCCAGAAAGTACGTAAATATTTAACATAAGGGATCCGGTATATTCAGTGTATATTAATCTAGGGTATTTTAAGTGGATTATGACTGCCAAAATATTTTAGCATTGGTAGACGGCGCAGAAGGAGTAAAGACATTCGTTGCTGAAGGAAAATGGAAAAGTTGTATTTGTCATTAATCACTAGGGAAACGAATTTTGGACTTATTAAAGTTGAGTGGTCTGTGCGCTATTAATACACGATCTTTTGCAATGTTTGGTCGCCAAACGTTCACGTCATATCCCTTAATAATTATTTATTGAATCCAAACTGAGCATTAGATCAGATTCGACAAGAAATGGAGAACGTATAAAGGCAAGGGGAATAGAAACATAAACACAGCCTTGAAGAAGTGAAGGAAATAATGGATTATAAAGAAAAAAAGCACAAATAATACGGAATGAGACATGTAGGTTACGAGAATATTAGCTTAAATACAAGTAGAATTTGCAACGTAGTCCACGATCAGAAAATTTTATTTTGAAATAAAATAGCAAAATGATTAAAGAACATGAGATTGATAATACGAGTCAGTTTTAAGTTGACTTTAACTATCTGACAAAGTTACCAAATGCAACAGTAAATAGGACGGTAAACAAAGAGACAAACTAAAGAACAAAATCTGCAACACCCTGGTACATAAAATAAAACTCGTCACAGTGTTTTTGTTGAATTTAAAAGTGATTACTTGCGAAAAGCAAATTAATCTTCACGAGTCACAATCTCATTATGCCTGTGTTTAAAAAATCGACATGAATCCTTTGTCACATATGTGCCCATTTATTCCCGAAAGCTATGAGTATTTCCGGCCCTGGGGTCACTTAGCCCGTGGTTGCGCGCACCAATTTAAAGCGGTAGAATCGCATTACTGCCGAACCTCTCCGCATTTGGCGCCGGGTGTTAGTAATGGCGCCCCGGAGGTTCCCCGAGAGGACCACTCAGCCTTCCCCACACACGTGATGATACAAGTCCAGCATTAGCAATAATCCAGGAGAGGAACGTTCCAGGTTGATGGCCGACATTTTGCGGTGTGCTTGTATATTGATGGAACATAGCGGAAATATGCTTGCGCTCTTGTTCAAGGCAGCACGCCCTTCGTTTCGGTATATGGTCAAGTGATCCCCAGGTCCGTGAAATGCGTTAAGTAACAAAACGTCATCTCTTTACAGTAGACATGTTTCGGTTTGTGCTCGGTCATCATAAGGGAAATAACTCGTATACAGCACTGGGAATCACTGTTGATCTTATATTTGTATCATACCGGGGTGCTGATAAGTCCTTAGCCCGATCAGGAAGGAAACAAACTCGGAAGCATGTCAGGGACGCGCGCGATTTCAACAACATTGAGACGCGAGCTGTCATCAAGTTTTTTTTTTCTTGCAAGGCAACGTGCCGCAGGAAATTCACGCCATTCTGACAGAAACATTGGCTTGTTTCCTTCCTGGTCGGGCTAAGGACTTATCAACACTCCTTTTACATACGCTAGAATGTTAAAGCATGTTTGGAACAAACGCAAACCGAGCTGTAATTCCCAATACTGTGTATGAATCATAGCTGATCGTAGCGGGACGCAGGTCGTAACATGTCTGAAATAAAATCATCAAATTGTGAGGGAAGATTTAATAATTCCTCAAGTATAGAGGTAATATTTTATTAATCATCATCATAAGCCCGTACGCAGCAAATATGAGAAATGTATTTGAAATATATTCGTCAGTTTTATCTAGGTATAAGTCAGTTCTGGTGGAAAGACTTGAAAGTAAGAGATCCTCTGGGAGACCTAGGGGTAAACAAATGGTAACAAAATTTGCTTCTCTTAAAAATTAATTAATAATATTCAGGGTATACACAAAAGTGTGGTGCGGTTTCAAAAGTTAACAAGAAATTTATTTCTCACCTTACACGGGCAAAACCTACACCGTCAGCAGCGGCAACTGTCCAAGTTTCTCATGCGTTAATCACAATCCTTCAATGTGTG